>Ga0105047_10005813_pt1 | contig 21041 bp, 20 predicted proteins | sample MAT04_FD_78384 | JGI IMG/M metagenome (GOLD analysis project Ga0105047, IMG submission 78384) | Freshwater microbial communities from Lake Fryxell liftoff mats and glacier meltwater in Antarctica - MAT-04 (megahit assembly) | ecosystem: Environmental > Aquatic > Freshwater > Ice > Liftoff... | reverse complement strand
GCCGCCGCCGCCTCCGCCGCCGCCTCCGCCGCCGCCGTTGCCCCCGCCGCCGCCGCCTCCGCCGCCGACGCCGCCGCCTCCGCCGCCGACGCCGCTTCCGCCGCCGCCGCCGACGCCGTTGCCGCCGCCAGACCCGCCGTCAGGGTTCATGTTTCCGCCCCCGCAGTTGCAGGCATTGCCGAGGACGAACAGGGCGCCGACGATGACGACTCGAACGAACGACGAAGTGGTGATCACGAGTTCTCCGACTGACTGCACTGACTGAAAGCCGTCCCCTGGAGCACTGCGCGCGGAAGAATATGCCGAGCTTGGACGGCGGCCAACAAAGCCATTCCGAAACGCTTTCAGGGGCGGCCTAACGCACCGCGGCGCATTCGATCTACTTTGATCGAATGGCTTAAAGGTTGAGGTGGCGGGGGCTTGCGGTGCTGGACCCAACGCGCTTCTGACGCGACGCGTCTTGGCTCTCAGCGAAGGTGAAGGTGAAGGTTTCGTTTCTCGCTCGCCGCCTTCTCAGGCGGTCCAGTTTCACCTCGGTCGAGGATCTGAGATCACGCGCGCTTGCGTTCATCGAGTACGTCGACACCGTTCTCGCCAAGCCTTTTCGCTGGACCTATACGGGGAGGCCGCTCCAGGCATGAGGCCGGGAGCAGCACTTCCGCCGAGCACATCTAGATGGTGCCGCGACCGGCGCCGGGCTTGAGCTGCATCAGCGCCCTGAACTCCGGGCTGTCGACGCGCATCAGCAGCAGCTTGAGTTCGGTCGCGTCGCCCAGCTGAACACTGCGTTCCTCGCCGTGGAGCAGCGCGACCTCGCCAATCTTTCGCCCGGAAGGCAGCACGACCTCGAGCACCACCTTGTACCCCGCTCCAGACTCGCGGGGCTTGAGCACGAGCCGGTAGTCGGCCTGGGTGGCTCCGGGGGCGCGCTTCTCGGCAACGACGGACCTTCCCTCGAAGCCCAGCAGCTGGGGCGAGCCAATCTTGTGGCCGTCTTGCGTGAGCTCGAGCGCGAAGTAGAGCTGCTTCGGCGTGGCCGGCATTTCAGGCATCGGGGTGGCGCAACCCACCACCGCGCCGGCAATCAAAGTCAGGAAGATCATGGTGCGCGTCGCCGTTGAACGAATGGACATCGAGCCGAACCTCAAGCAACCCCTGCGCCCAGTGTACGTCACTGTCGATACGCGGGCTTGGCCTGCTTTGGTTTCATGCGAGTAGGACATTTTGGCAACACTTCCGAGTCTTGGACGCCACGGTGGTCGCCATGGTTTCCAGATGCTACGTGGGCGCCTTCATGGCGATTGCTCCCCGCGACGTCCGTGCCCTGTTTCCCGCGGTTCAACGCCACACCTATTTGAACGCGGCCGCCTCCTCGCCCCTCGCTCTGCCTGTGCAGGCCGCCATCACCAACCACCTCACCGACACGGTCGAGCACGGCGACCTGTCATTTCCCCGCTGGCTCGAGCTCAAAGAGAACCTGCGGGCCCGTGTCGGTCGATTCCTCGGCGCCGAGGCGTCGACCGTCGCCTTCCTGCCATCCACCTCGATGGGCTTCTCGGTAATCGGCAGCCTGCTAAAAAGCAAAGGCATCACCGAGGTGCTCACCCTCGAGGGCGAGTTCCCCTCGACCACCCTGCCCCTGCTTCACCGCGGCCTCACGCTGAAAGTCGTGAAGCGCCGCCCCGACGGCAGCTACCCGATGGAAGACATCGAAGCCGCGCTTACCCCTGCCACCGGCGCCATCGCGCTCTCGGCGGTGCAGTACGCCAGCGGCTACCGCGTCGACCTCGCGCAGATCGCCGCGCTCTGCCGCGTGAAGGGCCTCAAGCTCGCGATCAACGCTGCGCAGGCGCTGGGCCAGGTGCCGCTGAACGTCGCGTCGCTGGGCGCCGACTTCCTCTGCGCTCCGAGCCACAAGTGGCTGATGGGCGGGTACGGCGTCGGCCTCTTCTACGCGCGGAAAGAATGGCACGACGCCGCGCTCTGGCCCTTTGGGGGCTGGCTCTCGATGCCCGACGACCAGCTGTTTCAGCCCTTCGCTGGCGCAGTGCGCTTCGACGACGACACCGGCTTCCTCGCGCGCGGCACGCACTTCAAGAACACGCCAGCGTCCCTCGAGGCCGGCGGCCCGGTGTGGTCCGCGCTGTTCGCGCTCGACGCGGCGATGGGAATCCACGAGAGCGTCGGCGTCGACACCTCACGCGCGCAGATCGTGAAATTGCAGACGAAGCTTCGCGCCGGCCTTCGCAGCCGCGGCTACGTGCCGAGCTCGCCCGACGATGTCACCCACCTCAGCGGCATCTGCGTGGTCGGGGTCGACGGAGACCCGATGGCGGCCGTCCGCGCGCTGGTGAAGCAGAACGTCGTCACCACCTCACGGGGCGGAGGCGTGCGGATCTCGACCCACGTCTTCAACGACGAAGAGGACCTCGAGAAGCTCTTCCACGCGCTCACCGCCGCGGGCATCAAGCCGTGGACGCCATCGCCCTGAAGCGGTAGCTACCTTCGTAAGATGGAACGCACCGAGCGCCTGCTCGACCTCGTCGCCCTGCTCCTTGATGCCCGCCAGCCGGTGCCGTGGCGCCAGATCCGTGCCGCGTTTCCCGACGACTACGGCGAGAAGTACTCGGACGACGCGGCCGATCGAAAGTTCGAGCGCGACAAGTCCGAGCTGCTCGAGCTCGGCATCCCTCTGGTCTTCGTGCAGGCCAAAGACAAAGACGAAGACGAGCCCTCTGGCTACGTCGTCGAAAAGAGCGCCTACTACCTGCCCGAAGTCGGCCTCAAACCCGACGAGCTCGCCGTGCTGTACGCCGCCGGCTCTGCCGCTCTCGCGTCGGGAGCATTTCCCGGCTCGCAGGACCTTGCGCACGCCCTGCGAAAAATTGGCTTCTTCGCCGGGTCGCCGCTGCCGGTGCCGCGCGTGCGGCTGGAGCTCGGTGGCGTCGCCGACAGCAAGGGCCTGCCGGAAAAGCTCGAGCAGGTGTGGGGCGCGATCTCGACGAACAAGTTCATCGCCCTTCAGTACTTCTCGCCGCGCACGAACGAGACGACCGAAAGGCGGCTCGACCCATACGGCCTCGCGCTGCGCCGCGGGCTCTGGTCACTGGTCGGCTATTGCCACCTGCGCAAAGGCATTCGCACCTTTCACGTGCACCGCATCCAGCGGCTCACTGTGAACTCGAAGTCGCCGCGCGCGCCCGACTTCGAGATTCCCAAAGACTTCAAGCTCGAGGACTACGTCGCCAACTGGCCGTGGCAGCACCGGTTCCACCCGCCCATCGAGGTCTCGCTTCAACTGAAGGGCGACCTGGTACCGCTGGCGACCTCGCTGTTCGGAGTGCCGAGTACGCCCGACGGCGATCGCGCCAACGTGCTTCTGAAGGCCACCGACGTCGATGGGCTCTTGAAGTACGTCGCCTCACTGGGCGCCGACGCCAGGGTCCTCGGCCCGCAGGAAGCGGTCGACCGGCACCGCGCGCTGCTGCAACAAATCTTGAAAGCCCACGGCGGTGCCGCATGACGACCCTCGCGTACGAGCGGCTGCGCCGGCTGCTCTTCCTGGTGCCATACGTCTCGCGCCACCCGGGCCAGACGGTCGACCAGGTCGCGAAGGCGGCCGGCCTGACCCGGGCCGAGCTGTTGTCCGAGCTCGACCTGCTCACCCTCGTCGGACGCCCGCCCTTCGAGCCCGACGACTTCGTCGACATCTACGTCGAAGACGACAAGCTCTATGTGGGGCTCGACCAGCGGTTCTCTGCTCCGCCCCGGCTCACGGCGGCTGAAGGGGTCGCGCTCGCGGCCGCGGCCGAGCTGCTGCGCCCTGCCGCCGGCGACGCACTGACCCAGGCGCTGCAGAAGCTGGAAAAAGTTCTGCCCGAGGGCGCGCGCACCCGTTACCGCGAGATGGCCCGCCAGCTCGACCTCGCCGTCGATGCGCCCAGCGGCCTGGCGATGCTGTCGCAGGCCATCGCGCTGCACCGCGAAGTCGCCTTCGACTACTTCAGCGGCAAGGGGGTCACCGAGCGCCGCAGCGTCCAGCCGCGCGAGCTCTTCAGCCACCGCGGCCAGTGGTACCTTTCGGCCTTCGACCTCACCCGCCAGGACGAAAGGCTCTTCCGGCTCGATCGCCTCGCGAAGCTCGAGCTGACTGACCAGAGTTTTCCGCCTCCGGCCCCGACTGGGCGCGGGCTGCCCACCGGCGAAGATGCCAAGGCGCGGGTGACGGTGCGGTTCTCGGCAGCGGTCGCTCCGTACGCGAGCGAAAGGTTCGGGGACCAGGCCCGCTGGGTCGAAGGGGGCGCGCTCGAGGTCGAGGTTCCAGGTGACAGCGCGCGGTGGTTGACGGGTTGGGTCTTGTCTTTCGGCGCAGATGCGGTGGTGGTCGAACCGGAATGGGCGGTGAAGGCCGTTGCTGAAGCTGCTCGTGCCTCATTAGAGTCTTGATTCGTTTTTATGGGCTTTCAGCTGATTATTGCCGAGGGAAAAGAAGCCGGACGCGAGTTCGTCTTCGACCAGCTCTCGGTGCTCATCGGTCGCACCTCTGAGTGCGACGTGGTGCTCTACGACCCGGGCGTGTCGCGCAAGCACGCGCGCATCTTCAACGAAGGGCTCGAGTACTTCGTCGAGGACATGGGCAGCAGCAATGGCACCAAGGTCAACGGCAGCATCATCAAGAAGAAGCTGCTGGCCGACGGCGACGCCATCTCGCTGGGTCCCGTCGTCTTCAGCTTCGCGGGCGTGGTGCTGGAGCCCGAAGCATCGACGGACCACGGCGAAAACGCCCAGCCCGAGCAGCACACGCGCGTCGTCAGCGCCGCCGAAGTGAAGCGCAGCCGCAACAAGGGCATCGCGGCAGTTCCTGAAGGCGCGACCGCCGACCAGCTGAAAGAGGTCGTGCGGGCCTCGACCCGCACGATGCAGGCGATCGTGAAGCCGCGGTCGTCGAACCCCGGCAGCCCGGGCATCGCGCGGCCGAGCTCAGAGGTCGCGGCGCCCCGCGGCTCAGGGTCAGGCCTCGCGGGCCGCCGCACGCTGCCGCCGGCTGGTGGTCAGCAGATTTCGGCAGCCGAAAAAGCGCGGCTCAAGCGCAAGTCGGGTGGCGCGCTGGGCGGCTTCAAGATTTTCTGGGCGGAAGCGAGCAAGGGCAAGCGCGCGGTCGTCGCCAGCGCAGGTGCGCTCGCCGCGGCCGGCATGGTGGGCCTCATCGTCTGGGCCGTGATGCCCGAAGGCCCTGCTGGCCCGTCAGGCCCCGAGCCGAGCGTGCTGTCGTCGAACCCGATTGAAGACTCCTTCGGCCTCGCCGCCGATGGTGACCCCGAGCAGGTGAAGTGGCAGCGGGCCGACCAGAAGGTGTTCGACTTCGCGTTCACCTCGCCGGTGAAGGCCGTCGTCATCGTCCACTACCAGGCGCGCGACATCTCGGGAAACGAGGTCATCGTCAGCGTCAATGGCGCCGACGTCGGCCAGATTCCCCCCGACACGATGGCCGCGGCCGAAAGGTCGCACGAGGTCCTCGTCCCCAGCGCCATTCTGAAGAAGGGCGAGCCGAACAAAGTGGTGTTCGACAACACGCTGAACCCGCCGGGCAACGACCCGTGGCGCATCTGGAACGTGTGGGTCGAGGTCGCGTTGCTGCCCGAGCTTCCCGACGACCAGCTGCGCGGCGAGGCGAACAACAAGTTCAAGAAGGCGCAAGAGATGTTCGAACGCCGCGACGTCGGCGCGTCGAATCGGTGGGAGGCCTACCGTTCTTACCGCGAAGCCTGGCTGATGCTCGAGGCCCACCCGGACCCCAAGCCCAGCACCTACGCCCTGGCGCGAGAAAAGATGAAGGAAGCGCAGGGTGAGCTCGACCGCCAGTGCAGCAAGCTCTTGCTGGGCGCGCAGGGTGCCTACAACCAGCGCCAGTTCGACGCCGCGCGCACCGAGCTCGAGCACGTGCACGAGTTCTTCCCCGAGAAGAAGCACCCCTGCCCGTTCCGCGCCGATGCGATGCGCGAGGCGTGGGGCCTGTAACCTTTAAGAATTCTTGAATTGCAGGTCACGCAGCGGAATAACGCCCTGCATGACCACTCAGCTCGATTCGTTCACGGTTCGCTCGAAGCTCAACGTCGGGGGCGTGCCATGGGACGTGTTTTCGCTTGGCTTATTGGCGAAGCAGTTTCCGCAGATTTCGAAGCTGCCCTTTTCGCTGAAGGTGTTGCTCGAGAACCTGCTGCGCCACGAAGACGGCCGCGTGGTCTCGAAGGGCCTGATCGAGAAGCTCATCAACTGGCAGCCGCAGTCGGTGCCCGACATCGAGATTTCCTTCACCCCTGCGCGCGTGCTGCTGCAGGACTTCACCGGCGTGCCGGTGGTGGTCGACCTCGCGACGATGCGTGAAGCGCTCGCCGCGATGGGCGGCAAGCCTGAGAAGATCAACCCGCTGTGCCCGCTGGACCTCGTCATCGACCACTCGGTGATGGTCGACAAGTTCGCCACCAGCAGCAGCTTCCAGCAGAACGTGAACATCGAGTTCGAGCGCAACACCGAGCGGTACGCGTTCTTGAAATGGGGCGACAAGGCGCTCAAGAACTTCCGCGCGGTGCCGCCGGGCACGGGCATCTGCCACCAGGTGAACCTCGAGTACCTGGCGCAGGCCGTCTTCAAGGGCCCCGATGGCTCGGCGTACCCCGACACGGTCGTCGGCACCGACTCGCACACCACCATGATCAACGCGCTGGGCGTGGTCGGCTGGGGCGTCGGCGGCATCGAGGCGGAAGCGGCGATGCTGGGCCAGCCGATCACGATGCTGATTCCGCAGGTCATCGGCTTCAAGCTCACCGGCGCGCTGAAGCCCGGAGCGACGGCCACCGACCTGGTGCTGACCATCACCCAGCTGCTTCGCAAGAAGGGAGTCGTCGGCAAATTCGTCGAGTTCCACGGCCCCGGCATCGCGAGCCTCGGCCTCACCGACCGCGCGACCGTCGCCAACATGGCGCCCGAGTATGGAGCCACCATCGGCTTCTTCCCCATCGACGCCGAGACGCTGAACTTCCTGCGCTTCACCGGCCGTTCGCCCGAGTCTTGCGACCTCGTCGAGGCGTACTGCAGGGAACAAGGCCTCTTCCACACCGCAGGCGCAGCCGACCCGGTGTTCACCGACACGCTCGAGCTCGACCTGTCGACGGTGGTGCCGTGCCTCGCGGGCCCGGCGCGTCCGCAAGACCGCGTGCCGCTGGATGCGATGAAGGCGACCTTCGCCAAGGCGGCGAAGGAAATGCTCAAAGCCACCGACGGCGACGTGCGGCTGAAGAACACCGCGACGGTGACGGCCGGCTCGCAGAGCTTCACGCTCGCGCACGGCTCGGTGGTCATCGCGGCCATCACCTCGTGCACGAACACCTCGAACCCGGCGGTGATGCTGGGCGCGGGCCTGCTCGCGAAGAACGCGGTCGAGAAGGGCCTCGACAGCCGCCCGTGGGTGAAGACGTCGCTGGCGCCCGGCAGCCAGGTGGTGACGGACTACCTCGAGGCCGCGGGCCTCACGCCGTACCTCGAGGCCCTGGGCTTCCACCTCGTCGGCTACGGCTGCACGACCTGCATCGGCAACTCGGGCCCGCTGCCGCTGCCTGTCGCCGAAGCAGTGGCCAAAGAAGGCCTCGCCGTCGCCGCGGTCATCTCGGGCAACCGCAACTTCGAAGGCCGCGTGCACCCGCAGGTGCGAATGAACTTCCTCGGCTCGCCGCCGCTGGTGGTCGCGTACGCGCTGGCTGGCCACGTCGACTGGGACACCGAGAAAGAGCCGATTGGCCATGACCGCAGCGGCGCTCCGGTCTTCTTGAAGGACATCTGGCCCACGCCCGAGCAGCTGAAGAACGCGATGGCGCAGGTGAAGCCCGAGCAGTTCAAGCGTCGCTACGCGGACGTGCTGAAGGGCGACCCGCAGTGGCAGGCGCTCAAGGTGCCGACGGGCAGCACCTTTCAGTGGGATCCGCAGTCGACCTACGTGCGCAAGCCGCCCTTCTTCGACGGCATGCCGAAAGACCCGGTTCCGCTGAAGGACATCCAGGCGGCGCGGGTGCTCGCGCTGCTGGGTGACTCGATCACCACCGACCACATCAGCCCGGCCGGCGACATCGACAAGAAGGGCCCTGCCGCGGCGTACCTCGCGGGCCAGGGCGTGGCGCCGGCCGACTTCAACAGCTTCGGCGCGCGCCGCGGAAATCACGAGGTGATGATGCGCGGCACGTTCGCCAACATCCGCCTCAAGAACCTGCTGGTTCCCGGCATCGAAGGCGGGGTGACGAAGCACATTCCCTCGGGCACGCAGCTGTCGATCTTCGACGCGGCGATGCGCTACCAGCACGAGAAGGTTCCGCTGATCGTCATCGCCGGAGCGGAGTACGGCACCGGCAGCTCGCGTGACTGGGCGGCGAAGGGCACGATGTTGCTCGGCGTGCGCGCGGTCATCACCAAGAGCTTCGAGCGCATCCACCGCAGCAACCTGATCGGCATGGGCGTGCTGCCCCTGCAGTTCGAGGAAGGCCAGGACGCGACGACGCTGGGCCTCGACGGCACCGAGACGTACGGCATCGGCGGCATCGCCACCGGCCTCTCTGCTGGCTCGAAGCTCACCGTCACCGCGACGAACGACAAGGGCCCGCGCACCTTCACCGTGCTCTGCCGCATCGATACGCCCAACGAGCTCGACTACTACCGGCACGGCGGCATCCTTCAGTACGTGCTGCGCCAACTCGCGAAGGGCTAAAGAAACGCACCGAAACGTTGGCGCGTGAAAGGCGTGCGGTCGGGCGGACCTTCTGCCCACCGCCACTCACTGTCCTCGACTGCGGGCTCCTTGAAGAGCACCAGCGAAGACCGCGTGCCGTAGCCAAAATCCGGCACGTGCACGCAGGGGCTGTCTAACGGTGCGTCGGGCCGGTGCGTGCCGAGCAGCACCTGCAGCTCTTCGGCGGTGGGCTTCGGACCCAGCGCGGCGAGGCGCTCGCGAATGAAGCGGACGCGCTCGGGCTCGGCGGCAGCGAAAGACCTTTCGGTCACCACGTGGAGCCCGGGCGACAGCTCTCGCTGGTGAAGCACGGTGCCGTCGTGCCAGGTGAGAAATGCGCGCACGCCGTCGGAATAGAAAAGATGGAACGCGTTGAAGCGCCGCGGCGCCAGCGTCGAGAGCGTCGCGTGAATCGCCTCGGGCGTCGGGTGGCGCAGCGCCTCGAGCACGAGCTGGCCGCGGGATTCGCGCAGATCGTCTTTCGGCGCTGCGAAGCGGTTGGTGACGGCGACGAAGAGCCCGCGCGTGGTGAGCCCCAGCCACGAGCCGCCGCCCACTTCGTCGCGCGGCGCCACGAAGCCCTGCTTAGGCCACAACCTGGGCGAAGATGCGGGCCGCACCAACACCTCGTCGCGGTTCGCCGCCACCTGCAGCCGCCCGTCGCCTGCGAACCGCGCGATGACCGTGCACATGCCCTTGGTATAAGACCTTCGCCGTGCGAGACAAACAACGGGAAGAGACACGGCGCAGGGTCTACCGGGCGGCGCTGGAAATTTTCCGGCGCGACGGCGTGGCCAACTGCCGCATCGACGACATCGCGCAGAAAGCCGAGGTCAGCCGGGGCGCCTTCTATTTTCACTTCGCGACCAAAGACGACGTGCTCATCGAGTTGCTGCGCGAGGGCGAAGCGCCGGTGGCCGAGGCCGTGAGCGCGCTGCCTGCCGACGCTTCGCTGGTGAAGGTGCTCGAAGCAGTCGACGAGGCGCTGGCGAAGTTCTGGGAACACGAGCGCACGCTTCTTCCCGACGTCACCACCGTCGCGATGCGCCTCTACGCCGTCGACGACGCGCGCGAAGTGCAGCCGGTGCGGCTCGTGCTCGCGCAGCGTTTTCGGCTCGCGGCAAAGCGCGGCGAGCTCTCACCCGTGCTGCCGCCCGAAGTGCTGTCTGACTTCTTCCTCGCCAACTCGCTGTCGGCGATGTTGGCCTGGTGCGCGAACCCGGCGCTCGGCCTGCCCTTCGTGCTCGGCGGCGTGAGCCAACTGTTTCTCGAAGGTGCTCGAGGCCGCGGCCAGGTCGGGTAGGGTCCGCGCCCATGAGCGCGAGCGTCTTTCGAGAAGGGCTTTTCAAGGGCAAGTCGGTGTTCGTCACCGGCGGCAGCAGCGGCATCAACCTGCGCATCGCCGAGACCTTCGGTGCGCTCGGTGCGAAGGTCAGCATCAACGGCCGCAAGCCCGACAAGCTCGAGGCCGCCGTCGCGGGCATGAAGAGCAAGGGCATCGACGCGCGCGGCTACGTCGCCGACGTCCGTGACTTCGCGGCGTTGGACGCGGCGCTCGAGGCAGCGGTGGCGGCGCAGGGCCCCCTCGACGTCCTGGTGTGCGGAGCGGCTGGCAACTTCCCCGCTCCTGCGATGGCGATGTCGTCGAACGGCTTCCGCGCGGTGCTGGAAATCGACGTGCTCGGCACCTTTCACGCCTGCCGCGCGGCCTTCGAGAAGCTCAACAAGCCGGGCGCGTGCATCTTGAACATCTCGGCGCCGCAGGCCTCGATTCCGTACCCGATGCAGTCGCACGTCTGCGCCGCCAAGGCCGGCGTCGACATGCTGACCAGGTCGCTGGCGATGGAATGGGGCCCGGCCGGCGTGCGCGTGAACTCGATTTCCCCCGGCCCAATCGAAGGCACCGAAGGAATGGAAAGGCTCACGCCCGACCAGGCCTCGCGCGAGAAGGTGCGGGCGATGTTGCCGCTGCAGCGGTACGGCACGCGAGACGACGTGGCGCAGCTCGCCGTGTTCCTCGCGTCGGACGCGGGCAGCTACTGCACGGGCACGGTTCACTCAGTCGACGGAGGGATGGCCCTCGTCGGCGGCGCGATGATGATGGCCTTGATGTAGCCATGCACTGGCTCGACGCGATGTGGTTGTACGTGCCGCGCGACCGCCTCTTCGCCGGAGGCTTCGGCGATTGCGACCGGGTGATGAAGGTGGCCGAGCCTTTTCTGGCGCCGCACGAGGCGCAGCCGCTGGACTTGAAGTGGGGCGCGCCAGTGACGAAGAACGGGGTGGAGCGCCGGCTCGGTACTGCCGCGTCGCCCTGCCCGCTGGCCGTCGTCGAATCACAGCAGCTCACCGTGCTGCGGCTCACCCCGACCGATGGCCCGGTGCGCGGCCGCGCGATTCTTCCGCCCTCGTGGAGCGAGCAGGACTTCCGGATGCGCGAGCGCCTCTACCTGCCGCTGGTGAAGCAGGGCGTCGAGCTGTGGCTGCTCGAGGCGCCCTTCTTCGGGCTGCGCCGGCCAAAGGGCCAGGTCGGCGTCGGGCTGCGCACCGTGGCCGACCTGCTGGCGATGGGGGTCTGTAGCCTGATGGAGCTGCGCGGCATGGTCGCCGCCGCGCGAGAAGAAGAGCCGTCGCTGCCGGTGGTGCTCTCGGGCTTCAGCATGGCGGGGCAGTTCTCGGCCCAGGTCGCCGCGACGCTGCCGTGGGACGTGCCGGTGGTGACGATGTCTCCGTCTGATTCGGCGATTCCCGTCTTCGTCGAAGGGCCGATCAGCAAATCTGTCGACTGGAAGACGCTGGAAAAAGAGGGTGGGAAGGAAAGGCTGGTGCCGCTGCTCGAGCAGTTCGGGCTGCTGAACCTCGCGCCGCCCCCATCGAAGAAGAAGATTCTGCTCGCGACGCGCCGCGATGGCATCGTGCCGCCCGCTGCGTTCGAACGGATTGCCGGACATTGGAAGGTCGAGCCGCGCTGGCTCGACTGGGGCCACCTCGGCGGGTTCCTGTTCGCGGGAAGCTCGCTGCGTCAAGCCGTGCTGGAGACGCTGACCCAACCTGCTGCTTGACCCCCCTCGTCGCGTTGCTAAGCCGCAGCTTCCATGGCGCTCCAGGCAATCGTTCGTTGGCTGCTACCGAGGGAAGACCACTTCTACTCGCTGGTCGAGAGCCAGGCAGCGGCGTGCGAGTCGGCGGCGATCGCGCTGGCCCGGTCGAAAGACCCTTCGACGAAGCCGGAAGACATTCGCGACGCGGTGCAGGTCATCGAGCACTACGCCGACGACCTGGTGCGGCAGATGGAAGACGCCCTGGCCCGCACCTTCGTCACCCCGCTCGACCGCGAAGACCTTCACAAGCTTTCCAGCGAGCTCGACGACGTGGTCGATTTGACCAACCTCGCGGCGCGCGCGGCGGTGCTCTACGGCGTGAGCCGGCCGACCGAGCCGATGCAGAAGCTGATGGACTGCCTGGTCACCTGCACTGGCATTCTGAAAGCGGCGCTGCCGAAGCTGCGCAGCCACCAATACAGCGACCTGCTGGACGACGTGCGGAAGCTGCGCGCGCTCGAGAAAGAGGCCGACGGCGTGTTCCGAGCGGCAGTGAGCCAGCTTTTCAAGGACCCCGCGGTCGACGCGAAGGTGTTGCTGCGCGAGAAGGAAGTGCTCGAAGACCTCGAGGACGCGGTCGACCACTGCGATGCCGTGGCGGGCACCCTGGCCAACATCGCCGTCAAGCACGGATAGCGCGATGACGATGGGCCTGCTCATCGCGGTGATCGTCGCTGCGCTGGTGTTCGACTACATCAACGGCTTTCACGACACAGGCAACGCGATCGCCACCGTCGTCTCGACGGGCGTGCTCCCGATGCGCACCGCGATTCTGCTGGCCGCGGTGCTGAACTTCGCCGGCGCGATGATGGGCACCGCGGTGGCAAAGACGATTGCGTTGGATTTCGCAGACCCAGGCTTCGTCACCCAGCAGGTCGTGCTGGCGGCGCTGTTGGGCGCTTCCCTCTGGAACCTGATCACCGGGTTCTTCGGTATCCGCTCTTCCAGTTCGCACGCGCTCATCGGCGGCCTCGCCGGAGCCGTGGTCGCCCACAACGGAATCGACGCCTTTCACTGGATGGCGCTGGTGACCAAGGTGCTGGTGCCGCTGGTCGTCTCGCCGGCGGTCGGTTTCTTCGGCGCCTTCTTCCTGATGGTCGGCCTGCTGTGGACCTTCAAGGCCACGCGGCCGCGAACGGTGGTGAAGGCGTCGCGCCGCATGCAGCTGGTCTCGGCGATGATGGTGGCCTTCGGGCACGGCAGCAACGACGCGCAGAAATCGATGGGCATCATCACCCTCGCGCTGACGGCGTGGGTCGCCGGGGGTGGCGCGCCGCTGCCCGACTGGATGCACGCGGGCGCCGACGCGGTGGTGCCGACCTGGGTCATTCTTTCCTGTGCGGCGGCGATTGCGCTGGGCACGGCGGCGGGCGGCACGCGCATCATCAAGACGATGGGCACCAAAATCATCCGCATCACGCCGCTGCAGGGCTTCGCGGCCGAAGCGGCCGGCGCGATCACCATCATCACCGCCAGCCACTTCGGCGTGCCGGTGAGCACCACCCACTGCATCCACGCGTCGATCATGGGCGTCGGCGCGAGCAAGCGCATCTCGGCCGTTCGCTGGGGGGTCGCCGGCAACATTCTCGCCGCGTGGATCTTGACGCTGCCGCTGTCTGGTGGGCTGGCGTGGGTGACGATGAAGGTTTTGTCAGCCGCCCTCTGATTGCGTTGCGGTAGCTTCGCGAGCCGTGGCTGCGCACGGCAGGTACAACCTGTTGCGCAAGATCGCCGACGGCGGCACTGCCGAGGTGTTTCTCGCGCACATGGAAGGTTCGGCAGGCTTCAAGCGCCTCGTCGTGCTCAAGCGCGTGCGCCCGGCGCTTTGGGCCGACGAGAACTTCCGCCGCGGGCTCGTCGACGAAGCGCACATCGCGATGGGCCTTCACCACGGCAACATCGTGCAGGTGATCGACCTGGGGGTCGCGGCGCAGCGCTACTTCCTCGCGTTCGAGCTCGTCGACGGGTGGACGCTGTCGCAGATTCTGAAGCGCGCAAAAGCAGCGAACCTGCCGATGCCGCTGAGCCTGGTGCTCTACGTGATGACGGAAGTCTGCCGCGGGCTCTCGTACGCGCACAGCAAGACCGAGAACGGCGTCCCGCTGGCGATCGTGCACCGCGATGTGTCGCCGCAGAACGTGCTGGTGAGCGAGCAGGGCGAAGTGAAGCTGACGGACTTCGGCATCGCGCGCGCGCGGACGCGCAGCAACACCTCGGAAATCGGCAGCGTGAAAGGAAAGCCCGCTTTCATGTCTCCTGAGCAGGCGGCCGGCCATGCGCTGGATGCGCGCAGCGACCTCTTTCCGATCGGGACGATGATCTACCTGATGGCGACGGGCGAGCTGCCGTTCACCGCTCCGACGGCGCTGGAAGAGATGGCGCGCGTGGTCAACGGCAAGTTCGCAAGCCCGTCGACGCTGCGGCCGGATCTTCCCAAAGAGCTCGTCGCGCTGATCAACAAGACGTTGGAAAGGAAACCCGAGAAGCGGTTTCAGAGCGCTGAAGAGCTGCTGCACGCGATCGAAAAGGTGCAGCGGTCGGTGCTCGACCCGGCCGGGACGACCGAGCTGAAGGCGTACCTCGGAGCGCTCGCGAAGAAGGACGGCGAGCTGCCGTTGAGCCGGCAGGGCGAATCGACGCCGGTGCCGATCGAGCCGACGAACACGGATCCAATCGAGCTGCAGGACGAAGACATTCTGATCTCGTCGCAGCAGCTGCCGATTCACGTGGTCGAGCCGGCGCCGAAACGGAAGGCGGGGTTGATCGCCGCGGTGCTGTTGTTCGGACTGGTCGGGGCGGCCGTCGCGCTTCCGCTGGGCCGGCGCGTGGTCGAGTCGGCACCGACGCCCGTGGTCGAGGTGCCAGACGCGGGCCTTCAGGGTGCGGTGGTCGAGCCGCCGCCAAAGCTTGTCGCGATCACCGATGATGCGAGGGTGGTCGAGGTGGCGGATGCGGCGGTCGAGGTGAGCGCGGACGAGGGAACCAGCCCTCCTCCTCTTCCTCCTCTGGCGATCGAGACGACCCCAGAAACGAAACCTGTGGTTTTGGCTTCACCGAAATCCGTCGAGACGGCGGAAGACAAAGTTTCGGTGTTGGTCGAGAGCGAGCCCGCGGGGGCCCAGGTGCGGATAGATCGAAAAGTGTTCGGACTGACCCCGGTTCCGATACGGCTGAAGGTCGGAATCGCTTTCGAGCTGGTGGTGTCGAAGCCGGGCTACCGCGAGCAAAAGGTGCTGCACTTCGTCACGAAACGAACCCAGCAGAAGGTTCGCGTCGCACTGGTGAAAAACTAGTTGCAGCCGCGGAGGAAGAAGATTCCGAGCAGAATCGGAACGGGCACGCCGAGCAGCCACAGCATGGCGTAGCCGATTTTTCCAGACTGCATGCGCTTGGGGACGAGGTTGTAGGGGTTCATGCTCAGCGACATGAGCATCGTCCGTGCCACGCTCGAAACACCGGGCGAACGGCGTGGGCGCCCCGAAAAGCCGTGGCAACGCGTCCCATCGGGGCAACCTGAGACCCTAGCGAGCCCTTCTCGCGCCCGAGATGCCGTCGGCCTGGGGCCACCCGGTGGTGAGCAACGGCAGTGCGCCGGTGTCGTACGTCTCGAGTTGCCACGGCCCGCCGTTTCTTCGCACCAGCACGTGGAGGTTGCCTAGGGTAAAGGCGGCTCCGGCGAGCTGGGTGCCTTCGAGCATCGGGCACAGCAGCACGCGGTCGCCGTCGGCAAAGCCCTGCAGGTAGGCCTGAGGGCCGCCATTGAGGCTGACCTGAACGAGGACGCCCACTGCGCCCGGGACGACCCCCGCGAGCGCGACCTCTTCGATGCGCCCTTCCACCTGGGACGGAAGGACCTTCGCGCGCCAGAGGAAGCTGCCGTTGCGCAGCGAGAACGCGTGCACCCAGGTGTCTTTGTCGGCGTCGGCGCAGCTCATCACCGGCGTCTCGCACTCGCGGTAGAACGCGAGGCCTGCCCCGACGCCGCTGACCATCGGGCGCGGCAACACCTCGAGCGCGGCGCCCGCATCCGACAGCCAGGTGAAGCCGACCCGGCCACCGTCCTGCAGGTTGAGCAGCTGGGTGCCGCCGGTGATGACGCTCCGCTCGGCGACATTCAGGGAAGAGAGCCCCACCGGCGCGGGCTGCCACGACAGCGCGTACGTGCCGCCGTCGACATCGGGCACCACCGCGCCCAGGGTCCCAGCGTCGGGGCCGTAGAGCCAGGCCGCGCCGAGCTCGTCGATCGCCAGCAGCGAAGCGCCCGCGTCGAGCACGACCGGCTCGACCAGGCCGCCATCGGCCCAGCGCACGAGCCTGGTGCCCGCGTCGGAGTTCACCACTGCCCACACTTCGAAGTCCGGCCCCTGCGCCACGCCGCGCGGCACGGCCTGGCCGCCCAGAGGAATGTGGGTGACCGCGCCCGTCGACAGCAGGTGCACGTCGAGCGCGCCGTCTTGCAGCAGCACCACGCCCCTCGCGCCCGCGTAGACGAGGCGGCGGGGCGCGTCGTCCGGGTATCGCACTGTCCACCGTTCGAACCCGGTGCCCGTGAACGAGACGAGGCCGCAGCCCGTGTCGGCCTGCGGGCCTGCGTCCGGGCCTCCATCGCTGCCGCCGTCAACTCCGCCGTCGCTTCCGCCGTCGGGCACGTCCAGGCCGCACAGCTGGAAGAAGAGGTTGCCGTTGTGGGCGACGAGTGACGGGCGCTCGTTCACGACGGTGCCGGGCAGCTTCACGATCGTGCGCGGCATCATGGTGCCCGCGTCGGGCGCGACGCACTTCTTGTTCTTGCACTTGCTCTCGCCCTGACACGGCGTCGCCGGGCCGCAGACGAAGCCTTCGGGCGTCGCCACTGTGGCGCACGCACCGCTGACGCAGAGGTGGGCGTTGACGCAGTCGAGCGTGCCGCAGATCTGCCCATCGGGCGCCGTGCCCTGGCCGCAGCCCGTCGCCGCGTCGCACGTCGCGACCTTGCACGCGGCAGTGGGTACGGGGCACGACTTCAAGCTGTGAAGGCAGCCGACCTCCATCGAGCAAGAGTCGTCGGTGCAGGCGTTGTCGTCGTCGCACTGGCGCGCGACGCCCTGGCAGACGCCAGCCCGGCACTCGCCTTTCTCGAGGCAGAGGCTGTTCGGCTGGCAAAGGGCGCCTTCGGGCTGGTCGGACTCGACGCAGCTGTCGGTGGCCAGCGAGTACTCGGACTTCTTGCAGGGCGTGCTCGCGACGCAGATTTTCGGCTTCACGCCGACGCCCTTGAGCTTCGTGGTGGCCATCGCGCCGTTGGCCGAGATGCGCACTTCACCAATCACCGCGGTGGTGCCGGCGATGAAGCGATCAAGCACGGTCAGCGACGAGCCGCCGGGAATCGTGACCGAGGCCTGGACGACGAAGGGCCCGTCGGTGGCGAGGTCGAGCGTGATGTCGGCGCTGCCGGTGGCGACCAGCGAGAGCTCGCGGTCGACGATGCCGCCTTCAGACACCCGGCCGAAGTCGATCTCAGCGGTGTCGACGCGGAACCCTGCCTCGGTCGGAGTGATGGTTCCGCCCGGACACCGGCACCCCGCTACCGCGGTGATCGCGACGCAGAGCCAGAGGCGGCTCATGCCAGCTTCCGCTTTTTGACGAAGTACCGGATCACGAGGGCCAACACTGCCACTGCAATGACTCCCAAAGCGACCCGGTTGTACTGGCTGAGCAGCGCGGTGAGCTTCTCGACGTTGCGGCCCACGGTGTAACCGATGGCGAGCATCCCCACGTTCCACGCCATCGCCGACAACGTCCCCAGCAACATCACCTTGCCGAAGGGCATTCGCGCGGCGCCGGCGGCGACGAACATCAAGGCGCGAAAGGTTGGGAAGAAGCGGTTGGCGACCAGCAGCCAGGTGCCGCGGGTGCGCATCTGCTCCTGCAGCTGACGAACCTTGGCGTGGGAGATGCCGATGAACAGAGTACCTTCGGGTTGCGCGTCGATGCGAGAACCGACGAGCCGGCCAACTGCGTACATGCCGGCGAGCCCAATCATGCTGCCGACCGTCACCGCGACAAACACCAGCACCACGCTCTTCTCGCCGCGCACCGCGTACGCGCCGCCGAGCATGGTCACGGTGTCGCCGGGAAAGGGCGGGATGAGGTACTCGAGCAGGGCCGCCGCGCCCAGCAGCAGGTACCCGAGGCTCCCGAGTTGTTGGACCCAGCTGTCGAACTGCTCCACCATCTGGTCCAGCATCGTCGGACGGTCCTAATCGAATCGGAGGCGCAGCAGTGCACCAAAGCCAGTCGGCCCGCGATCTGACCCGAAACGCCGCCATCCTCATGGCACTGGGCCTCCTGACCGGAGCCTTCGTCTCTGCCGCGATGACGGGCAAGGTTCCCGCAGATTCACACGCGGCACTGGCGAGCCACCTCAACGCGTTGATGGGCTGCTTCTGGATGGTGGCCGTCGCGTTCTCGATGCCGATGCTGCGCTACGGCGAGAAGGGCCTGCAGCGGCTCGTCTGGTTGACGACCCTCGCCAACTTCTCGAACTGGATCATCACCGCGTTCAAGGCGTTTCTGCGCGTGCCCGGCGTCGACTACGTGGGCGAAGCAAAGAACGACCTCGTCTTCGGCCTGCTCACGCTGTTCGTCGTGCTGCCGTCTTTCGCCGCCGCCGGCGCCTGGGTGTACGGGTTCTACGGGAAGAAGGCGTAGTCACTCGTCGACCGCTTCCGGCAGCTGCGCCGGCGGTGGAGCGCCGTAGCCCACGCTGTCGTCCTGGTATCGCCCGGCCCAGGTCGAGATCGCGGGCGCGGCGAATCGTCCGAACAGAATCAGCACCATCGCGAGCGCGATTCCGTACGTCGCCGGCCGCGAGGGCCGCGCGCGCCACGCCCACAGCCGTTCTTTGCGCCGCTGAAACCGCGGAGCGCTGACGTACTCGTTCCACGCTTGATCCCGCATCATCGCCGCCGCCGGCGCATCGCCGAGGCCGAGCAACGACTGCGAGAGCAGGACGCGCCCTTCGACGGTGCCGGTACGAATCGCCACCGCGCGCTCGAGCGCCTCGCGCGCACCCTTGAAGTCCTTTCGATGCAGCCGCGCGCGGCCGATCGCGAAGTCCAGCTCACCCACGCGGAAGTCGGGGTCGGACTCGGCGAGGTGGGCGAGCAGCTGTTCGCCCTGCTGCTGATGCCCCGCGCCCATGCACGCGACGCCCATCGTGAACACCGTGGCGTGGTCGTCGTCGCCCACTTCGAGGTTCGGCTTCAGCGTCTCGACCGCTCTCGCGGACGCGCCGCGCATCACCAGCAGCTCGGCCAGCTCGCGCCGCGCGGTGCGGTCATGCGGGTTTCCCAGCAACGTGCGCAAGAGCTTTCCTTCGCGCCGCCGGCGCTGGAACCACTTCCACCCCTTCGGCACGAAGCCGAGGGCGAAGCGATCTGTCACCAGCACGAAGAGGATGATTCCGATCGCCGCCCCAATCGGGCTGCCGGTGACGGCCGAGAGAATGATCCACAACAGCCACGTCGACATAGGCGCTCGAAGCTACATGAGGCGTGCACTGACAGCGCTGTGCACGTCGAAACCTTTGGGCGTGAGCTGCACCCGGCCGTCCACCTGCTGCAGCAGTCCGTGCTTCGTCATCAGCGCGACCTGCGCGCGCCGCGGGCCGAAGTCTTCGCCGTACTCCGCGCACAGCGCCTCGAGGTTGACCCCGTTGGTGAGCCGCAGCCCCATCGCCAGCCGTTCGCGGAAGAGCGTCGCCCCGTCCAGCGCCTCGTCTTGCGACGTGGGGGCTCCGTGCGCTTCGACCTCGGCCAGGTACTTGTCGGCGCTGCGCTGGTTGGAATAGCGGAGGTGGCCGAGGCGGCCGGTCGCTCCGACGCCGAGCGCGAGGTATTCGCCGCCCGTCCAGTACAGCGCGTTGTGGCGCGAGTGGCGGCCGGGCCTCGCGTAGTTGCTGACCTCGTACCGCTGAAGCCCGGACTCTGCGTAGACCTGCTCGACGCCGCGCTGCATCGCCGTCACGTCTTCATCGGGCGGCAGGTGCACCTCGCCGCGCGCGAGCTGCTTCGCCAATGGCACTTCTTCTGCCAGCGCTTCCTTGTCGAGCGTCAGCGCGTAGGCCGACAGGTGTTCCGGCTGCAGCGCGACGGCAGCCTCGGCGTCGGCGATCGCCCCTTCCGTCGACTGCCCGTGCACGCCGTAGATGAAGTCGAGGCTGACGTTGTCGAACCCTGCCTTTCGCGCTTTCCCGAACGCGGCGACGGCCAGCGCCCCGTCGTGCTCGCGGCCAAGCGCTTTGAGCGTCGACGCCTCAAACGACTGCACGCCGATCGAGAGCCGGTTGATGCCCGCTGCGCGGTAGTCGGCGAAGCGCCCCGCGTCGGAAGCGCCCGGGTTCGCCTCGAGCGTCACCTCGGCGTGACGACCCAACGGGAAGCGCGCCGCGAGCGCGTTCAACACCTCGCCCACCAGCTGCGGCCGCCACAGCGACGGCGTGCCTCCGCCGAAGAAGATGGAGTCGATTTCGCGGCCCTTCGCGCCGTCCGCGCGCTGCGCGAGCTCGCTCAGCAGCGCGCGCGTGTACCTTTCTTCCGGCACCACCTTCGCGTGCGTCGACGCGAAGTCGCAGTAGGGGCACTTCGAGAGGCACCACGGGAAGTGCACGTAGACGCCGAACCGCGCCGCGCGAAGACCCGTGAAGGGGTCCAGGGGGCTGTCAGGGTGGGCTTCGAGAGACAAAAGGTGTAGGGGTGTAACCATGAGTGAAACCGAAGTTCCAGTGACGAGCACCCCGAAGTTGCGTTGGGCCCGGGCCCAGCGGTTCCGGCTGACCGGCAAGGGGGCCGATGGCCTCAAGGCCTGGCGTGCCGCGATGGAAAAAGTGCAGGGCGCGGATGGCCGTACGGCGTTCGATGCGATTCGCATCGTCTGGGCGAAGGAGTTCGGGGTCGAAGCGGAAGACGGGTTGTTGGTGTCCGAGCTGTCGGGCGCGCCGATGCGCCTTGAAGACCTGCTGAAGACGTTGGAAGACACGGGCACGACGCGCGACCAGGTGAAGTCGGCCTTGGAGCGCCTGCACACGTCGGGGCTCGTCGAGCCCGTCGCCGCTACTTCGCCTTGAGCTGATTCTCGAGGCGAGCCACTTTCGCCTTCAGAGACGCGGCGGCTTCGATCGCGGACTC
>Ga0105047_10005811_pt1 | contig 21046 bp, 17 predicted proteins | sample MAT04_FD_78384 | JGI IMG/M metagenome (GOLD analysis project Ga0105047, IMG submission 78384) | Freshwater microbial communities from Lake Fryxell liftoff mats and glacier meltwater in Antarctica - MAT-04 (megahit assembly) | ecosystem: Environmental > Aquatic > Freshwater > Ice > Liftoff... | reverse complement strand
GCCCGGTTGGGCAGCTGTGTCAGGCCATCGGTGCGGGCGGCATGGCGCAGCATGGCCTGCATCTGCATCTGCTCGGTCATGTCGATGTTGATACCGGCCATGCGGCGCGGCGCGCCCGAGCCGTCGCGCTCGATCACCACGCCGCAGGACAGCACCGCGGCCCACTCGCCATCGGGCCGGCGGATGCGCAGCTCGCAGCGGCAGGCCACGGTCGGATCGGCCAGATGGGTGCGCAGCGCCTGCCGCCAGCCGGCGATGTCGTCGGGGTGCACCAGCGCGCTCCAGTGCGAGATCGTCAAACCGATGTCGCCGGGCCGGTAGCCCAGCATCGCCAGCAGGCGGTCATTGAAGACCATCGCACCAGTCTGCATGTCCCACTGCCAGGTGCCCAGGCCGGCGGCGTCTACCGTGTGCGCCAGCACGGCCTGCTGGTTGCGCTGCGGGGTGACGTCGGTAAAGCAGGCCACGGTGCCGATGGTGCAGCCCAGCGCGTCGCGCACCGGCTCGGCATTGACCAGCAACCAGCCCAGGTGTCCCTCGGCCGAGACTACGCCCATCACCGCGCCCTGCACACCGCGCCCCTCGGCCAGTACCCGCAGTGCCGGCCGCTCGTGCAGCGGCATGGTGCGCAAGTCCTCATGCACCGTGTGCCAACCTGCGGGAAAGGGTTCCTCGCCCAGCATCTGGGCACGGCTGAGCCGCAGTTGCAATTCAGCCGCCGGGTTGCAGTCGCTCACCCGGCCCTCGGCGTTTCGGATCACCACGCCGTTGGGCAACGTGGTGAGCAAGGCGGCCTGACGCAACTGCTGGGTGACTTGCAAAGTGATGTCGGTCAATGTGGCCACAAAGCCGACCGGCAGGCCGGCCTCGTCCAGCGCAGGCTGCAGGTCGAGGGCCAGGTTTTGCACCCCGCCATCGGCGGCAGACCGTTGCAGCGCCTGTTGCAGGCCACAGCCCTGCCCGGTGGCGTTGCGCACCTGCGTCAGCGTTGCGGCATCGGCGCCCAACAAGGCCAGCACCTCGGGCAGGGGGCGCTTGACCAGATTGCCCGGATCGACCGCGCACAGGCGATGGAAGGCCCGGTTGCACCACGCCATCCGACCCTGCGGGTCAGTCACGGCCGTGGCAACGGAGGCGTGTTCTGCCACCGTGGCCAGCCGCTGCAGCGTCTCAGCCTGCTCGGCTGTGCGGTGCCGCGCGCTGCGCCCCGTGCGCATGGCGGCCCGGTCTGGCGCGTTGTTCAAAGGGGATGATGGCGGCAACGGGGGCTCCGACCCGCCGACACCCAACGTGCCGGCGGTATGCCGCTGTATCGGCCACGCCCCGGTGAACTTGAGCCGCCGCGCCGCGGCCTCACGGCGGCGGCGGCGGCGCCGCGGCGCCCCTCAAGCGGTCGGCGCGCCCACCGACCAGCGCTTGCTGATCTCGCCTTTGGTGTTGGTACTTTCGAGGTGCACCCCAAAACCCCAGAGCCGGGCGACGTGCTTGAGCACCTCTTGCCCGCTGTCGTCGAGCGGCCGGTTGTTGTGCTGGAAGTGGCGCAACGTCAGGCTGCGGTCGCCGCGCAGGTTGACGTTCCAGACCTGGATGTTGGGCTCACGCGCGCCCAGGTCGTACTGGTGCGACAGCGCCTCGCGCACCCGCCGATACCCGGCTTCGTCGTGGATCGCGCTGACCTCCAGCTCGCTTTGCTTGTCGTCGTCGTTGATCGCGAACAGCCGGAAGTCCCGCATCAGCTTGGGGCTCAAGTACTGGCCGATAAAACTCTCATCCTTGAAGTTGCGCATCGCCGCGTCCAGCGTGGGCAGCCAGTCGGCGCCGGCGATGTCGGGGAACCACAGCCGGTCTTCATCGGTGGGGCGCTCGCAAATGCGCTTGATGTCGGTGTACATCGCAAAGCCCAGCGCGTAGGGGTTGAAGCCCGAGTAGCCCTTGTCGGTCACCTGCGGCTGGTAGACCACGTTGGTGTGCGACTTGAGCCACTCGATCATCATGCCGTCGGTCAAATGGCCGTCGTCGTACATCTGGTTGAGCAAATGGTGGTGCCAGAAGGTGGCCCAGCCCTCGTTCATCACCTGGGTCTGGCGCTGCGGGTAGAAGTATTGGGCCACCTTGCGCACGATGCGCACGACCTCGCGTTGCCAGGGTTCCAGCAGCGGCGCGTTTTTCTCGATGAAGTACAGCAGGTTTTCTTGCGGCTCGTCGGGAAAACGCCGCGCTTCGGCCGGCCCGTCGGGCTTGTCGCTGCGTTTGGGCAGGGTGCGCCAGATGTCGTTGATCTGGCGCTGGGCGTAGGCCTCGCGGTCCTTGCGCTCGGCCAGTTCTTGCGCCAGCGATTTGCGCGTCGGCCGGCGGTAGCGGTCGACGCCGTGGTTCTGCAGCGCATGGCAGCTGTCGAGGAACTCTTCAACCACGGCCAGGCCGTGCAAGGCCTCGCATTCGGCCACGTAGTTCTTGGCATAGACCAGGTAGTCGATGATGGACGACGCATCGGTCCACATCCGGAACAGGTAGTTGCCCTTGAAAAAGCTGTTGTGGCCGTAAGCGGCGTGGGCGATCACCAGCGCCTGCATCGGCAGGGTGTTTTCCTCCATCAGGTAGCTGATGCAGGGGTTGCTGTTGATCACGATCTCGTAGGCCAGGCCCATGTGGCCGCGCTTGTAGTTCTTCTCGGTGCTGATGAACTCCTTGCCGTAGCTCCAGTGCCGGTAGTTCACTGGCATGCCCACGCTGGCATAGGCGTCCATCATCTGCTCGGCAGTGATGATCTCGAGTTGGTTCGGGTAGGTGTCGAGGCCGAAGCGTTCAGCGGTAGCGCGGATCACCTCGTGGTACTGGTCGATCAGCTCGAAGCTCCAGTCGCTGGGCGCGGGCAGGGGCTTTGCCGGCCGCGTCAGCTGGCGCAGCGGCTGGCGCAGGCGGGCGTGGCCGGCACGGCGGTCGCCGCTGGTGGGGATGGCCTCAGGCTGGTGCGAGCGGCGGCGCTCAGGGGCGGGCCCGGAGGATTCGGTCGTCATACGCTGGCACCTTCCTTCTTGAACAGGTCGCGGAACACCGGGTAGATCATCGAGGCCTCGGTCGCCTTGCGCATCGCAAAGTGCTTGCAGGTCTCGGTGAGCTGGGCGTATTCGGTCCAGAGGTTCTGCTCCTCCTCGGCGACTTGGACGTAGGCGAAATAGCGGCACAGCGGCAGGATCTTGTCGGTCAGCAACTCGCGGCAGCGGCCCGAGTCGTGGTGCCAGTTGTCGCCGTCGCTGGCCTGCGCGCCATAAATGTTCCACTCGGCGGGCGAGTAGCGTGCCCGTATCACCTCCTCCATCAGCACCAGTGCGCTGCTGACCACCGTGCCGCCGGTCTCGCGGGCGTGGAAGAAGTTCTCCTCGTCCACCTCTTGGGCCTGGGTGTGGTGGCGGATGAAGACGATGTCGATCTTCTCGTAGTGCCGGGTCAGGAACAGATACAGCAGGATGAAAAACCGCTTGGACAAGTCCTTGCGGCCCTCGTCCATCGAGCCCGACACGTCCATCAGGCAGAACATCACCGCCTTGGCGGTGGGCACCGGCACCTTGACCCGGCTGCGAAAGCGCAGGTCGATCGGGTCGAGGTAGGGGATGCGGCCCAGCCGGGCGCGCAAGGTCTCGATCTGCAGCTCCAGCGGTTTGATCGCCAGCTCGGCGGTGGCGTCACCTGCGGCAGCGGCCGCCTTGCTGATCGCCAGCTCGGCCTCCAGCTCGGCCAGTTCACGCCGCGATCCGGACCCGATGGCGATGCGCCGGCCGATCGCACCGCGCAGCGAGCGCACCACATGCAGATTGCTGGGGTTGCCGTCGCTGGTGAAGCCGGCACGGTGGGATTTGTACTCGGGCACCTCGGCGAGCTGGGTGCGGGTCAGGTGCGGCAGCGCCAGGTCTTCAAAAAAGACCTGCATGAACTCTTCCTTGCTCAGCGCAAAGGTGAAGTCGTCGTCGCCCTCACCCTGGTCGCTGGCCTTGCCCTTGCCCGTGCCGCCGCCCTGGCCGCCTTGCGGCCGCTTGATGCGGTCGCCACGCACGTATTCCTGGTTGCCCGGGTGCACCATCTCGCGCTGACCGCCCGAACCGTGGTGGAACACCGGCTCGGACAAGTCTTTCTTCGGGATGCGCACTTCCTCGCCACGCTCCAGGTCGCGGATGCCGCGGCCGTCGATGGCGCGCCGCACGGCATCCTTGATCTTGTCCTTGTAGCGCCGCATGAAGCGCTCACGGTTGCCGATCGACTTGTTCTTGCCGGCCAGCCGTCGGTCGATGATTTGCTGAAACATGAGGCCTCACTGTTCAAAGCACTGCGCAGGGCAAACCTGGGCCGTGGGCCGGGCGGGCGCTGCCGCCCACCCGGCGGTCCCGACCTCAACTCGACTTGCGAACCCGCAAGTACCACTCGCACAGCAGGCGCACCTGCTTGCTGGTGTAGCCCTTGGCCACCATGCGGGTGACAAAGTCCTCGTGCTTCTTGGCCTCGTCGGCACTGGCCTTGGCATTGAAGCTGATCACCGGCAGCAACTCTTCGGTGTTGGAGAACATCTTCTTCTCGATCACCGTGCGCAGCTTCTCGTAACTGGTCCAGACGGGGTTGTTGCCCTGGTTGTTGGCGCGCGCCCGCAGCACGAAGTTGACGATCTCGTTGCGGAAGTCCTTCGGGTTGGCGATGCCGGCGGGCTTCTCGATCTTCTCCAGCTCGGCGTTCAGGGCGCCACGGTCAAACACCTCGCCGGTGTCGGTGTCGCGGTACTCGTGGTCCTGGATCCAGTAGTCGGCGTAGGTGACATAGCGGTCGAAGATGTTCTGGCCGTACTCCGAGTAACTCTCGAGGTAGGCGGTCTGGATCTCCTTGCCGATGAACTCGGCATAACGCGGTGCCAGCTGCTCCTTGATGAAGCCGACGTACTTTTGCTCCAGCTCGGCCGAAAACTGCTCGCGGGCGATCTGCTGCTCCAGCACATACATCAGGTGCACCGGGTTGGCCGCCACCTCGGCCGAGTCGAAGTTGAAGACCTTGGACAGGATCTTGTAGGCGAAGCGGGTGGAGATGCCGCTCATGCCCTCGTCCACGCCGGCATAGTCGCGGTACTCCTGGTAGCTCTTGGCGCGCGGGTCGGTGTCCTTCAGGTTGTCGCCGTCGTAGACCTGCATCTTGGAGTACAGCGACGAGTTCTCGGGCTCCTTCAGCCGGGTCAGGATCGCAAACTGGCTCATCATCTTGAGTGTGCCCGGGGCGCACTTGGCCTGGCCCAGCGAGCTGCCGCTGATCAGCTTCTCGTAGATGTGCACCTCCTCGCTAACCCGCAGACAGTACGGCACCTTGACGATGTAGATCCGGTCCAGAAACGCCTCGTTGTTCTTGTTGTTGCGGAAGGTCTTCCACTCGCTCTCGTTGCTGTGCGCCAGCACGATGCCGTCAAACGGGATGGCCCCAAAACCCTCGGTGCCCTTGAAGTTGCCTTCTTGGGTGGCGGTCAGTAGCGGGTGCAGCACCTTGATCGGCGCCTTGAACATCTCGACAAATTCGAGCAAGCCCTGGTTGGCCAGGCACAAGCCGCCCGAGAAGCTGTAGGCGTCCGGGTCGTCCTGGGCATAGGTCTCGAGCTTGCGGATATCGACCTTGCCGACCAGCGCGCTGATGTCCTGGTTGTTCTCGTCACCCGGCTCGGTCTTGCTGATGCCGATTTGCTTGAGCACACTCGGCAGCCGCTTGACCACCCTGAACTTGCGGATGTCGCCGCCAAACTCTTCCAGCCGCTTGACGGCCCAGGGCGACAGGATGCGGTTGAGGTAGCGGCGCGGGATGCCGTACTCGCTCTCCAGGATGGGCCCGTCCTCGAGCGCGTCGAACAGGCCCAGCGGGCTCTCGTTCACCGGCGAGCCCTTGATGGCGTAAAACGGCACCTCCTGCATCAGCGACTTCAGCCGCTCGGCGATCGAGCTCTTGCCGCCGCCCACCGGCCCCAGCAGGTAGAGGATCTGCTTGCGCTCCTCCAGCCCCTGCGCGGCATGGCGGAAGTACGACACCACCTGCTCGATCGCGTCCTCCATGCCGTAGAACTCGGCAAACGCCGGGTAGCGCTTGATCAGCTTGTTGGCAAAGATGCGCGACAGCCGGGTGTCGTTGCGGGTGTCGACCATCTGCGGCTCACCGATGGCGCGCAACATGCGCTCGGCGGCCGACGCATAGGCCAGGGGGTTGCGCTTGCACTCGGCGAGGTAGTCCTCGATGGACAATTCCTCTTCACGGGTGCGTTCGTAGCGGGCGGCAAAGCTGCTGATGATGTCCATGAGGACCTCCTTGAAAGGACACAGCGTCGGTGCGGGCAAGTGCCCCATCGGCGGCGGGGAAGATCTGATGGAGTCCCGGCTTCACAGGCCCAGGCTCCATCAGAGCTTTCCGGTCAGCATGTTTTTGTTTTGTTTGAACGTGTCTCCAGCTTGGGCCATCCTGCCTACTTTGATGCAGGGAGAAAACCCCGCAACCCGGTGCTTCTTTGCTCAAGCATTGCAAGGCCCGCGCCAGCCTTTGCGAGGCCTTGTTCGGTACTCAACGCGCGAAGCTTGACCCCCGCTGACAAGCGCGCACCAGCCCTGGGCATGATGCGCCGTTTGGAGGCAGTTTGCAGCGTTCTGAACGCGCACGGGCCGGCGATGCGCGATGACCTTGGGCGCTTGGGCAGCATCGTGCGCCCAAGGTGTCCACACGGGTCGGCCGTGAGGGTCAGCGGTCCGAAGCGCCCAGCTTGGCCAGCAGGCCGTTGAGCGCGTCGAGCGAGCCAAAAGCGATCGCCAGTTCACCTTGCTGGCCGCTCTTGGTGCTTTTGAGCACGCGGATCTCGACCTTGGCAGTCAGCGCATCGGCAAGCTGTTCTTCCAGCCGCAGGATGTCGCGTGACTTGTCTTTCTTGACGCGCAGCAACGTGGCCTGGCGGCCATTGCCTAGCGCCTTGGCGACCAGCTTCTCGGCCTCGCGCACCGACAATTTCTTGGCCACGATCTCGTTGGCGCTGGCCACCTGCTGGCCAGCCTCCAGGCCCAGCAGCGCACGGGCGTGGCCCATGTCCAGATCACCCGCCATCAGCATCTGCTGCACCGGCGGAGTAAGGTTGAGCAGGCGCAACAGGTTGCTGGCGGCACTGCGTGAGCGGCCCACCGCCTGCGCGGCCTGCTCGTGGGTGAGCGAAAACTCGGCCACCAGGCGTTGCAGGCCTTGCGCTTCTTCGAGCGGGTTCAAGTCCTCGCGTTGGATGTTCTCGATCAGCGCCATCACGGCGGCGGCTTCGTCCGGCACCTCCTTGACCAGCACCGGCACTTCGTCCAAGCCCGCCAGTTTGGCAGCGCGGAAGCGCCGTTCGCCCGCAATGATCTCGTAGCCAGCAACCCCCACCGGGCGCACCAGGATCGGCTGCATGATGCCCTGGCTCTTGATGCTTTCGGCCAGCTCGTAGAGCGAGCCCTCGTCCATGCGGGTGCGCGGCTGGTACTTGCCGGCCTGCAACTGGCTGAGCTTGAGCGAGGTGGGGCGCGAGGCATCGGCCGGCTTGGCGTCGGCGACCCTGGGGCCGAGCAGTGCTTCAAGGCCGAGGCCGAGGCCCTTGGGTTTTTTGGTGACCATGGCGGAAGATTGTCGGTGATCGTTTATGTGATCGCTTGTGTGAACGTCTGTGTGAAGGTCTATGTGAACGTCTGTGTGAGCGTTTGTATGAACGTTTGTGTGCGCGTTCGCGGGGCCGGCCATCACGTCACACCCGTACCCGGCGTGCCTTCGGACGGCGCCCCGGGGCTGCTGGCTGCAGCCGTCGGCGCCCCGCCGGCTCGCTGCACCAGCGCCTGCAACAAGGCCTGGCCCGCTGGCCAATCGCCCAGACCACTGTCGCCGTTGATGTGCCCGGCGGCCGGCAGGGTCACGACCTCGCTGCCCCAGGCTTCGGCGATCTGGCGGCCACGCGCCGGGCTGCAAAACGGATCGTTGGCGCTGAGAACTGTGGTGCTGGCAAACGGCAGGGGCCGATTGCCGATCGGCAGCCAGTTGTGCAATTGGGGCGGCGTGCCGTCCCGCAGCAGGTCGGGTGGCGCCACCAGCAGCGCAGCGTGTACCCGGGCAGTGTGCTGCGAATGCCCGGCCCATGCAGCCACCAGGTGGCAGCCCAGGCTGTGCGCCACCAGCACGGCCGGGCGTGCGTCGGCCAGCAAGGCCTCCTCCAGCCGCATCATCCAGTCGCCGCGCCGGGGCCACCACCAGTCGTCTTGCTGAACCCGGTGAAATCCGCCCGATTGCTGCCATCTGCTTTGCCAGTGGGTCGGTCCGGAATCCTGCCAACCTGGCAGCAGCAAAAAACGAGGGGAAATCATGGGCTTGCTTTATCCTTCCGGGTTCTCCCGCATTGTGACCAACAGGACCTGATCATGACCACCCTCGTCTTTGTCGATGGCCAGGAAGGCACCACCGGCTTGCGCATCCACGAGATGCTGGCGCGCCGCGCCGACATCGAGGTGCTGCGCATCGCGGCAGACCGCCGCAAGGACACGGCTGAACGCGCCCGTCTGCTCAATGCCGCCGACGTGGCGTTTTTGTGCCTGCCCGATGCCGCCGCGCGCGAGGCGGTGGCATTGGTGAACAACCCCAACACCTGTGTGATCGACGCCAGCACAGCGCACCGCACCCTGCCCGGCTGGGCCTTTGGCCTGCCCGAGCTGGCACCCGGGCAGCGCGCCAAGCTGCGCGCGGCCAAGCGCATCGCCAATCCGGGCTGCCATGCCAGCGCCTTCATCCTGCTGCTGCGCCCGCTGGTGGACGCCGGCCTGGTGCCGGCCAGCGCACTGCTGTCGGCCACGTCGATCACCGGTTATTCGGGCGGCGGCAAGAAGATGATCGAGCAATACGAGGCCGGCGCGGTGGTGACGGCCTCGGGTGTCACTGACGCCCGGCTGCAATCCCCGCGCCCTTACGGCCTGAACCTGGCGCACAAGCACCTGCCCGAGATGCTGGCCCACACCGGCCTGGCCCAGACACCGGTGTTTTTGCCCATGGTCGGCAACTTCTACAAAGGCCTGGCGGTAACGGTGCCGCTGCACCTCAGCCAGCTGCGTGCCGGCGCCACGCCTGCTGCACTGCAGCAAACACTGGCCGACTTTTACGCGGGCGAGCGATTTGTGACCGTGATGCCGCTGGGCGACCCAGCCACGATGGAAGAAGGCTTCTTCGACGTGCAGGCCTGCAACGACAGCAACCGCTGCGAGTTGTTTGTTTTTGCCAATGAGCACCAGGTCGTGCTGATGTCCCGGCTGGACAACCTGGGCAAGGGCGCCAGTGGCGCCGCCGTGCAGTCGATGAACGTGCACCTGGGGCTGGACGAGGGGCTGGGGCTTTAAGCCGCAGGCGCCTCGAGCGCCCGAAGCGGCAGCCACGCTCTGGCACTCAGTGCACGTCGGGGTCCGGCGTGCGGTAGTGGTAGGCGTAAGCATCGGCAAAACCCAGCCGGTGGTAGATCACCCGGGCCGCTGTGTTGCCGGCATCCACCTGCAGATAGGCTGTGCGGGCAGTCGCCGCCCGGGCCTGCGCCAGCAGTGTGGTGCATAGCCAGCGCGCCAGACCCTGGCCCCGGGCATCGGGGTGGGTGAAGACGTCATACAGCCCGACCAGGTCCGCCTCGATCGCTGTCTGGGCGCAGACCAGGATCACGGCGTCGGCGTTACGGCGCAGCACCCAGCCCTGGTACGGCACGGGTGACAAGGCCAGGCGTTGACCCTGAGCCGCACGCTGCCCAGCCGGTGAACCCCGCAGTTCGCCCACCGCCTCGGCAAAGTCTGCCGCGTCCAGCATTTCCAGGTTCAGGCCCTGGGGCACCGGTTCAGCGGCCTGCGGCAACTCTGGCGCCACCATCACCCGGGTGTCGTCCAGCAGATGCCAGCCGCGGCCGGCAAGGTTGGCGTCCAGCCCGTGCGGGCGGCTGAACGGTGTCAGCCGCACCACCATCGGCAGCCCCGCCGCACGGAACACCTGCGCGCACAACGCCAGCCGTTCGTCCAATGGCAAGCGGCCATCGGCCACCGCCTGGACACAGCGCGACCGCTTGGCCTCGCCGGGTGAGTAGCGCAGCAGCCAGCCGTCCAGCCAGCGCTGCTGCGGCGGTGCACTGGCGTTGATGCCGGCGTCTTCGATGCGCGACAGCAAGGATTCGGGCAAGCCCCGCGGGTTCAGTGCGCCCATCACAAGCCCGTCATGGCCCCGACTCGCTGCACCAGTTCGCGCGCAAATTCCACATAGGCCACCGCACCCTTGGACGACGGGTCAAACACCACACCCGGCTGGCCGTAGCTGGGCGCCTCGGCCAGGCGCACGTTGCGGGGGATCACGGTCTTGAACACCTTCTCACCAAAATGGTCCTTCAGCTGCTCGCTGACCTGCTGCTGCAGCGTGATGCGGGGGTCGAACATCACCCGCAACAGCCCGATGACCTGCAGGTCGCGGTTCAGGTTGGCATGAACCTGCTTGATGGTGTTGACCAGGTCGGACAGGCCCTCCAGCGCAAAGTACTCGCACTGCATCGGCACGATCACGCCGTGCGCGCTGCACAGGCCGTTGAGGGTGAGCAGGCTGAGCGACGGCGGGCAATCGATCAGCACAAAGTCATAGTCGCCCGCAGGATCGGCCGCCACCGCCGCCAGGGCACGGCGCAAGCGCTCGTTACGGTGCTCCAGCGCCACCAGTTCCACCTCGGCACCCGCCAACTCGCGGTTGGCACCCAGCACGTCGTAGCCGCCCTGCACCGAGTGCTGGCGCGCCTCGGCGATGCTGGCCGACTCCAGCAGCACGTCGTATATCGACAGCGGCATTGCACGCTTGTCGATGCCCGAGCCCATCGTGGCATTGCCCTGCGGATCAAGATCCACCACCAGCACCCGCTGCCCAACCTGCGCCAGACCGGCCGCCAGGTTGACGGTGGTGGTCGTCTTGCCAACGCCACCCTTCTGATTTGCGATGCAAAAGACTTTAGCCATGCTGGAGTATCGCTGCGGTGCAATCACATTTTGAACAGGCTCAGCGGCAGACGCTTTGCCGACGACGGGACTCGCGCGGCAATTCAGCCGGGTGTGCGGCGCATCCAGACCAGGCAGCGCTGGGCTTGCAAGCCGGGCACCTGCAAGTGTTCCACGTGAAACACTTGCACGCCGGTCGGCAGCTGGGCTTGCTCGTCCTGCGGGTCACGGCCTTTCATGGCCATCCAGACGCCCCGATCCGCCAGCAAATGCTGGGACAAGGCCGTGAAATCTGCCAACGAAGCAAAGGCGCGGGACGTGATCACGTCGTACCGACCCGCCTCCTCATCAAGATTCTCGACCCGCGCATGCAGGCCGCGCAGATTGCCCAGGCGGAGTTCGGCCGCCACCTGGCGGATGAAACTGCTCTTCTTGGCCACCGTGTCGACACAGGACACCTGCCAGTCGGGCTGCGCCATTGCCAACACCACACCTGGCAAACCACCACCGCTGCCCACGTCCAGAATGCGCACCGGCCCAGCCCGGCAGTCGGCCATCTGCCGGCGCAAGGCCGGCAATGCAGCCAGGCAATCGATCAGATGGTGGCTGATCATTTCATCCGGATCACGCAACGCCGTCAGGTTGTAAACCTTGTTCCAGCGCTGCAGCAGGGCCAGGTACTCCATCAACCGCTGCAGCGTTGCGCCGGACAGGCCCAGGCCCAATGTCGCCGCCGCACCCGCCAATTGCGCAAGCCGTTGCGCGCCTTGGTTTCTGGCCGGGTCGGCGGACGCGTCGCCGGGCATGTCAGGCTGCATCCTGTGCAGACACGGCAGGTTTTGTGCCTGAATCCACCTCGGTCGCCGCCAATTTCACGCCTGCGCGCACGGCTTCAAATCCGCTGGACCGACCTTTTTTCAGGTGCACCAAAAGCAGGGAGACTGCCGCGGGCGTCACGCCGGATATGCGCGATGCCTGCCCTAAGGTCTCCGGCCGATGCCGTTCAAGCTTCTGGCGGACCTCGAAACCCAGCGCCGGCACCTGGCTGTAGTCCAGCGAGAGCGGCAGCTTGAGGTGCTCAAAGTGGGCGGCGCGCCCCACATCCTCAACCTGTTTGCTTATGTAGCCCGCGTACTTGATCGCAATTTCCACCTGTTCAAGTACCGAATCCGCCAGCACCTGGCCCAGCTCGGCTGCCAGTGTTTCACGTGAAACAACGGCGGCGGTAGGCGCACAGCCCAGCTGGCGCCGGGTAGCGTCGGCCACCGCAGCCACCTCGACCACCCTGTCGAAGCCAATGCCCGGCCGGCGCAACAAGTCGGCCAGGTTGTATTCATGCTCGATGGCCTTGCCCAGCAGACGCACACCTTCGGCTGCAGGCAGGGTGTCCGGCCGCACCCAGCTGGCTTTGAGTTGCTCACCCACCCGCGCCACTGCGTCCCGTTTGCGGTTGAAGGCTGCCCATCGTTGGTCGTCCACCAGCCCCAGTTCCCGGCCGATATCCGTCAGGCGGGTGTCGGCGTTGTCCTCACGCAGTTGCAGCCGAAACTCGGCCCGGCTGGTGAACATGCGGTAAGGCTCGGTCACGCCTTGGGTGGTCAGGTCATCCACCAGCACGCCCAGGTAGGCCTGGTCGCGCCGCAGCGACAGTGGCGCCCGGCCCTGTGCCTGCAGCGCCGCGTTGGCGCCTGCAAACAAACCCTGGGCTGCTGCCTCTTCGTAGCCCGTGGTGCCGTTGATCTGCCCTGCGAAGTACAAGCCGCCGATCGCCTTGGTCTCGAAGCTGTTTTTCAGCGCCCGCGGGTCGAAGAAGTCGTATTCGATCGCGTAGCCGGGCCGCAGGATGTGGGCGTTCTCCAGGCCAGCCATCGACTGCAGCGCCGCCAGCTGGATATCGAACGGCAGCGAGGTGGAGATGCCGTTGGGGTAGAACTCATGCGTCGTCAGGCCCTCGGGCTCCAGAAAGATCTGGTGCGAGTCCTTGTCGGCAAAGCGGTTTACCTTGTCCTCGATGCTGGGGCAATAGCGCGGGCCCACGCCCTCGATCACACCGGTGAACATCGGGCTGCGCTCGAAGCCAGAGCGAATGATCTCGTGGGTGCGGGCATTGGTGTGGGTGATCCAGCACGGCACCTGCCGTGGGTGCTGGCTGGCTTGCCCCAGAAAACTGAACACAGGCACCGGGTCCAGGTCACCCGGCTGTGCCGTGAGGCGAGAAAAATCGATGCTGCGGCCGTCGATGCGGGGTGGCGTGCCGGTCTTCAAGCGCCCCTGCGGCAGCTTGAGTTCCTTCAACCGAGCCGACAGCGTGACCGACGGCGGATCACCCGCCCGGCCCGCCGCATGGTTGCGCAAGCCCACATGCACCCGCCCGTCCAGAAAAGTGCCTGCTGTGAGCACCACCGTCTTGGCGCGGAAGGCTATGCCCATCTGGGTCACTGCACCCACCACCCGGTCGGCCCTGCCGTCGGACTCGACCAGCAGGTCGTCCACCGCTTGCTGGAACAGCCACAGCTTCGGTTGGTTCTCCAGCCGTTGGCGGATCGACGCCTTGTAGAGGATGCGGTCGGCCTGGGCGCGGGTGGCGCGCACGGCCGGGCCCTTGCTGCTGTTCAAGATGCGGAACTGGATACCGGCCTCGTCGGTGGCCGCGGCCATCGCACCGCCCAATGCATCCACCTCCTTGACCAGATGCCCCTTGCCAATGCCACCGATAGACGGATTGCAGCTCATCTGCCCCAGGGTTTCGATGTTGTGCGTCAGGAGCAGGGTGGCGCAGCCCATGCGGGCGGCCGCCAATGCCGCCTCGGTGCCGGCATGGCCGCCACCGACGACGATGACATCAAATATTTGGGGGTGCTGCACGGTGGGCATTGGCGAGGTTGGGCGCCAGGTCGAAGGAGAACAGGGCTGCATTGTAAAAACCCGGCCGGGCAGCGCGTGTAGATTCGGCGTGAAGGCCTTTCACACCTTGGGCTGCGGGGCCAAGGCGGCCTGGGCGCGTCGGCACGCGACAATGCCGGTCAGCGCCGCCGCCCCGATCCTGACACCGTGTCTGCCATCCCCTTGCCCACGACGCACTCCACATCGAGTGGCCCAGCCTGCTGCCGGCCCGCTTGCGCCGCCTGCTGCATCGCACCCTCCATCAGCACCGCCATACCGGGCATGCCACTCGGCAAGCCGGCCGGGGTCGCTTGTGTGCAACTCGATCCACAGTGGCGCTGCAAGCTGTTCGGTCGGCCAGAACGGCCGGCCGTATGCGCCTCGCTCCGGCCCTCGGCCGAGATGTGCGGCGCCAGCCGCGGCCACGCCTTGGCCTGGCTGCGGCGGCTGGATGCGCTGACGGCCCCCGATCTGGCATGACCACGACCCGCCGATGAAGCCATCCGACACCCTGATCAGCCGCCTGCTGCCGCTCTACCCCGTGCTGGCCGGGCTGCCCGCTGCGCTGCGCGACACCCTGCTGGCCGCCGAGACAGCCACCCTGACGTTGCCCGCGGGCCAGGTGCTGTTCGAGGAAGGCCGGCCTTGCCTGGGCTTCCCGATGTTGCTGTCGGGCGAGGTGCAGGTCGCGCGCGGCACGCCCAACGGTCGCTCGCTCGAGCTGTACCGGATCGGCCCGGGTGAGCTGTGCGTCGCCTCCACCTCCAGCCTGTTCGGCCAGTCTGCCATGGTGGCCCACGGCATCACCACGCTGGCCACCGAGTTGGTCGTGCTGGCGCCGCCCGCCTTCGAGCGCTGGACCAAGGACGATGCGTTCCGGCGTTATGTCTTCGGCACCTTCGCCGATCGTCTGGCCGACCTGATGGCATTGGCCGAGGCGGTAGCGTTCCAGCGCCTGGACCAGCGCCTGGCTGCCGCCCTGCTCGGCCACGGCCAAGTGGTGCTGGGCACCCACCAGGACCTGGCCGACGAGCTGGGCACCGTGCGCGAGATCGTCACCCGCTTGCTCAAGCGCTTCGAGCGCGCCGGTTGGGTCCGTACCGCGCGGGAGCGGATCGAGATCCTCAACCCGGCCGCGCTGCGTGCCTTGTCAAACGGCACCGGCAGGGCGGGCGGGGCGCAGGCCGACATGCTGGCTCGGTGACCCAGGTCACAGACGCCACCCGGCCCGACCGGCACAGTGGCGAGGTCGGCGCCTTGCCGATCCCTTGCAGGAGAACACCATGAAACTCAATGTCGGCGGCCTTGACCGCGCACTTCGTGTCGCAGCCGGGCTGGTGCTCATCGCCCTGGCCGCCACTGGCACGGTGGGCGTCTGGGGCTATCTGGGCGTGGTGCTGGTGGCCACCGGCGCGATCGGCTTCTGTCCCGCCTATCCGCTGCTGGGTCTGAACACCTGCTCGACCAAGCGCAGCTGAGCACCGGGCCTGCATCGCCCTGACGCCGCGATGCACGGGCGCGCTCGGAGAACAATCGCCATTGCAAAAGAAGACGGCCCGGAGCGATCCGGGCCGTTGAAACCGGCTGCGTAGCAACGCCGCCGGGAGCAAATCGTTGGATTGTTACCAGCCGGCGCGTGGCAGCTGGGTGACGGTGCGGGATTGGATTGGGGTGGCTTGCATGAGGGCTTCTCCAGGAGGTTTTGGATGTGGCGCCTGTCTCAGCGCTTGTGCACTATTTCACCAGCGCCTACCACCATGCGGTAGTGTCAAGTCTTACAGGGGTGGCCCGGTGCAACACCGGCAGGGCTTGGCAACGGGCCAATCGCGACCCGCTGCAGGCTGCGGGCCGGCGTGCGTCGCCGTCAGCTGATCAGGCCCAGACGCAAGGCCTTGAGCACTGCCTGGTGCTTGCTGCTGCAGCCCAGTTTCTTCATCGCGTTGGTGGCGTGCAGCACGGCCGTGCGCTCGCTGATGCCCAGGATGGCGCCCACCTCCCAGGCAGTCTTGCCGGCCATGGTCCAACGCAAGGCCTCCAGCTCGCGCGGCGTCAGCGACGGCCGCTCAGCATCGGATGGTGCCGGCGACATCACCCGCAGCGCCGCGTCCTGCGCGTGCACCGCAAACAGCTGCAGGTCGGCCACCAGCCGGGTCAGCTCAACGCCGTCGGTCGGCAAGGGCTGGTCGCGCTCGACACCCAGGGCAAAGTGGCGGCCCTCGGGCAGGTGCAGCGCCATCGCGATGCCGGTGCGGTAGCCAAAGCTGGCTTGCTGCTCCCACAGCTCACCCAAGCCCTGGCTGGTATAGGTCTGCTGGTCCCAGACGATGGGCCAGGTGTGGCGCCGGCAGTGCTGCATCACCGGATCGCGCCGCATCGCGGGCACGTCGTTCATCACCGCCGCGTAACCGGCCGGGGCGTTGTCTATCTGGACAAACTCCGACCGCCCCACCGCAAGGTCCACCACCGCCATGGCCGACACGGTGTTGAAGCCGAGCTTGCGCGAGAAACGCACCACCTCATCACGGAAGTCGTCACGACTCGCCGCTTGCAGAACGGAAGAAAAGCCAGCTTGCAACATGCCTACAGGTCAGGGCGGTCGCGACTTGAGATCACCCCCTGCAAAGGTTTACATGTTTTCATTTGAGGGCGGTTGGCGAAAACTACCCGCCATACACATAACTGTCATGGTGACGATGATGAACTCCACGCTTGAGCATTGCCCTCCCTGGACCTTGCGCGCCTGGCCGCCTTTATTGTGGCAGGTCGGCAGACACATTCCGATACGCCTGCAGCACCTCGGTACACAAATCACCAACCCCGGCGACGCGGTGTTTCGCACCGTGGGCCAGACGCTGTGGGCCTGGCACGGCGACGATGGCGATGTGGGCATTGCCTGGGATTGGGTGCAGCTGACGCGCGGCGTGGTGGCGATGGCCGACCCGATGGCGGTGGTGACCAATCTGCGCCTGGTCGGTGAGGAGGGCGAGGTGCTGACGGCTTTGGAAGCCGCCCGCCACTTCAACGTCATCGTGCATTCACTGCCCTGGCAGCAAGCGGTGGAACTGGCCCTGTGTGGGCCCAGCGGCGCTGTGCCGCCGGCCAAGCTGGCGATGATGGTGCAGGGTGAAACCTTGACGCAGTAGCCACGCCGGCGTCCGTCAGCGCAGCGCGGCGGCCCGCAGTTGCCGCGCCACGAAGGCCACGCACAGCGCGCTCAGTACAGCCGCCACCGCCAGCGGCAACAGCAGGTCGGCGGCGCCCAGGGCCTCGCCCTCCAGCACCCGCTGCATCAGCGTCAACTGGGCCAGCGCCGGCACCCACAGGTGCCAGGGCTGCTCACCGCCCTGGTTGAAGAGCGTGACCATCGGTACCAGCGACACCGCCAACACCACCACGGTGTTGTTGGCCTGCGCCTCCTTGAAGCTCTTGCAGCGGATCGCCACCGCCATCAGCAGCGCTGAGAGCATCGCCGCCAGCGGCAGCAACAACGCCAGGAACAGCAGCGCCTCGCGCGGGCCGAACAGAAACATCGCCGAGAGCGTCTCGCTGCGCAGCAGCCACTGCCCCGGCAGGAAGCTGAAACACGACAGCACCGCCACCCCCATGCCGACGCTGGCCACCGCACCCCACTTGCCCAGCACCAGCGCCCAGCGCGGTGCGGGGGTCATCAGCAGCGGCTCCAGCGAGCCACGCTCGCGCTCGCCCGCGGTGGTGTCTAGCGCGGCATGCAGCGCGCCGTACAGCACCGCCATCAGCACGAAGAACGGCAACATGCGGGTGAACTGCGCAGCCCGCACGCTGGGTGCGGCCAGGTCTTGCTCGTCCACCTGCACCGCCTGCAACAGGCCGGGCGCAACACCGTGCATCACCAGCCGCAGGGCCGCCTGCTCCTGGTTGAAGCCCCGCAACAGGTGCGACAGGCTGCCGGCCTCGCCCTGGGCGCGGTTGTTGGCACTGGCGCTGACCAGGGTCAGCCGCGGCGCGACCCCGTCGGCCAAATCCTGCTCGAAGCTGGCCGGCACCACCAGCACTGCATGGCCGAAACTGCGCTTGACGATCGCCGCTGCGTAGTCCGCGGGTGCGGCCTGCAGCGTCCAGGCCTGGCGCAGCAGGTAGTTCTGCAGCGTGGGCGCAGCCTCGATGCCGACCGCATAGATCTCGCGCGACTCGGCACGGGCCTCGAAATCGGCCACCAACGCCGACAACGCCACCAGCAGCAGCGGCCCGATGGCCACCGACGACAGCAGCACCATCGCCAGCGTTCGGCGGTCGCGCAGCGCATCGACCAGCTCCTTGCAGAAGACCTGCCAGGCCGCGCCCATCAAGACACCGCCGCCGGCAAACCCTGCGCCGCCTGAGACATCCGCCCCGCCGAGGACGCCGGCGCCGCCGGGAAAGCGAGCTGCACAAACGCGGCCTCGAAGTCGGTCTGGCCGGTGCGCGCCAGCAGCTCGGGCACGCTGCCCAGCGCCACCGTGCAGCCGCCGGCCATCACCACCACCTGGTCACACAGCCGTTCCACCTCTTGCATGATGTGGGTGGAGAAAACGATGCACTTGCCCTGCTCGTCGCGCAGGCGGCGCAGGCACCCGCGCAGGCTGCGGGTGGCCAGCACGTCCAGGCCGTTGGTGGGCTCGTCCAGGATGATGTGCGACGGGTCGTGCACCAGCGCGCGGGCCAACGCGGTCTTCATGCGCTCGCCCTGGCTGAAGCCCTCGGTGCGGCGGTCCAGCAGCGGCGCCAGGTCCAGCAGATCGGCCAGCAGCACGGCACGGGCATCCGCAGCGGCTGCGCCCAAGCCCTGCAGCCGGCCGTAGTAGACGATGTTTTCGCGTGCCGTCAGCCGGGGGTACAGACCGCGGGCGTCCGACAGCACGCCCAGGCGGGCCTGGGCCGCCTGCGGCCGGGCCACCACGTCGATGCCATCGACCCGGATGCGCCCGGCGTCCGGCACCAGCAGCCCGGCCACCATGCGCAAGGTGGTGGTCTTGCCCGCGCCGTTGGCCCCCAGCAGGCCGGTGATGCTGGCATCGGCCGCCACGAAACTGACCGACTGCACCGCGTCCATCACCCGGGCCCGCCGGCCCCAACCGGTGATGAAACGCCTGGCCAGCGACTGGACTTCGATCACCGTGCAGCGCCTTGCACAGGTACTGAAGCCGCGGTGGCCGGGGCGGGTGCCGGGGCGGGTGCGGCGGCAGTCGGCTGTTTTTGCGGCGCGCCGGGCGGCGCACCCGGTGGCAAAAACGCCAGCGGTCGCGGTACGGCGGCGGCGCAGGCCACGCCCGTGTCGGCAATGGCCAGCGCGGCAGCGTCGTCGTCGGCGGTGATGAACCGCACCACCGCATCGCGCACGCAGCCCAGGCCGGTGACGCCGTGGCCGGCGTTGGCCACCACACCGTGGCGGGCCCTGGGCCCCAGCGCCTGGGCCACCCGCTGGCCATGGCGCGGCGGTGTCACCGGGTCCAGGCCGCCCGACAGCAACCAGGTTGGTGTGCTGCTGCGTGGCAGGGTGTAAAAAGCCGCATCGACCCGGCCACGGGGCCAGTCGGCGCAGGCCTGGCGGTACAGCGTGGCAAAGCTGTCGCCAAAGTCGTTGCCCGGCGCCGCGGCCGCCGTGGCGTCGGCCGGGGCCTTGGGTGCCGCGGCTGCGCTGGCGGCGGGCTGTTCATTGGCCGGCATGTTGGGGCCCAGGTCTTCGGCGCAGACCACCGAGAAGTGCAGCCCGGTCGCCAGGCCACCCGCACCACCGCCCACCGCACCAGCCAACGCGGCCAGCGGCGCAAAGCGACCGGCGGCGGCCTCGCCGACCACCGCCGGCAGTGCAGCGGCCAGCGCCGGCGCGTAGAGCGGCGCACGCACCATGCCCAGCACCGTCTCACGCTGCAGGCGCACAGGCTGCGGCCGGCCGGTCAACGGGTGCGGCAGCAACACATCCTGCGGCAGGCTTTGCAGCACGGCCTGCCATTGGCCGCGCAAGTCGGGGTGATCACGCTGGCAGGCGGGTGCGCTGGCGCAGGCCTGCAGCAGCGCGTCCAGCGCCGTTTGGTTGTCGCGCGCCGCGGCGTCGGGCAGGCGCATGTCGGGCGGCGCCACGCCGTCCAGCACCGCCCGCCGCAGCACGCCCGGGAACAAGCGCAAGTAGTCCAGCACCGCCCGCGTGCCGTAGGACCCGCCGATGGCATTGATCTGCGCCAGGCCCAGCGCGCGCCGCACCGCGTCGACATCGGCGACCGCCAGCGACGTGGTGAAAAAACGCAGGTCGCCATAAGGCAGGGCTTGCAGCGCCACCCGGCAGGCCGCCAGCCGCTGCCTGCGCCGCGTCTCGTCCAGCGCGTCGGCCAGCGGCTGCAGCCCGGCGCGCTCGTCGTCGTCGGCGCAGCGCAGCGGCGCGCTGCGTCCGGTGCCGCGCAGGTCGACAAACACCAGGTCGCGGCGCTGGCCCAGCCGGGCGTAGCGTGACGCCAGTGCGCCCGCCAGGTCGATCGCGCTCTGGCCCGGTCCACCGGCAAAAAACACCACCGCATCGGCGGCCTTGTGGCGCGCCAGCGCGGGCAGTACGGCGTAGTGCACGTCGATCTGCACAGCCATCGGCCGCGCCGGGTCCAGCGGGCGGCGCACCGTGCCGCACAGCGCGGCGTGCGGCAGGTCGTGCAGGCGGCAGGGCAGCGGCGCGGCGTCGGCGTGTGGCAATGCCGCTCTGGGTGTTGTCGGGACGACGGCTGTTGCCGATGCCGGTGTTGCCGGCGCAGCGGCCTGCGCCAGTGCTGCGGTCGCGCCGAGCAGTGCCACCAACGGCCACGCACACAACGCGGGCTGCCCGCGCACGGCACGCCGGCCCCCGGCCCGCCCACCGGCGGCCGCCAGCTTCACGCCAGCAGCCGCTTCAGCTCACCGCTGGCGATCAAGCGGTCAAGATCGGTCGCGCCGCCCACCAACTGCCCCTTGACGAAGACCATCGGCAAGGTGGGCCAGCCGCTCCACATCTTCAGCGCGTTGCGGCGGCGCCAGTCGCTGAGGTAACTGCCGTAGTCCAGGTCGTGGTGGGCCACGCCGGCGGCGTCCAGCGCGCGGCGCGCCTTTTTCGGCCAGGGGTTGCTGCGCATGCCGACCACCACCACCGGGTGGCGGGCCACGGCGGCCTGCACCTCCTGCACGATCTC
>Ga0105047_10005809_pt1 | contig 21048 bp, 21 predicted proteins | sample MAT04_FD_78384 | JGI IMG/M metagenome (GOLD analysis project Ga0105047, IMG submission 78384) | Freshwater microbial communities from Lake Fryxell liftoff mats and glacier meltwater in Antarctica - MAT-04 (megahit assembly) | ecosystem: Environmental > Aquatic > Freshwater > Ice > Liftoff... | reverse complement strand
TAGCATTCCGGCGGAAGACCCACAAGTCTATGAGATGATCTGCCAGGCAGACACGATTGGCGTCTTTCAGATCGAGAGCCGGGCGCAGATGAGCATGTTGCCTCGTCTGAAACCGCGAGAGTTCTACGACCTGGTGATCGAGGTCGCTATTGTGCGCCCGGGACCGATCCAGGGAAAAATGGTTCATCCCTACCTCCGCCGCCGCGCAGGGCTAGAACCCGTCGAGTTCCCCAGCGAGGCGGTTCGCCAGGTGCTGGCCAAGACGATGGGCGTTCCCATCTTTCAAGAACAAGCGATGCGGCTGGCGGTGGTGGCCGCAGGTTTTACGCCAGGCGAGGCGGACCAATTGCGCCGCGCCATGGGCGCCTGGCGGCGCGCCGGCGTGATCGAACAGTTTCGCCAGAAGCTGATCACCGGCATGTTGGCGCATGGCCTAGCGCTGGAATACGCGGAGTGTGTGTTCCAGCAGATTCGCGGTTTCGGCGAATATGGATTTCCGGAATCGCATTCGGCCAGTTTTGCGCTGCTGGTCTACGTCTCTAGCTGGCTGAAGCGGTACTACCCTGCCCCTTTTACCGCGGCGCTGTTGAATAGTCAGCCAATGGGCTTTTACGCGCCGGCGCAGCTGGTAAGGGACGCGCGGGATCATGGAGTCGAAGTTCGACCGGCCGACGTCAACGCCAGTGACTGGGATTGCACTTTGGAGCCGGGTGAATCGGGAAAGCAAATAACACAAGCGGCTCTGCGGCTGGGGCTACGGCAAATCCGCGGATTACCGATCGCCGCGGCCGAGCGGATCGTCGTCGCGCGCAAGGAGGGCGCCTTCGCTTCGCTCGAAGATCTCTCGCGCCGCGCCAATATTGGGCAAGCCATCCTGGTGCGTCTGGCCGGCGCGGACGCGCTCGCCTCGCTTAATTGCGACCGCCGCACGGGACTGTGGCAGGCCCTCAGCGAACGAAAGCCTGCGCACGATCAGCCCCTCTTCGATAGCCTGTCGGACGGCACGGACGAAATCCAGGTTTTGCTGCCGGAGCGGACTCCGTACGAAGAAGTGCTGGCCGATTACCGCGCCAATGGGCTCACGCTCCGCGCCCATCCGTTGTCGTTTTTTCGGCAGCAACTTCAGGCAAACAAAGTCCTACGGGCCGAGGAGTTATCCACTGAGCGCGTGGGCCGGCAAGTGCGCGTGGCAGGGCTGGTGCTGGTCCGGCAACGTCCGGGCACCGCCAGCGGCATTACCTTTGTCACGCTCGAAGATGAAACTGGCGTTGCGAACCTGGTCATTCGGCCCGACGTTTGGGAGCGCTACCGGAAAGCCGCTCGCGGCGCCAAGGCGATGATTGCGCACGGCCGCTTGGAACGCCAGGGCGTTGTGATCCACGTGCTGGTGAATCGACTGGAAGATCTGGCGGAACTATCGCCGCGGATGGACTCGCAGTCTCGCGATTTTCACTGAACGCGCCAGCTCTTGACGCGTCCAGGACCGCTCGGTGATTAGTTCATCATCCGCTCCGCCCCAAACGCTAATTGCATCTGAGGGTCCGTGCTGGACGAAGGATTCAATTCCTTGAACAGCATGCTCGGTTGGATGTCGTGGTTGTGCTGGTATTTGTCGCTGACGTACTCGGTGTGAGCGCCGGCCAGTTGGTGGTAAAAGATCTGACAGATCGGCACGCCTGGATAGATACGCACCGGCTGGACCGCAAACATTTCCAACGTCCAATATCCGCAAAAGCCCACGTCGCCAAAGCCCGCGGTGACGTGCACAAACAAACCCAAACGTCCGATCGAAGACCGCCCTTCGATCATTGGCACCAGATTGTGCGTCTCCGTCCGTTCAACGGTGCGTCCCAGGTAGAGCTGATGAGGGTTCAGAACCAGGCCGTGGGGTGGAATGGTAATCCGCCGCACCCGGCTCGGTTTGAGCATGTCGAGCAATACCTCTTCGTACACCAATAACTCATTGTGCAGGGAGAGGTTGTAGCTGTTGGGATTCAATCGCGCCGGATCGTAGGGATCGATCACGATGTTCGTGCCCATTTGGTCGCGAATCTCGTGGCCGGAGAGGATCATTCGTGCTGCGCTCGCTTTCCTGGCGAAAAAAAACAAACTCTTGGCTGCAACGGGACGTTGAACGCCGGCCCCTACGCGACTCCTATTCGCGGGCAGATGTCCGCTAAAGCGCACTCCTCGCACCGCGGCTTGCGGGCGACGCAGACGCGCCGCCCGTGTTGAATCATCCGATGGCTCAGCGCAATCCACTCGCTGGGTGGAAGCTGCGCGTTCAGTTCGTGTTCGATCTTCACCGCATCCTTGGCCTTGGTCATGCCCAGCCGGCGCGAGAGCCGCGTTACGTGGGTATCGACCACCACGCCAGATGGAATGCCAAAGCCCGATCCTAACAGCACGTTGGCGGTTTTGCGCCCCACGCCTGGCAGTTCGACCAGCGCGTCCAAATCCTGTGGCGGAATTCCGCCATGCTCGTCAACGAGCTTCTGGCAGCAGGCCTTGATGTTCTTAGCCTTGTTCCGAAAAAAACCGGTGCTTTTGACCGCTTGCTCTAAGTCCGCCAGGGGAGCCGCGGCAAAGTCCTTGGCTGTCTTGTACTTGCGAAACAGGTCCTTGGTCACGATGTTGACCCGATCGTCCGTGCATTGCGCCGAGAGAATTGTGGCGATCAACAACTGCAACGGCGACTTGAAATTGAGCGAACAGTGTGCGTCCGGATAGAGCTTTGCCAATCCGCGCGCCACATTCAGGGCGTGGCGCTTTTTTGTCGCGGTCATTGGCATACAACCAGTCATCCATGAGGCCAATCGTTGAAGCCCGTCGTCCGAAGCGTCCGCTCGCGCGACTGCTGCCAGCAATTCTGGAAGCCACCGCCTGATGTGTCAAGCATTCAGGTCAGGGAGCGGCAACCAGGCCAATTCATGCGCGCCGGCGCCGCGTGGTTAGTCAACCGGCCCCCAAGCCGGTATAATCGCGCATATTCACGCTCTCGTCTTCGGTGGCGGCCTGTTTCGCCCCCCTGTCATCTCGATCCTCAGCCCAACGCGTCGATCTCATGGAGCCCAACGATTACGATCCGCACTATCTGGAAGGGATCGAGCACTTTAATGCCTGCGATTTTTTCGAGGCGCATGAGTCGTGGGAAGAACTCTGGACAGAGTATCAGGGTCCGCTCCGCAAATTCTATCAGGGCCTGATTCAGGCGGCCGTGGCGCTCCATCACTTTGGTAACGGCAACATCCGCGGTGCAAAAAAGCTATATTTTGGCAGTCTGGGTTACCTGGAACCATATCGGCCCAGTCAGGATGGTTTGAATCTGGAGAAGTTTCTGGCGGAAATGACGATCTGCTTTGCTCCGGTAATCGCCAGCGAAGAGGCGTTTCCAAAGATCGAGGTCGACCCCGAGACGATTCCCGAAATTCACCTCGAGCCATAGTTCAAGATCGTCCTCGTTTTGCCGTTTTCGACTGCGTTTGTTTTCGCGTGCCGAGGGGCCGGATCGAATCACGAATTTATGTCTTTCGACGAAGCAAAATTTGAGCCAGCGGATTTTTCCGGAACTGCGCGCGTATTTCCGTTGCCGAATCTGGTGATGTTTCCGCACGTTATTCAACCGCTCCACATCTACGAGCCGCGTTATCGCGATCTGCTGGAAGACGCGCTCGCCGGAGATCGACTGATTGCCATGGCGCAGTTGGCGCCCGGTTGGGAAAAGAATTACGAAGGCCGGCCCGCGGTAGAGCCGGTTGCCTGCCTAGGGCGAGTCACCACACACGTTCGCCTGGCGGACGGCTGCTACAACCTGCTGCTGTCGGGCGTTGCCCGCTTGGCGTTGGGTCGAGAGCTCAAGCCCACGAAGTCTTTCCGCCGGATGAAAGCCAGAATCTGTTTCGATCGCTACCCGGCAAAGTACGCTGAGCGCAAAGAGGCGGTGCAGCGTCAGCTGTTTGCAGCGTTTCGTCGCGCGCTCCCCAAGTCGGCCGGAGCGCAAAACCCGCTGATGCAATTGCACGAGGCCGACGTCGACCTGGCCGTGCTCACAGACATCATGGGGTTCACGCTCGATCTCCCGTTGGGACTGAAGAGCGCGCTACTGGCGGAAAGCAATGTGCTGAGCCGGGCGCGCCGTTTGTTAAATCACTTGGGAGGATCGTCCGCGCCGAGCGAAGGGCCAACGTTTCCGCCTGAATTCAGCCGCAATTGAGGGCGGCTTGACCCCCCTAGCGGGCCGCGCTAATATCGATTGGGCATACAATGCCCCCACCTGCCTCGAATTGCCGACGGCCCTTCCTGTTCCTGGCCTCGTCTTTTGGCCCTATTGCGATCGAACGATTCCCATGACCGACGCGGCCGATACCAATTATGACACCGTTAGCTCCGAGCTCGACGATGGCTTCCAGCCCGCAGCCGGCGCCAAGGGGATCGACGAAGCCCGCATTCAACGCGCCGTGCGCGAAATTCTGGCCGCTGTGGGCGAAGACCCGGATCGCGAAGGGCTGCTGGAAACGCCGGCCCGCGTCGCCCGGATGTATGCGGAACTGTTCAGCGGTCTGCACGAAGATCCGCGGACCCATCTGAAGAAGGTCTTTACGGAAAAGTACGACGAGGTCGTGCTGGTCAAAGATATTTCATTCAACAGCATGTGCGAACATCACATGCTCCCTTTCATGGGCAAGGCTCACATTGGCTACCTGCCGAACGGTCGCGTGCTAGGTCTGAGCAAGATCGCCCGCGTGGTCGAAGTCGTCTCGAAGCGACCGCAAGTGCAGGAGCGGATGACAGAAACAATCGCCGATCTGATGGTCGAAGAACTCGACGCGAAGGGCGTGGCCGTGGTGATCGAGGCGACGCATTCCTGCATGACGATGCGCGGCGTCCGCAAGCCAGGGAGCATCTGCGTCACGTCGGCGATGCGCGGGATTTTCCGCTCCAATCTTTCGAGCCGCTCGGAGATTATGACGCTGATTTATGGCGATCGGCGGTAGGTCCGACAGCGCGTCCACACGGCGCTGCAACGCCGTATTGCCTTGCACTCTCCCTCCGAGCGACCCAATCTTCCCGTGCTGATTCTGATCCAATTCGTGCTGCGGTTGTCGTTTGGCATCTCCGCCGCGATGCTGCTCGTCTCTCCGCGCCAGGTTACTAGCGGTTACTATCGCAATAACTTGTACGTCTTGCTGGGGCTGAACGTCCTGGTGGCACTCGTTGTCAGCACCGCGGGCGCCACGTCGCTCCCCATCTGGCTGCCAGCGGCGGCGGCCGTGGCTAGTTACCTGGGCGCGGCCTGCTGGCTCTACGAACGTCCTACTCCAGGCATGGTGGCGCTTGGCGCAATCGCCGTGCTGGACTTGATCGCCGCCTGGCTGGCGATTCCACTTCCGCCAGAAGCGATTGGTTCCGGCGCCGCAATCGTGACGCCGGTCCAATCGTCCGGGCTGCTCTTCTGGTTCGATGCGCCAACTGCTGGCCTGGTACTAGGGAGCACCATGGCGGCCATGCTGCTTGGGCACTGGTACCTGAACGCGCCAGGAATGGCGCTCGCGCCGCTGCGACGATTGATTCTGTTGATGCTGTTGGCCGTAGTGCTACGTGGGATTGTCTGTGGATGGGGGCTGGGTTTGGAACTGTCCACTGTCGGCGCGCCGGGGAAAATTGGCTGGACCCTCTTTGTGGGTGTCCGCTGGCTGGCGGGGTTGCTGGCGACAGCGCTTTTGGCCGTCATGTCCTGGCAAACCCTCAAAATCCCTAATACCCAAAGCGCAACCGGGATTCTGTACGTCGCAGTCATCACCACATTCCTGGGGGAACTGGCCTCGGGTCTACTGTCCGCAGAGGCGTCGTATCCTTTATGATGTAGAAGGCCGGTCGCTGGGTCAGTGCAGATAAGTTCTGTGCGGGCCAGCAAAGTATCACGATAATAATGTCGGCCTGCTGAATTCGCCCCGCCGCGGCAACCATTTTGCCGCTCCCTGCCACAGTAGCGATCTTTGTTCCATGAACGTTACGTTCGCCTGCCCTCATTGCGAGCAATCTGACAAGGTGGAACTGTCACCCGGTCAATCCGAGGTTGCCTGCGCGCATTGCAAGACCGCCCTCCCAGCAGTCGAAGGGGCTTGGGAGGGCGACGAACTCAAACGCTGCTTGATCTGCGGCAGTGGCGACTTGTTCGTGCGGAAGGATTTTCCGCAGAAGCTCGGCCTGGCGATTGTCGTGGGCGGACTGTCGCTGAGCTGCGTCACCTGGTTTTTTTATTACACCTACCTCACCTTTGCGGTGCTGTTCTTGTCGGCGCTGGCGGACATGGCGTTGTTCATGATCGTCGGCGAAAGTGTCGCCTGTTATCGCTGCCGCGCGGAGTATCGCGGTCAGCCCGAGGCGTTGAAGGAGCACGGCCCCTTCGAGCTGGAGACACACGAACGTTACCGTCAACAAGCCGCGCGACTCAAGCAATAGCCGCGTGGGATCCAGTCCGTTGCCTGCCGCGTACATCGCGCGGTGGATCGCAACTCTCTGCGTAGTCAATTCCTGACGCCAGCCGGCGGCCTGCGAACCTAATGGACGAACAGCGCACGAGAATTCAGGACGACCTGCGTGGTCTGATCGCTGGCGAAATTCGCTGCGATGAAGTCTTCCTGCAACTCTATTCCAGCGATGCCAGTCTGTATCAGATCAGGCCGCTCGGGATTGTGCGGCCACGCTCCGCGGCCGACGTCGCCGCGTGCGTGAAGTACGCCAGCGAAAACTCCATTCCCATTCACGCCCGCGGCGCCGGGACAGGGCTGGCCGGTGAGTCACTCGGGCCGGGACTGGTTCTGGACTTTTCCAGCCATTTTCGGCGAATCCTGGACGTCGGCGCGGATTGGGTCCGCGTGCAGCCAGGCGTGGTCCACGAGCGACTGAACGCCTTTCTCAAGCCGCAGGGTCGCCTCTTTGGCCCAGATCCGGCGATGAGCAACGTGACGACAATGGGGAGCGTGATCGCGCTCGACGCCGCCGGCAGTCATTGGCTGCGTTACGGATCCGCGCGATCGAACGTCATGAACCTGAAACTGGTCCTGGCCGATGGTTCCGAAATGGACGCCGGCCGAGAGCGATTGATCGACGGCGCCAGTTATGACGCCGATCCGATTAAGCGCGAGCTGATCAACCGGCTGGTCGAAGTGCTGCGGCGCAACGCCGACCTGATTACCGCGCACCAACCGAAGAGCCTGGTCAATCATGCCGGCTACGCGCTGGCGGACGTGCTCGGCGAGGATTGGCTGGACCTGCCTCGATTGCTTGCCGGCAGCGAAGGGACACTGGCGCTAATCACAGAGCTGACTGTCGCTACCGAGCCGCTCCCCAAGCATCTGGGCACAACGCTTCTGTTTTTCGATCGCCTGGAAAGCGCCGCCCGCGCGGTGGAAGAAGTCTTGCAGTTCAATCCGTGCGCGTGCGATCTAATGGACCGCCGGCATTTGAGCCTGGCGCGCGAAAGCGACGTCCGATACGACCTGATGATTCCGGGCACGGCCGAGGCCCTGCTGCTGGTGGAATTGGAAGGGAACGAGCCGCTGGAGCTCCGTGAGCGGATGCGACAATTGACCGACCGTGTCCGCCGGCGCAAACGTCTGGCGTTTGAATCGCGCGCTGCGTTCAGCCGCGACGACATGGAACTTGCCTGGCGGCTGGCGCAAAAGGTAGTGCCAACCCTTTATCGGCTGAAAGGCTCAACGCGCGCCGTGCCGATCGTTGAAGACATCGCAATTCCCCCGCCGGCGCTACCAGAGTTTTTGCTCGAAATGCAAAACGTATTGAAGCGTCATCAGGTGACGGCTTCGCTCTTTGGTCACGCCGGACATGGGCAGTTGCACATTCGTCCATTTCTGGACTTGAATGATCCGGAACACATCCACACGATGTCAGCGCTCGCCAACGACCTCTACGAAGCCGTATTTCGCGTGGGAGGGACGATTAGCGGCGAGCATGGCGATGGCCTGAGCCGCACGCAGTTTGTCCAGCGGCAATATGGCGAGCTGTATTCCGTTTTCCGCGAAGTGAAGGCGATTTTCGATCCGCAGAATCTACTTAACCCCGGCAAGGTGATCAACGACGCGACCGATTTGATGACGCAGAACCTGCGTCCACCGTTGCCTCCCGAGGCGCTCGCCCCACCGACGCCTGAGGAAGAGGCGCCGGTCGATCCCGCGCCGCCTAAACTGGTGACGCTGGAACTGCAATGGAGCACGTTGGAAATGGCAGAAGTAGCCACCAACTGCAATGGCTGCGGCGCGTGCCGGGCGCAAGACCCTAGCGTGCGAATGTGCCCGATCTTTCGCTTCGCCCCTTCGGAAGAGGCCTCGCCCCGCGCCAAAGCAAATCTCATCCGCGGCGTGCTGACTGGTCAGTTAGATCAGCAGACGCTGGCCTCGGACGAGTTTAAGGCGGTGGCGGATCTGTGCGTAAATTGCAAAATGTGCCGCCAGGAATGTCCCGCCGGCGTCGATATTCCCAAACTGATGATCGAGGGCAAGGCTCAGTACGTCGCGTTGAATGGTCAGGGCTTTCATGAGTGGGCCCTCTCGCAGTTAGATCTGTTTGGCTCGCTGGGAGGCCTAGTCAGCCCATTTGCCAACTGGGCCATCCGCAATCGGCAAGCCCGTTGGGTGATCGAAAAAGTTTTAGGCATCGCGCAACGGCGTAAGCTGCCACGGTTCGCCGCGCGCAATTTCATGCGGCGCGCAACGCGGCGGCGTCTGACTCAAGCCACGCGGCGCAGTGGCCGCAAGGTGCTGTACTTTGTCGACACGTACGCCAACTTCAATGATCCGCAACTGGCCGAAGCGTTGGTCGCCGTAATGGAACACAACGGCATCGCGGTTTACGTCCATCCCGATCAACGGGCCAGCGGCATGGCGATGGTTTCGCGCGGCGCGATCGACGCGGCGCGCAAAGTAGCCACGGACAACGTGCGAATCCTGGCGGAATCGGTCCGGCAGGGGTATACGATCGTCGCTAGCGAGCCGTCTGCCGCGTTATGCCTTTCGCAGGAATATCCGCTGTTGCTGGACGATGATGACACCCAGTTAGTCGCCCAGAATACCACGGAGGCGTGTCACTTCCTCTGGCAACTCCATCTGACTGGCAAGTTGCAGTTGGACTTCAAGCCGGTCAATGCGTCCGTGGGCTATCACCAGCCGTGCCACCAGAAGGCGCTTTCCAGCGGATCGCCGGGCGAAAACCTGTTGCGTTTGATCCCAGGTTTGGCCGTGCAGCGAGTGGAACGAGGTTGCTCTGGCATGGCGGGGACCTACGGATTGGCGCAAAAGAACTATCGCAACAGTCTGCGGGCTGGCTGGGGATTGATCTCCGCCGTTCGCGATGGCGACTTTCAGGCCGGCGCTACTGAGTGCACCGCGTGTAAAATGCAAATGGAGCAAGGCGCCACCAAGCCGACGATTCATCCGATCAAACTGCTGGCCCTGGCGTATGGCGTGATGCCGGAGATTGCCAGTTTGTTGACTGCCCATAGCGGAGAGTTGGTCGTCACATGATCGTTCGCGTAAAATTATTCGCCGTCGCTCGGCAACTTGCCGGATGTGAAGAGGTGCAAGTGTCACTCCCCGAGGCTGCGACAATTGGCCAGTTGCGCACGGCGATGACAGAGCAGCATCCGGCGCTTGTCCCTTTGGGCCGCGCGGCCATGTTTGCGATCGGCACGGAGTACGCCGACGACAATGCACAACTGGCCGACGGAGCGGACGTTGCTTGCATTCCACCCGTCAGCGGCGGCTGAAAACTCTTGGTAGTACAACCACGGTCTCAATTCAGGCGCCAATTGTTCCGCGGAGAAGCAGTCAAGTGATCGCACTAACGCACGACCCAATTGACACCGAGGACCTGCTGCGGGCGGTGACTTCGCCCCAGGCGGGCGCCGTCGTGCTCTTTTTGGGCACGGTGCGAGAAATGACGGCCGGCCGCCAGACCGTGGCGCTCGACTACGAGTGTTACCCGGAGATGGCCGAGCGCAAGATGGCGGAACTCGAGGCGCAAGCCCAGGAGCGCTGGCCGATTGTTAAGTGTGCCATTGTCCACCGGCTGGGCCTTTTAAAATTGGGCGAAGCCAGCGTAGCCGTGGCGGTGAGCACAGCGCACCGTGACGCCGCGTTCGAAGCGGGCAAGTGGCTGATCGATACGCTCAAGCAGGTTGTGCCCGTTTGGAAAAAGGAAAACTGGGCCGACGGCGGTTCGGAATGGGTTCACCCAGGACTTCCGCCATTGCCGGAACGCTAATTGGGGCCAATGGAGCTCATTTGCACGCGGATTAGCTGCCACGTTACACCGTTGCGGCGTCGGTAGGATTAAGGGAAACTAGAGGCATGAGCTCAACGGCCACTATCGCCGGCCCGCTGGTCGACAGCTTTGGCCGGGTCCATACCAATCTGCGCATCAGCATCACGGATCGCTGCAACATCCGCTGCTTTTACTGCATGCCGGCGGAGAACGTCCGCTTTAAGCCTCGATCTGAGTTGCTAACGTTCGAAGAGATCGAGCGGTTCGCAAGCGTCGCCGCCCGACTGGGCGTGCACAAGATTCGATTAACAGGCGGCGAACCGCTGGTTCGCAATGGCCTGGATCGCCTCGTCCAACAGTTGACGCACACGCCAGGCGTGGAAGAAGTAGCGCTGACTACCAATGGAATCTTGTTGGCAGAGCAAGCTGCTGGCCTAAAGCAGGCCGGCCTGAGCCGGTTGAACGTCAGCCTCGACGCGCTCGACGCCGAGACCTTTCGGCTAATCGCGCGCCGCGATGGATTTGAGCGGATCCTGGCGGGACTGGCCGAGGCGCAACGTGTTGGCTTTCAGCGTATTCGCCTGAATGCCGTCGCCATCCGCGGCCTGACAGAAAACCAGATCGTGCCGCTAGCCAAGTTCGCTCGTCAGCACGGTTACGAGATGCGCTTCATCGAGTTCATGCCGCTCGATGCCGATGGCGAATGGGACAATAGCCAGGTTCTGGATGGCGAAGAGATTCGCCAGACATTGGCCGAGGCGATTGCGCCACTCGAACCATTGCCGGTGACCAATCCCAGCCAGCCGGCGACGGATTATCGCTTTGTCGATACGGGCGCAGTCGTTGGGTTCATCAATCCGGTCACTCAGCCATTCTGTGGCGACTGCAATCGGCTCCGGCTGACGGCCGAGGGCCAGATCCGAAACTGTCTCTTTTCGACCGTCGAATGGGACGCGCGCGCTCTATTGCGCGCCGGCGGCAGAGACGAAGATCTGGCCGACTTGTTGCAGGCCTGCGTCGGCGCCAAACGGGCGGGTCACGGCATCAACACCGACGAGTTCGTCAAGCCAGAGCGGGCGATGTTCCAAATCGGCGGCTAGTCGAGCTTCTCGACCGGCGGCCCAGCTCAACCGGCCGAAACGCGCCTTTGCCCTGTCTCGCTCTGCATTTTTGGGGGAAATCTCCCTCCAGACGTGACGTATATTTGAAGGCCGGAGGCTAGGTGTGCAACCAGGCGCCACCGGCACGGGGGCCAAGAGGAAAGTGGTCTATCGGGCGGCAAAACCGCTCGGACGCAATCATGGGATGGTTTTGGTATCTCTATAAAGACCTCCTGCACTACACCTCGCACTTTCGCGTGCATGACTGGATCATGTTGTCATTGCTCGTGCTGATGCTGGGGCTACTCTGCATGCGCGGCTTTGGCTCTCGGGCCAAGTTCTAAACCCGCGCAATCGGCGACCATGTCTCGCGCAGAGTCGTGACTCGGCGTGGCTCGCCTCGCACTGCGGCGTCAGCACCTCAGAAAAACGAAACAACTGTCCCTTCGGACAGTTTTCCGCAGGGTTGCGGACATTGGCGATCCATGCCAAAGAACGAACGCCGCTCCGGCGCGCGCGATACCAGGTAAAGCCAGCGCCCCGGTTTTGTGGATGGGCGCTCCGGCGTCGGCGCGTCGTCGAGGTCGCTCCAACCGCGCAGGATTTCGTGCCAGGCCAAGGGCCACGCGCTGCGCTTCATGTGGATCGGATCAAAGCCATACCAGGCCGGCGGCAGCTGCACCATTTTGATTTGCCGCGCTGTCGCGGCTTCGACCAGCCGCGCGTCCAACTCGTGGGCCCGTTCGGCAATCGCCGATAGCGGTAGCCGCCCTTTGGGAAACATCACTCGCCGCAGCGCCTTGAATTTCCATTCGGCCAGGCCGTCGATATTGCCGACCGGCAAGCGCGTCATCACGACCCGCGCGTTGAGGTCCAATAGCGCGTCCAGATTCTGCGTCACCCAGCGGGCGATGATGTCGACCGGCGTCTCATAGAGCAGATCGTTGCCGATGTCGGTCACCAGCGCGGCGGTTGGAGCAGGGGGACGACTGCGAGCGGCGGACCACAGCCCACATTGCAGAATGCCAGGCAAGCCGCGCCCCATCACGCGGCTATCGGCGCCGTAAGAGCGGCCATGCCCGAGCGCCCCCATCAAATCCAGGGGACCGCCCCAAAGACGATGGCAGGCGTCCACAACGGTGGAGATTCCGCGCGTCAGATTACTGGCGCCGAGCAGGATCACGCGCCGCGCCGGAAATTGATCAGCAGGATTCCCAGTAGGATTCACCGCGCTCATCGCCAACCGCTCCGCCCACCACCCAGCGACTGCAAAATTTGATAACTGTTGTACGCCATGAATCCGAAGAACATCGCCATGTACGTGCTCTCCATTTTCACAAGGGCCAGCACCGCCATTCCAATAGCCGTTCCGACCGAAAGCATCAGCGCTTGCCGCAGCCCATCGTGTGGATTTGCCTTGCGCAAGACAGCCGCGGCGATCTGGCCCCCATCGAGCGGGAAGACCGGCAGCAAATTCAGGAGACCCCAGAAGATATTGATCTCGAGCAGGCGAAACACAAACAGATAGCTGTATTCCGTTGGTAAGCCTACAGGCATCAACATGGGAATCAAATCGGATCGATCAATCTTAACAAGCATGACGTCGCCACCGCTGACTTTCAGTACCACGCAGATCAGCGCGGCGAAAGCAAAGCCAGCCGCGGGTCCGGCAAATGCAATGGCGATGTCCGAGATCCAATTTCGCTGCCGGCCATAGTTGGCGGACATCGTGTCCGGAATGGCCAGGCCACCCATTGCTTGCAACACCACGTGCGATCGCATCCCGAAATAGCGGAAGGCCAGCACGTGCCCGAACTCGTGGACGAGGATTGAGATGAAGACGGCGACCACCCACAGACCGACGAGAATCGGTTGCGGATTGCTGGCGCCCAGCAGGACGGTCATCAACCAAAACATGGGATGAACGCGGACCGGCACGTCGCCGATCATAAAGTTCAGGTCGTATTGAGTCGGCTGTGGCTCAGCAAAAAACAAGGCGAGTCCTCTGCGGCGGATGGAATGAGCGGCATGGCGCCAAAACGGCAAGCGGCTGCCCGGGTTAAGGCCGGCGACCAGACCGCCATCCTACTAGCGGACGAGGAGCCGCGCAAGGGCCATCGACTGCCGTGATAACCGAGCCTTACGCAGCGCGTAACCAGCTTGGGGATCTACCGCGCCGCCGGCGCCCAACCGCCGCTGCTGGCGACGACCATTCCCTGCTCGAAATGGGGGCGAGGGCCATGGTTCGACTTTGGGGCTAGCGTGGCTAGGATGTAATCGGCAGCCTTGCGCGACGCGCCGCCATGCCCGACGCGGACTTTCAACTCGGCCAACGCTGCAATCCGCTCCTGCCGCAGCGATTCGTCCGCGAGCCACTCAACGACGTGCCCAGCCAACCGCGAGGTCGGGTCTTCGCACGTCAGGTATTCCGGAAACAGCACGCGCTCTGCGCCGGGTTGGTCGGGACTGTAGGGCGTCAGGTCTGGCCCAAACGGTTGATCCGCCGACAGCAGATTTACCAGCGTGATGTACTTCACGCGGCGGAAGTGTCCTTGCACGAAAAACGCAAACCGGTTGATCCAGTACAAGATCACGGTTGGCCGCGTCTGGTAGAGCAGTTCCAAAGAGACCGATCCGGAAACGGCCATGCAGCAATCCGCCAGGTGAATCAATTCCGGCGTGCGGCCCACGTAGACGTCAATCGGCATCGCCGACGCCGCCACCATCCGGCGGGCCAGCATCGCCTGGTGTGGCTTGAATGCGGCGATGGCAAACCGCGCCTCCGGTCGCCGCGATCGAACGAGCGCCGCGGCGCGCAGAAACCATTGCAGATTCTGTTCGACTTCTTGCGTGCGTGAGCCCGGCAGCAAGGCCACCAATCGGCCGGGGCGAGCCCGCTGCGTCGCGACGAACTCCGCATCGAGCTTTTGCGCGCGGACTTCGTCGAAATAGGGATGCCCAACAAACGTGGCGTTACAGCCGCGCTCGCGAAACCATTTTTCCTCAAAGGGGAGACTGCACAGCACGTGATCGACAAAGCGGCGCATCTTCTTCACGCGCCAGCTCGCCCAGGCCCAGATTTGCGGCGGGGCAAAATAAAAGACGGGGATGCCGTGCGCTTTCGCGCGGCGAGCGATCCACCAATTGAAGCCGGGATAGTCAATCAACACCACGGCGTCTGGTTTGTGATGGCGGAAATACCGGTCAGCGCGGCTCGCCAAATGCAGAAACTTGTGCAGATTGAGGATCGCGCGCAGAAACCACATCACCGCTAGCGCCGTTAAATCCTCGTGCAGATCGCAGCCGGCCGCGGCCATCACTGGACCGCCATAGCCGACAAACTCGGCGTCGGGATCCTTGGCGCGGATCGCGTGAATCAGATTCGCGCCGTGCAGATCGCCGCTGGGTTCGCCAACCGAAAAGAAGATACGCATGGTATGGAGACGTCCGTCGGCGCAGCCGGTGAGCCTGCGGGCTCGCGGGGCGCGTGAGAGCGTCGTTGCGGCAGTTTGGGTCGTCCGTAACCGGGGCGCCAGTATGGCAAAACCGCGTGAAGGGACCTAGAGCAGTTCGGCGCGCGTTTGCTCGCAATGTCGCGGTAATGGGGCAGGGCGTTGGGAGCCTTTCGGCGTGGTAAGCTTGCCAGGGCGCCGCGACGCTTGCTGGCGCCCTGCGTCTCCCTAGGCGATGAAGCGTGTAGGCATTGAGCATCGTCCTCCATCGGACACTCCAAGGGACACGGCATGCAATCTCGACAAGTCCTCTCCCTGGCGACGGTGCTGGGGCTGATTGCCGCTGCTTTCTGGTTGCTGGGCGACCGGCCGGCCGCTCAAGTGTCGGTGACGACAAGCGACAGGCAACTGGGCGACATTTTCTCAAACGCCGGAGCCCGACTGGTCGATTTGACGCACGCCTTCGATGAGCAGACTGTCCCCTGGCCAACCGAGGTTGGCTTTCGCCTGGAGCGCGGCTTTGATGGCGTGACCGACGGCGGTTGGTACTACCGCGCCAACCGGTTCAGCATGGCGGAACACAGTGGCACACACGTCGACGCGCCCAATCATTTTTCGAGGAGCGGCAAACCGGCTGATGAGATTCCACTGGAGCGTCTGATGGGCGCCGGGGCGTTGGTCGATGTTTCCGACGAGTGCCGCGACAATTCAGACTTTTTGGTCACGATCGAACACTTCAAGGCATGGGAGCGCCGTACGGGACGCTCGCTGAAAAATGCGATCGTGCTCGTTCGCACTGGCTGGGAGAAGTTCTGGCCAGATCGCGAGCGTTATCTGGGAACGACGGAAACCGGCCGCGAGGGGGTCGCCAAACTACACTTCCCCGGAGTGGCGCCCGAGGCCGCAGCGTGGCTGGCCACGGAACGGAAGATACGCGCCATTGGCATCGATACCGCCAGTATTGACTACGGTCAAACGAAAACATTTGGCGCGCACGTGGCACTGTGCGCGCATCAGATTCCGGCCTTCGAGAACCTGACGGAGTTAGATCGGCTTCCAATCACCGGCTTCACGGTGATTGCCCTGCCGATGAAAATCCGCGGCGGCAGTGGCGGACCGCTTCGGGCCATCGCCGTAATTCCGGAAACGGTGAAAAAACAGTAGCCTGATTTTGGCGCGGATGGATCGAGCGGCGTGCTACGAATCGATGCGCCTATTAATCCATAGCCATCTTTCAATAGTCCGGATTCGTTCCGATGCCCTTCCGCTCTCTCAATAGTTCCCGTCTCCGCTTTGGCATGCGGTCCCTGTTACTGGGGATTGGCCTGGTGGCGGCGGCCTTGGCCCTGTGGACGCGGCCTCAGACGGTTGAGACGCACCGGCCCGATGGGACGCTGCTGGCGCGGTTCCGGTTACAGCGCAATTGGCGGGGGGAACTGGTCGCGCGGGGCCCGCAGGAGTGGTATCTGCCCGAAGGGGGCTGTTACCGTCGCCAAGAGGTCCAGGGAGCCATCCTGCGCAACGGTGAGCTTCAGGGAGACGCGTCTTACGGCGATCCCGTCTATCCAGCCCACCGGCCCCCAGATCCTCCCACGCTCGACTATGTCCTTTGGCTACGCCACGACCATATCCCGATCTCGACCGACCTGCCAAGCACCGCCGGACGTATATTCTCTTATCCATGAAACCCCCGGTAGGACAGGGTCCTTGGACGGTGCGCCGCGGAAAAATGCCATCCGGGGCCTCTAGCCGGGTCGAAATGCCAAAAGATGAACTCGCCAGATGGACGCTGATTGAGTATCCTTAGGGCGGCGATGCTTGGCCCCTCGGGCCTCGCGGGCGGTAACACGTGTTTTTGATTCATTGCGCAGCTCGCTCTATGTCGAGTCGTGCTGTTTACGCGCCCCTATCGGAGATGCCAGATCATGCGAGCGTCGCTGCTTCCGTTGTTGCTGTTGATTTTGTTGGCTTGCGCCATGCTCCCCTGCGATCAGAAGTCGCATGCGGTTGAGACAAAGACGCCCAACGCCGCGGCAGACAAGAGTTCCAAACCGCGAAAGATCGCGAACTTTTCCGCCCGCGATTATCGCGGCAAAGAAACCTCGCTCGACGAAGTCGCATCTGGTAAGCCCGTTGTCGTGGCATTCATCGGCGCCGAGTGCCCGCTGGCAAAACTTTACGCTCCACGCCTGGGAGACCTAGCGCGCGAATACGAGAAGCGCGGCGTGGCCTTCATCGGCATTGATTCCAACCGGCAAGACTCAATCACCGAGATCGCAAATTACGCTCGCGTGCACAACGTGGAATTCCCCGTCCTCAAAGACGTAGGCAACGTCATTGCCGATCAGTTTGCGGCCGAGCGGACGCCACAGGTTTATCTGCTCGATAAAGATCACGTGATCCGCTACCAGGGTCAGATCGACGATCAATACGGGCTGGGCAACAGCAGCGGATACGCCCAACTCAAGGTTCGCCGCAAGCATCTTGTCGAAGCGATTAATGAGTTGCTGGACGGCAAGAGTATTAGCGTCGCCAAGACCGAAGCGCCGGGCTGCTTGATCGGCCGAGTCCGCGAAGTCAAAAAAGATTCCAAGGTGACCTACAGCAACCAGGTCGCCCGGATCTTGCAGAAGAACTGCCTGGAGTGTCATCGCGATGGCCAGATCGCGCCACTCGCCTTAACCAAGTATGACGAGGTGGCCGGCTGGGCCGAGATGATCGAAGAGGTCGTCAAAGAACAGCGGATGCCGCCATGGCACGCAGATCCCGCGGTCGGTAAGTTCACCAACGATCGTCATCTCAGTAACGAAGACAAAGAGACGCTCTACGCTTGGGCACGCGCCGGCGCGCCGGAAGGGGATCCCAAGGATCTGCCTGAGCCGGTCGAGTTTCCCGAGACCTGGCAGATGGGCAAGCCGGATCAGATTGTCTACATGAACGACAAGGCGTTTGAGGTCCCAGCCGAAGGGACCGTGGAGTATCAGTACTTCATGGTCGATCCAGGCTGGAAAGAAGATAAGTGGATTAAGGGTTCCGAAATCCTGATGGGCAACCGCGCCCTGGTGCATCACGTCTTCGTGTTTGCCTGCTCGCAGGAGAATCCGCTCTGGAAGCTCGAAGGCGACCTAGGGCATGGCGTGCAGCCGAGCATCGGCGATGGCAGCATGCGACTAATTGGTGGCGCCGCGCCAGGCACGCCGCCGGCAATCGGTCCCAAGGGCTCGGCCACGCGCGTCGCCGCGGGGACCAAGCTGTTGTTCCAGATGCACTACACGCCCAATGGCGTGGCGCAAAAGGATCGGACGGCGATTGGTTTCTTGTTCAGCAAGCCTGAAGAAGTGACCCGCGCCGTGGAAGTTCACATGGCCATTAATCCTTCGTTCCGCATTCCGGCCGGCGCGGATAATCATCCGGTGGAGTCGGGTCACCGCTTCACTAAGGACACGCTGATCCTGGACATGACGCCGCACATGCACTTGCGTGGCAAAGCGTTCCGCTACGATCTGAAGTATCCGGACGGCAAGGTTGAGACTGTCCTCAACGTGCCGCGTTACGACTTTAATTGGCAGGTAACGTATCATCTGGAAAAGCCGCTTTTTGCACCGGCAGGGACAGAGTTGCACTGCCTGGCCCACTTTGACAATTCTGAGTACAACCTGGCAAATCCCGATTTCAAAACCGACGTCACCTGGGGCGAACAGACCTGGGAAGAAATGATGATCGGTTGGTTCACGGAAACCACGGACGTCTACCCTGAGGACATGCCGTCGGATCAAACCCGCACGGCACGATTCTTGGCTTCTGTCGAGAAAGACCCGCCCAAGGTCTCTAAGATCCTGGGGCGCGCGTGCGACGTTGCCGCCAAGTCTGAACTGGGCTTGGATCGCTTCCTGGATCGCGTGCAAAAGGAACTACCGCAAGTTGACCGCGTTTGCATCACAACGACCGACGGCGAAAACGTCCAGGTTTTGATGGCCGCGCAGCCGTATGTCTTCGATGGCGCCATCGGAGCCGAAGGCGCCACGTATCCAGTGGCAAACTCTGCCCTGGGCCGTGCCATTAAAGGGACGGACACCGTGGTGATTTCGGATCTGAGCAAGGCACAAGGCGCCGACGTCGCGGCCCTGAGCCGCGTATTGAGCTCCGGCGTGCAGATGCCGATCACCATTGGCGGCAAGCCAGCGGTCATCAGTTACTGGAGCAAGGAAAAAGACGCGTTCCCAGAACCGGCGCTCAATTTCCTTCGGCAGATCACCAAGCTGGTGGATGACGCAAGTTAACTGCTGATATTCACGCTCAACCAAATCGTATTAAACCATTCCATGACGGGCGCGCCGGGAACTTTCCCCGGCGCGCCCGTCTTTAATTTTTTAGAGCTTCATTGTGCCTGAACCAAACGCATTGCTCGCTCTGGACATCGGTGGCGCGAATCTAAAGGCAGCCGATGGCCAAGGATTCGCCCTATCTCACAGCTTCGCGCTGTGGAAGTCGCCCAACCGATTGGCAGAAGCCCTGATGGGATTGCTTCAAAAGGCGCCACCAGCCAAGGCGCTCGTAGCGACGATGACCGGCGAACTGGCCGATTGTTATCTCACCAAGGCCGATGGCGTGCGGGCGATCCTCCGCGCTCTGAGCGAAGTCGCCGCCGGCCGCCCGCTAAGCGTCTACCTGACCGATGGCGAGTTTGTATCCGCGGCAGAAGCTGCGGAACGCCCTCTTGCGGCCGCGTCCTCCAACTGGCGTGCCGTCGCGCAGTTTTCCGCGCGCTATCTCCCTGATGGAAATGGACTGCTGATTGACATCGGCGGCACGACGTGCGACGTCATCCCAATCGCCGACGGCATACCCGCCACGGCCGGGCTGACAGATCCAGATCGCCTGGCGAGCGGTGAGTTGATCTATACGGGCGTGGTCCGCAGTCCGGTCTGCGCCGTTGCCGCGGCGATCCCATGGCGCGGCGCTCAGTGTCCAACAGCACATGAACTATTCGCCACGACGCAAGACGCGTATTTGACGTTGGGAGACTTGTCGGAAGACGCATCGGACACAGCCACGGCTGACGGTCGCCCAGCGACCCGCGAAGCGGCGCGCGATCGACTGGCCCGAAGCATTTGCGCGGATCGCGAGATGTTCAGCGACGCGGATGCGCTGGCCGCGGCCGACGCCATTCGCACGTCTCAGGCGGCCAAGTTAGCGATCCCCATCCGCAGCGTGATCGGCCGAATGGCTGTCAAACCGACGACCGTGGTGCTGTCCGGCCAGGGAGAGTTCCTGGCCCGCCGCGTGCTGGAGCGATTGCGGATGGAGCTTCAACTTGTCTCGTTGGCGGAAAAACTAGGTCCGGACGTTTCACGCTGTGCGCCGGCGCACGCGTTGGCCGTGCTGGCCATGGAAGCTGGGCGATGACCGTCCACGAGACGCCGGAGTTCGGCGCGGTGGAGCGACGCGTCGTCAAGCTGGGGGGCAGCTTGTTCAGTATGCCGGGCTTGATCGATGCCTTCCGGGATTGGCTTGCCGCTCAGTCGGCGGCGGAAACTCTACTGATAGCCGGTGGCGGAGCGCCGGCGGACGCCATTCGTGAACTGAACCGCTTACACAATCTATCCGAATCGGCCGCGCATTGGCTCTGCATTCGCGCGATGCAGCTTCAAACCGAGATGCTCGCCGCGATACTGCCCGAGTCGGATCGTGTCACTTCGATTCAGGAATTGCGTGATCAAAGCCCACGAGCGCGACTGGCGACTGTGGATCCGTACCAGTTTCTGCGCGAGGAAGACCGGCAATTATCCGCTGAGCCTCTGCCGGAAAGCTGGAACGTGACGAGCGACTCGATCGCGGCGCGGCTTGCGATGCTTTCGCGCGCCACGGAACTGGTGCTGCTGAAGTCCGTAGCGCCGTCACACGACACGGCCAGTAAACTCGCAGAAAGTAACTTTGTGGATCGCTGCTTTCCGCGCGCGGCGCAAGGAATTATGCATCTGCGCGTGGTGAACCTGCGGGACGCGAAGTTCGCGCAAGTTGTACTTCGATCATCCAGCGAATGACCGCAATTCATGGGAGGCCGAACAAAGCTCGGTCGAGCGCTTAGCAGACTGTTGATTTTCTCGACAGGCTGCGACCTCACATGGATGTGAGGACAAAATAGCGACGTAAGTCGTTATTTTGCGAGCCTCGCGAAGCTTTGCTTTGCGCCGGGCGAGGTTGAAAAACGCCAC
>Ga0105047_10005807_pt1 | contig 21052 bp, 15 predicted proteins | sample MAT04_FD_78384 | JGI IMG/M metagenome (GOLD analysis project Ga0105047, IMG submission 78384) | Freshwater microbial communities from Lake Fryxell liftoff mats and glacier meltwater in Antarctica - MAT-04 (megahit assembly) | ecosystem: Environmental > Aquatic > Freshwater > Ice > Liftoff... | reverse complement strand
TGCCGATCGCCGGCGTTGCGGACGAAGCCGTGCGCGGGCTGAATCAGGTCATCGCAGGCGTGGCACCCGTCTTCGGCGCGAGGTACGTCAACTTCTACGACGCGATTAACCCGGACGAAGCCACTCTGACGCTGATCTCGACCATCGGCACTGACCCGGTTAACTTCGTCCACTTGAACGATGCGGGGTACGCCGTCGCCTCGCAGGAACTGATCGCCACCGCCGCCGTACCCGCTCCGCCGGGTGTGCTGCTGCCGGCCTTCGCGCTGGTGATTCCGGTGGCACGCCGCCCCCGCGGCGGGCGGGCTGCGGCTTGGCTATGTTCGGTGACCGCGTTGCGGTCTCAAGAGATCGCAGTGCTGTACGTGCCGCTGAGAACAGCCAGGGGTTTTAGAGCAGTTTCGGTTTAAGCCTTACGACTCTAATGAGCCGCGCACGAAGTCAGTGGTCAAAAACCAACCGCTTACTTCGTGTGCGGCTCCTTTTAGGGCCTTTTAGGGTCACACGTACGAAACTGAAACTGCTTCAGCCCTGGTTTCATCAGGTGCCCCGTTTGCCCAGCGTCGGCATCAGGACGCGTTCAATGAAGGTCGTGTCCACAGTGCCTTCGACGAATTCGGCGGTGTTGAAGATTTCCTGATGGAGCGGGATCGTGGTGCTGATCCCTTCGACGGTAAACTCGCGCAACGCACGCCGCATGGTTGCGAGGGCTTCGACGCGGGTCGGGCGATGGACGAGCAGTTTCGCCACCATGCTGTCGTAGTTCGGCGGGACGCGATAACCGGAGACGACGTGGGTATCGAGTCGCACGCCGGGGCCGCCGGGCGGGTGCCACTTGGTGATGGTGCCGGCGGTCGGGCGGAAGTCGTTGTAGGGGTCTTCGGCGTTGACCCGAACTTCGATGGCGGCACCGCGTTGCACGATGTCCCGTTGCGAGTAGCCGAGCTTTTCCCCGGCGGCGATGCGGATCTGTTCCTTGATGAGGTCGATGCCGGTGACCAATTCCGTGACCGGGTGCTCGACCTGAATGCGGGCGTTCACTTCGATGAAGTAGAACTTGTTGTTCTTATCCACCAGGAACTCGACCGTGCCGGCGCTGTAGTAGTTCGCCGCCTTCACCAGCCGCACGGCGGACGTGCAGATTTCATCGCGGACCTTCTCGGGCAGGTTCGGCGCGGGGGATTCCTCGACCAACTTCTGGTGCCGCCGCTGCAGGCTGCAATCGCGTTCGTAGAGGTGGACGACGTTGCCGTGCTTGTCGCCAAGCACCTGGACTTCGATGTGCCGCGGCTGCTCGAGATACTTCTCCAGATAAACGGAACCGTCCTTGAACGCGGCCTCGGCTTCCTGCTGGGCCTGCGAGAATCCGGAGACCAGCGAGACGTCGTTGCGGGCCACCCGCATGCCGCGGCCGCCGCCGCCGGCCGCCGCCTTGATGAGCACGGGGTAACCGACTTCCTGAGCGAACTTCATCGCTTCTTCGGGAGTCTTCAGGATGCCGTCCGAGCCAGGCACGGTCGGCACTTTGGCCTTGCGGGCGAGTTGCTTGGCGCGGTCCTTGTTGCCGACCTGTTCCATCGCTGCTTCGGGCGGGCCGATGAATTCGATTTTGCATTCGCGGCAGATGTTGGCGAACTTGGCGTTCTCGCTCAGGAAGCCGTAGCCGGGGTGGATCGCATCGGCATTGGCGATCTCGGCCGCGGCGATGATCCGGGGAATCTTGAGGTAGCTTTCCGCCGCCGGGCCGGGGCCGATGCAGATGGCCTTGTCCGCGAGTGCCAGATAGGGCGCGCCGCGGTCGGCTTCGGAGTAGACCACGGCGACTTCGATGCTGAGATCGCGGCAGGCGCGGATCACGCGTAGAGCAATCTCGCCGCGGTTGGCAACCAGGATACGTTGAAACATAGCGGGAACCGTTCTCAGTTCATGGTTCTTCGTTCTTGAAGTTTAGCTGGGCGGTTGCACCGCCGACCGTTGGGCGTTTGGGTTGGTGCTTCCCAAGAACGAAGAACGAAGCACCAGGCACGGAAGTTCAAGACGTTTCCACGCGGAAGAGCACGGTGCCGAAATCGACCGAGTCGCCGTTCTTCACGCAGATCTCGGCAATGGTGCCGCTGCATTCGGCTTTGATCTCGTTGAAGATCTTCATCGCTTCGATCAGGCAGACGGTCGTGTCCACCTTGATGGTCTGGCCGACTTTCACGAAGTCCGCCGCATCCGGTTTGGGCTTCAGGTAGAACCCGCCGACCATGACCGACTTGATGTCGTGCAGGTTCTTGGCCGGAGCCGTAGGAATCGTCGAAGTTCCGGCGGCCATTGTCGGAACCGACTGCTGAGCCGTAGGCGCCTGCGTCGGAACCGGCGCGTACACGACCTGATCGCCGCCTTTGCGGAGGCGGATGCGTTGGTCGCCTTCCTGCAACGCGATCTCGGTCAGTTCGTGTCGGCTCATCAGGCCGATGAGATGCTCGATGGTGTCGACGTCGAACGGATGGGGGGAACTGCTCTTGGGGTCGTTCGCCACGGGCCGGCCCTTCACATGACTTTGCGGAAACATCGAATGTGCCGAACGCACCTTGGGCGCACTCGGCTAATCCCGTCAGTGTATGGCGCCGTAGTCGTGCGGCAGGGTCGTGAGGCGATTTGCGCCGTCCTTGAGAATCAGGAAATCGTCTTCGAGCCGGATGCCGCCCCACTCCGGGATGTAGATGCCCGGCTCGATCGTGACGACCATGCCCGCTTCCAGAATGTCCTCGGAGTTCGCGCGGATCGACGGTCCTTCGTGGATCTCCAGGCCGATGCCGTGGCCCAGGCCGTGCGTGAAGTGATCGGCCAACTTGAGCTGCGGAGCATCGCGGAGCTTGGCATCCGCGAAGACCTTGCGGGCCGCGGCATCCACATCCTTGGCCGCAACGCCGTGGCGAAGCATCTTCACGGCGGCATCCTGAGCTTTCTGGACGATCGCGTAAAGTTCCTCGAAGGCGTAGCCGGTTCGTTCGAGCTTGTTCCGCCGCGTCGGGATCGTGCTGAAGGGGGACTTGAGCGTCCGCGTCAGGTCGGACTTGTAGCCGAGGTCGGCGCCCCAATCGACGAGCAGTTTGGTCCCTTCCTGAAAGGGCCGCGTCGTGGGCAGTGCGTGCGGCAAAGCACCGCGTTCGCCGACGGCGACGATGGGCGGGAAGGATGTGGCCAAGCCGCCCGCGCGGCGGACGAAGGCCTCCATCGAATCGACCATTTCCTTTTCCGTGTCCGTCTCGCGCAAGGTACTCACGAACATGTGGAATGCCCGTTCGGCAACGCGGACCGCCTGGCGGATAGCCTCGACTTCGGACGAATCCTTAACGTTGCGGAGCGCTTCGACGGTGTTCTTGGTCTGAGCGAACGTCACCTTCGGAACCGCCGCCGAGAGGGCTTCCAACACCATCACAGTAATGTGGGCCGCTTCGACGCCGACGCTTTTCAGCCCGGATTTGACGACGACCTCGGCGGCGGCATCGAGCAGTTTTTTGGTGTGGGGTCGAATGACGACCTCCACGTCCTTGCACTCTTCCGCGATCTGCAACTCGAAGCGGCTGTCGCTGATGAGGATGATGTTTTTGGTCGTTAACAGAAGATAACTGCTGTCGCCCGTGAAGCCGCTGAGATAGCGGACGTTGGTCGGATTCGTCACCAGCAACGCTTCGTGCCCGTCTTTTTTGAGCGCGCGGAAGAGGTGGTTGCGACGTTGCAGGTAGTAATCCATATTGGTTGTTTCGCAAGCATTTACGACGATACAATTCTAAGCCGGACAGTATCGTATATGCTACAAGGACTCTTCTCGAATGCCGTAAGGATTTTTTCGAATTTCCGGAAATTTGGTGTCCGACTCGAAGTCAAAACGGACGTCGATCCATTGTTTGCAAGAGTTTAGGACGCAACTTGAACCATTCGCTTCGGTTGCCGCTTTCCGTCCGACTTGCCGGAAGTCTCGTCGTCGTTGTCGGCGGGGGCAACGTCGGGTTGCGTAAAGCCCGCACGCTTTCGGCCGCCGGTGCTGCTGTGCGCATCGTCGATCCGCTGCCGAAGCCGGATTCCGCGGAGGCATCGTGGGAGTGGATCCAAGCCGAGTTTGTGGCGGACCATCTGACTGGTGCGAGCTTGGTCGTTTTGGCTGCAAATCAAGCGGTCAATTCACTCGTGGCTATCGCAGCCCGCGAGCGCGGACTTTGGATTGCGGATGCGGTGTCGCCCGAGCGCGGCAATGTTCACTTCCCGGCCGTCGGTCGCCGCGGCCGACTGACCCTCAGTGTCGATACCGACGGGGCAGCGCCGAGTCTGGCGATCCGCTTACGCGACGAATGGCTGAGCACGCTGGGCGATGACTTTGCCGCATGGCTGGATCTGTTGCTCGATGTCCGCCGAGAAGTTCGTGCCGTACTGGACGACACAAACGACCGCCAAGCCTTGACGGCGGAGTTTGCTCAAGACCATTGGCGGCAGGTTTTCAGCCGGCATGGTGCAGAGCCGGTACGGCAGGCGTTGGCTGCTCGGCTACGGGAACTTCAATCGCGGCCGAAGTAACGATTGAAATCGCGGGCGGCCTGCGGGGGCACGGTTTGCGCCGGTGTCGGAGTGCCGACGAGTTGAAACGTCAGCCCCAACCATGTACGGCCCGGCCGTTCGCCCTCTTTCGTGTAGGTGCTCGAGCCCCAGTGTTCGCCGAGGGCCGTCAGTTCCCATTGGTCGAACACTTTCTTTTCCCGGCGATAGCGAAGCGTACCGGACAATCGAACCTCGAAGCCGCGGTCCGCCTGCGTCACGTCGGCCGAGGTCGCCAACAGCACTTCCCCCGAGCAACTCCATTCGATGGTCTCCGGCGTCAGTTTCGTGACCGTTAAGCGAAGTTGAGCTTTCCGGACATCGGCGTCCTCCCAGAAGGCCGGCTCGCCGCGGGTGTTGTCCACCAGGTGGAAGCGAGCCAACCGCCGCGAGACCGCCGCAGGCATGGCCGACACTTCACCGAGTTTCGGCTGCTGTGGGACCATGGCGGTGATCTCGTCGGACGTCAGCCAAAGAAAATCGCGACCGGGCATGCCGCCACCGACGAAGTCGCAGGTTCCCTTTTTCAGTTTCGTTCCATCCCGCTCCAGGATGCGCGAGAAGACCTGAACGACCGCCCCACCCACCGGCGGCGACCGCGAATACTGCGGATCCGGCTTGCCGAAGTCTTCCACGATCATGCCGCCCGGTTTGCGTCGCGCTTCCGGCAAGGCCTTGAACTTCTTCAATGCGTTCCCGATCAGCCCGCGTACGGCCTCGACGCTGTTGCCGGCGTTGTTGAAGCCGAGCAACTCACCATCGGCTGTGAAAAGATAGATGCCTTGCTTCGTCGAAGTCGGCGCTCCACGACGCGGCGACTGCTCGTAGATTTTTTTGAAGAATGCGCCCTCGGCGTCGCGGCGGCGGCGCTGATACCAATCGTCGGCACAAACGGGAATCAGTTCCCGTGTAGCCAGTCGAATCACCTCAACGTCGGCAAAGGCGGACACACGGCCCACCACGACGTTGTTTCAGCCGCACCCCAACGGATGCCCGTCCATCTCCCACAGCAGGATCGGCTTCCCCTCAGTCGCCGCCAGCTTCCGCGCGTCCCAAAGCTTCACCTGCCAAGGGATCGAGGCGAACTGATCCTCGCCCGCCCCCGGTGGGACGAGCGAACGAACCAGGGCGACCTCCGCGGCCGAAATCCCAGCCGGTTCCGGGGCAGGCGTGCGAGGCTGCGCGGAGAGACCAACCACGAGCAGAGGCAAGACGAGCAGCGGCGCGAAGCGGTTCATGAGTGCGTACCTGGGGGATGGGCACATGATACCAAAGCTTTGAGGAGGGGGCTATAGACTGCACGGTACTTCAGTCGGCGGAGAAAGATCCGGGGCAAAGCGAGCGGCCACGCCAAATTTCAAATTCCTGGTAAGCCGGTTCTTCGCGTGATGCCCCCGCCTCACGGCCCAGCCCTGTCGCTGCTCCCGTTGGGTTTGACTTCAACCCCTGGGCGATTCCGGAGGCGGTTCAATGGTGGCATTCGTTTCGGACACCCCGAAGAAATCCGTTCGTAACCGCTCGCGTTCCCGGTCGATCTGTTCGGGGGTCGCACCCAGGCCGCTCAGGATCGATTCGGTCATGGCCAGTGCGACCTCACCTTCGCCCGCGAAGACATTGTCCGCCCCCGCTTTCCGCAACGCTGCCCGCTCGTGCAAGTAGGCCGAGCGGACGAGAATGCGCACGTCGGGATTCAACTCCCGTGCCAAGCGGATCACTTCCTCGCCCCCGCGAAGTCCCGACGCGCTGAGGATCAGGCTGGCGGCACGGTGGACGCCCGCCGCCTTAAGCGTCGCCGAGTGGTTGGCGTCGCCGTAGACGGCGGTCAAGCCTTCCTGCTTCAACCGATTCACGGTGTCCAGGTTCATCTCGATCACGGTCGGCTCGATGCCGTTCTCGCGAAGCAGCCGCGCCAACGTCTGTCCGACGGGGCCATACCCCACGACTACGGCTCGGTGGCGGTGGTCCGGGCGGTCGTCGTCCGATGCCGGACGACCCGGCAGCGTTCGCCGCGTGAGGGTGGCCAGCCGGCTCGACAAGCGGGGGCGGCGGCCGAGCCACGCTTCGAGGGGATCGACCAGCCGCTGGAAGAGCGGGCTGAGCGAGATCGAGACAATGGCGACGGCGACGAGGGCATGCGTGGCGTCCTCCGAGAGGACGCCCAGATTTCGGCCCAGAGCCGTGAGGATGAATGAGAACTCGCCGATCTGGCCCAAGGCGAAGGCGACCGTAATCGCGAGGCGGGTGGGATAGCCGAGGGCGAGGACGATCCCCATGGCCGCCAGCGGGGTGCCCACCAGGACGACCACAAGGGTCGCGGCCACAAGCCCCGGCGACTGGAGCAAAAAGCCGGGGTTGAACAGCATCCCCACGGAGACGAAGAACAGCACGGCGAAAGCGTCCCGCATGGGCAACGCTTCGGTCGCCGCCCGGACGCTGAACTCCGACCGCCCGACAACCATGCCGGCGAGGAAGGCACCGAGCGCCATCGAGACCCCGAACAGACGGCTCGATCCCACCGCGATCCCCAGCGCGACGACCAAGATGGTGAGGGTGAAAAGCTCCCGCGACCGCGCCGCCGCAACCTTCCCGAGCAGCCAGGGGATGAACCGGCCACCGAGGAAAATGACACCGGCGACCAACACAACGATCTTCAGCGCCGCCAGACCAATCACCACCGGGAGTCCGCTTGGCCCCACGTTGTCCTTCCCGAAAAACGTGGGCAGGAGTACCAGCATGATGACGACAAAGATATCCTGGACGATAAGCCAACCGACGGCAATATTTCCCACCGAGGTGTGGAGCTTGTTGGTGTCCGCCAGCACTCGGGTGAGGACGACTGTGCTGGCGACGGAGAGGGCCAGACCGAAAAGGACGCTCGCGGATAAGTCCCAGCCGGACGCCAAGGCAACCCCGGCACCCAGCGCCGTCGAGATCAGGCCCTGGCCGATCGCGCCGGGTAGAGCGACCCACCGCACGGCCAGAAGATCTTTGAAGTCGAAGTGCAATCCGACGCCGAACATGAGCAGGACAACCCCGATCTCGGCGAGTTGTGCCGCCAACTCTCGGTTGGCGACGAACCCCGGCGTATGAGGGCCGACGGCAATTCCGGCCAGGAGGTACCCAACGATCGGCGACAGTCCGAGTCGGTGCGTCACGTAACCGAGGGCGAGCGCCGCAGCGAGGCCACCTGTCAGAGTCGGAATCAGTTCGTGATGAGCCATAACTTCTCAATGGGAGATGCGACTGTCGATAACGCTACCGATCTGTCGGCCGAACGACCCAGCTCTCCTGCACCGGCCACACAGGTGCAGACACGTCGCGAAAAAAGCCTACCGGGCGAGCCGCACGCTGCGGGCAACTTCAGCCTATCCTATCCCGACCGTCCGATGATGAAGCCCATTCCGTTTCTGGTGTCGAAGCGTCAAGCGCCACCCTGTGATTCGGTTGGGACCCCGACCCGCATCGCCGAATCAATGTTCACTTTCCCCGGATCGTCGCGCCGAGGACTTGCTTCAGTCGGCCTTCGATTTTGCTGTGGACTTTGTCGACTTCCTTGTCGGACAGGGGCTTGTCTACGGTGCGGTACGTCAGGGCGTATGCCAGGGACTTCGTGCCGGGGGGGATGCTCTCGCCGCGATAGACGTCGAAGAGTTCTGCAGCTTCGAGCAGCTCCGCACCCGCGGCTTTGAGTTCCGCCAGCACGGTGGAAGCCGGCACATCGTCGGCGACAACCACGGCCAGATCGCGCAGCGCTTTGGGGAAGCTGCTGATCGGGCGGAATTTCCCGGCCTTGCCCTGCGTCAGCAACGCGACATCGAGTTCGGCCGCAATCAGCGTCTTATCGCCGAGTTTCAACGGCATCAGCAGCTTTGGGTGAAGTTCGCCGACGATGCCGACCAGAGTGTCGCCGACGCGGATGCGGGCCGTGCGGCCAGGGTGAAAGGCGGGGTGATCCTTGGCGACCTCGAAGGTCGCGCCGGTCGGCAAGAGTGCTTCGACGATCCCTTTGAGATCATAGAAATCGTACGCCGGCGGCTTGACGGCAAGCGGGTCGTCCCACGCGGCGATGCTGCGTCGGCCGGCGAGAAGGATGCCGAGTTTCTTCGGCTCGTCCGGCAGGTGATTGCCGTTCTTCCGGTAAACCGGCCCGAGTTCGAACAGGGCAACGCCGGGCTGCTCCTTCAGGTTGCGGGCCGCGACTTCGACCAGCCCGGGCAGCAGCGTTCGCCGTAGGATGCCGCGCTCGGGGCTGATCGGGTTCAGCAGCTTCACCGGCTCGCCGAGACCGTCCGCGTAGCCGGCTTCCGCGGCTTCCGAGGACAGCGAGTATTGGATGACTTCCTGAAGGCCGAGGGCCACGAGTTCATCCTGCAACTTCGACTCGGCGGCCAGGGTCTCGTTGCCCGATTGCGGCGGCAACTCCAGCGGCAACAAGCGGCACGGCAGGCGATCGTAACCGTGAATGCGGGCGATCTCTTCGATCAGATCGGCCGCACCGGCCTGAACATCCAGCCGCGTCGGCGGCACGGTGACGGTCCAACCCCAGAGCGTGTCCGCGAGCTTGAATTCCAAGGCTTCCAGAACCGGCACGATCTCCTCGTTGGAAGGCAGCCGGCCGAGCACGCGTTCGATTTCGCTCCGCGTCAAATTCACCGTCTGCACGGGTAGCGGTGCCGGGTAAACGTCCACCAGGCCGCCGACTACGGTTGCGCCGGCATGACGCTGGAGCAACTCAACGGCGCGCTTGACCGCGGGTGCGACCGTCTCAGGGTGGATGCCGCGGCTGAAGCGGGTACTCGCTTCGCTGAAGAGGTTGAATTTCCGCGCCGTCTTGCGGATCGACACGAAATCGAAGTCGGCGGCTTCGAGAAGGATCGCTTTGGTCGTTGCCGTCACTTCGGTATCCCGTCCGCCCATCACACCGGCCAACGCGATCGGCCCGACATCGTCGGCGATGACCAGCGTCTCAGAGGTCAGTTCGCGGGCGATTCCGTCCAGTGTGACGAGCGTTTCGCCGGCCGCTGCGGGCCGAACGGCGATTGTCGGCGTTTTGCCGCCGGCGCGTTGTTTCAGCACATCGAAGTCGAACGCATGCAGCGGCCGGCCGGTTTCGAGCATCACATAATTCGTGACATCGACGATGTTGGAAATCGGCCGCATCCCTGCGGAGCGAAGCCGCGAGCGCATCACCCGTGGCGCCGGGCCGACGGTCACATTCGCCAGCACGATCCCCGCGTAACGCGCGCACAGTTTCGGGTCGGCGATCCGGATCGCCACCGGTGCGTCCGCACCGGCCGGCTTCAACTCCACACCCGCCGGCACCGTCACCGGCTTGCGCGTCACCGCACTCACTTCGCGGGCCAAGCCGAGCAGGCCGAGGCAGCGGGCCATGTTCGGCAGGATGTCGAGATCGACGACCGTCTCGCCAAGCACCTGGGTCACCGGCGTGCCCGGCTCGGCGTCGGATTCATCGAGGATGATGATGCCGTCGTGATCGTCCGAGATGCCGAGTTCGTAGTCGCTCATGCACATGGCATCGTTCATGATGCCGCGGAGCGCCTTGGCTTCGAGAGTGAAGATCGCCTTCTTCCCCTCTTTGTCCGTGTAGTGGTAGCGCGAACCTTTCAGCCCGAGCACGACTTTCATGCCGCTTTCGCCGGGGGCAATATTCGGTGCCCCGGTGATGACCGTCTTCGGCTCGGCGGCGCCGTAGTCGACCGTCACCATCTTCAGCTTGTCCGCATCCGGGTGCTTCTCGATCCTCAGCACTTTGGCCACCACGATCTTATCCGCGTCCCACGGCAACGGAGACGCGGCCGAGCCGAAGTGTTCGACGCCGGATGCCTCCAGCCCGGCGACCGTGAGTCGATCGACGAGCTCCCCCGTATCGGCCGGAAGTTCGACGTATTCGCGCAACCACGACAACGGAACCCGCATGGATCGATCCTCGGAAAAGTCTGAGATGCCATGTTAGCGGGACATCCGCCGCCCGTCGTCGGGACTTGACATCAGGTGCGCCTTTCCGACTTGGCATCCTGTTGTCGGAGGCACATACCGCCGGTTCCGGCATCGGGGTTGCTCTCCATTCCGACGAGAGGATCGTGTAGGCTTACGTCGGTTTCACCTTCAGGAGAATGAACATGTTGAAATGGTGCATGACGGCCGCAACGATCTTGATCCTTGCGGCGACTGCGAATGCCGGCCCGCCCGCGCCCAAGGTGACGCTCGAACAGGCCACGGAAGTGCTCAATGAACTCGAAACCATCAAGCTGAAGGGCATTCCGCCGAAGCTGCTCGAAGACGCACAAGCCGTGGCGATCATTCCGCGCGTCATCAAGGGCGGCTTCATCATCGGCGGCCGCGTCGGCCACGGGGTGGTGCTGCAACGGGACGACAAGGGCGGCTGGAGCCAGCCGCTGTTCGTGACCATCGGCGGGGCCAGCCTCGGCTTCCAGGTCGGTCTCCAGTCGGCGGATGTGGTGCTCGTCTTCAAAAAGCGCGACACCTTGGCCCGCCTGCTCGAAGGCAAGAAAAAGCTCACACTCGGCGCGGATATCTCGGTCGCCGCCGGACCGGTCGGCCGCGAAGCGGCGGTCGCCACCGACGGCAAACTCGAAGCCGAGATCTACTCTTATTCCCGCGCCCGCGGCCTGTTCGCAGGTGTATCGCTTCAGGGTGGAGTTCTCGCGGGCACTAAGGACATCAACGAGATGTACGCCGCGGACATGCGGCCGGAAACCGCCAAGGCTTTCGTCGATCTGGTCGCGAAGCTCAATGCCATGGCGAAGTAGGCGCACGCTTGGAATCAGCCGCGCACGACGGCGGCACCGGCGCTCGTGAGATAGTCGCGGTTGAGCTGCACGATGAAGTCGTGGCTGATTTCCTTGGGGCAGGCGGCTTCGCACTCGGCGATATTCGTGCAGTGGCCGAAGCCCTCGCGATCGTGGGCGGCAACCATGCTGCGCACTCGGGCTTTTTGTTCGACCTTGCCCTGCGGCAGGCTGCCGAGGTGCCCAGTCTTGGCACTGAGAAACAGCATGGCCGAGGCATTGGGGCAGGCCGCCACGCAGGCGCCGCAGCCGATGCACGCGGACGAATCCATCGCCCGCTCGGCATCGGGCTTCGGGATCGGAATCGAGTTGGCGTCCTTGGCCCCTCCCGTGTTCACGCTGATGAAGCCGCCGGACTGGATGATGCGGTCGAACGAAGAACGATCGACGACCAGATCCCGCAGCACCGGGAATGCCCCGGCCCGCCACGGCTCGACCGCCAACGTCTCGCCGTCGGTGAAGCTGCGCATATGGAGTTGGCAGGTCGTCGAGCCGCGTTCCGGCCCATGCGCCTGGCCGTTGATCATCATCGCGCACGAGCCGCAGATTCCCTCGCGGCAATCGTGGTCGAAAGCCACCGGCTCCTCGCCCTTCTTGATGAGTGACTCGTTGAGCAGGTCCATCATCTCCAGAAACGACATGTCGTTGGTGATGCCGTCGATCGTGTAATCGACCATCGTGCCACCATCGGTGCGGTTCTTCTGGCGCCAGACTTTGAGGGTGAACTTCATCTGTAATCTCTCTATGAATTTTCTGATATCAGTTTTGAGATTGCCGTAAGCAGCTTTGCATCGTCAAAAGCATGGCTGAGGCGATGCACTGGTAACTCAAATCCGAAAACCGAACACTACTTGTAGCTACGCACAGTGGGCTTGACGGTTTCCCACACCAGTTGTTCCTGATGGCGGGTCGGCTCATTCGTCGCGCCGTTGTATTCCCACGCCGCCACATGGGCGAAGGTGTCGTCCTTGCGGAGGGCTTCGCCGTCCGGATATTGGTATTCCTCGCGGAAGTGCCCGCCGCAGGATTCCTCGCGGGTCAGCGCGTCGCGGGCAAGCAGCTCGTTGAATTCGAGGAAATCCGCCACGCGGCCCGCGCGTTCGAGAGCCTGGTTCAGGTTGTCGTGGCCACCGGGGACGTTGACGTTCTCCTGGAACTCGGCACGTAGCGCCTGCAGCTTGGCGATCGCTTCCTCACAGCTTGCTTTAGTGCGACTCATGCCGACGTTGTCCCATGTGATCTGGCCGGCTTCGCGGTGGAACTCGCTCGATGTCTTTTTACCCTTGATGCTCAACAGCTTCCTGATCCCGGCGTGCACGTCGTCTTCCGCTTTCCTGAATTCCGGATGATCGGTCGGCTTGCGGTCGTGTTTCGCGTCCGCGAAGTAGCGGGTCAGCGTGTAGGGGAGCACGAAGTAACCGTCCGCCAAGCCTTGCATGAGTGCCGACGCTCCGAGGCGGTTGGCGCCGTGATCGGAGAAGTTGGCTTCGCCGACGACGAAGAGGCCGTCGATGTTGGACATCAACTCGTAGTCGACCCATAGCCCGCCCATCGTGTAGTGAAGCGCGGGGTAAATCCGCATCGGCTGCTCGTAGCCGTTCTCGCCGGTGATGCGTTGGTACATGTCGAACAGGTTGCCGTAGAGCTGCTCGACCTTGGGGCGGGACTTGCGTTTGATGGCGTCCGCGAAGTCGAGGTACACGCCGCGACCGCCGGGGCCGACACCCTTGCCGTCGTCGCAGGCGCGTTTGGCGGCGCGGCTGGAAATGTCCCGCGGCGCGAGGTTGCCGTAGCTGGGGTAGAGCCGTTCGAGGAAGTAATCCCGTTCGGATTCCGTAATGCTCGACGGGTGCTTGCCGATGTCGCCGAGGTTCTTGGGCACCCAGACGCGGCCATCGTTGCGAAGGCTTTCGCTCATCAGCGTCAGCTTCGATTGATGGTCGCCATGGACGGGAATGCAGGTCGGGTGAATCTGCGTGTAGCAAGGGTTGGCGAAGAGCGCCCCACGGCGATGGGCGCGATAAGTGGCGGTCACGTTGCAGCCGACTGCGTTGGTACTGAGATAGAAGGCGTTGGAGTACCCGCCGGTGGCGAGCACGACCGCGTCGGCCGAGTGCGATTCGATCTTCCCGGTCTCCAGGCTGCGGGTGACGATGCCGCGGGCGCGGCCATCGATCACGACGAGGTCGAGCATCTCGGTTCGGGGGAACATCTTGACTGTGCCGATGCCGATCTGCCGGCTGAGGGCTTGGTACGCGCCGAGCAGCAGTTGCTGACCCGTCTGCCCGCGACAGTAGAAGGTGCGGGACACTTGGGCGCCGCCGAAACTTCGATTATCGATCAGGCCGCCGTATTCCCTGGCAAAGGGCACGCCTTGGGCAACGCACTGGTCGATGATGCTGACCGAGACTTCGGCGAGGCGATGGACGTTGGCTTCCCGGGCGCGGTAGTCGCCGCCCTTGATGGTGTCGTAGAAGAGGCGATGGACCGAGTCGCCGTCGTTCTGGTAATTCTTGGCGGCGTTGATGCCGCCTTGGGCCGCGATGGAGTGCGCCCGCCGCGGCGTGTCCTGGAAGCAGAAGGCCTTCACTTCGTAGCCCAGTTCGGCCAGGGTCGCGGCGGCCGAGCTCCCGGCCAAGCCGGTGCCGACGACGATGACGGAGTATTTCCGCTTATTGGACGGATTAACCAGCTTTTGGTCGCGCTTGTAGGAGGTCCACTTGTCGGCCAGCGGACCGCTCGGCGCTTTGGAATCAAGTTTCATCGGAGAGTTTCCCTAAGCGTATGAGTCACTGATAGTTTAGGCGGGTCGATCGCGGCGTTACCCGCGCGTCAGACCCGAAACCGGCGGCAGATAGCCCGTCCAGACGGCGACGATGATGGCGAGATTGCCGAGCAGCACGACGGTGGCCAGCCCGTAGCCCAAGGCCCGAGCCGCCGGCGTGAAGCGTCGGCCGACGAGACCCAAGGTTTGCAGGCTGCTCGGGATGCCGTGGGTCAGGTGCAGGAACAACAGAATCTGGCAGACGATGTAAAGAGCGGAGATCCACGGCGTGCTGAATCCCGAGATCACAATGCTGTAGACGTCGTGCCGACCCTCGTCGTCCTTGAGGTCCATGTAGTTGACCCGGGCACCGCCGTCCACACCCGCATCGTGGACGTAACCGAACGTGAAGTGAGCGAGGTGAAAGGCGATGAACGCCGCCGTCACCAGCCCGGTGCTGAGCATCAGTTTGGATTGCGGCGACGCCTGAGCGGTCTTCTGCATGAAGTACCCGACCGGCCTGGCCGCCTTAGTCTTCAGCTTCAACCGAATCGTCGTGAACAGGTGGATGGCCAGAGTACCGGCCAAGCCGGCACGGGCAACCCAGATCAACACACCGAGATCGTGTTTGAGGAACTCCGCGTAGGCATTGATGCTGTCCCGCCCGGAAAACATCTTGAGGTTGCCGATCATGTGGAACAGCACGAATGTCGTCAGGCTCAGGCCCGTGATCGCCACGAGCACTTTTTGGCCGACTGACGAACCGAGATAATCTGCGACCCAGTCGGAGGGGCGTGCGCCGGGAAGGTACTTCCGGGCGCCCTTTGGGTTGATGGCTTGGCTCATGTAACACAGGTCCGGGGTCACGGGGTGGATCGTCGCGCGCGTCACTTCATCCTAGTTAAACCAACTCGGCAATCCATGGATGAAGTACGAACCGTCGCGACCGAACGCGGTTAACGCACCGCCCAGCCCGACCTCGTCCGCCGCCTTTCTGCCGCGAAATCGTAAGATTGTTGTCGCTTTCACACCCGCGTCACGCTCTTATTGACGACCACTGTCGGGTTCAGTTGAAAGCTGAGGAAAGCCGCATCATTTTGGAGTATGGCCGATGCCGGACGACGACGTGCTGATCGACGTTTTTCAATTCAGCCTGTAACGGCCGCTAGGCACTGCGCGGCAGGACGATGACGTCGAAGTGAATCCGGCCGATGGCTTCGGTGCCGAGGCCGATGCTCAGCAGGCCCGGCGTGCGGCCGGAAGGGCTTTCCCACGGGACGTAGACGTCGAATTTTCTCGGCTTCGATTGGCCGACCCAGGGGAAGCGGACAATTGACTGTGCCACCGCGGCGTTGGCGACCGCGAGATGTAGGCCGATCACCGCACCTCGGCGGATGCGTTTGTCCCCATAACCGGCAGCCCGCAGTTCCGCATCGGCCTGGAAGGCACGGCTCAGCGTGCGGACGCCGGCGAACGCTTCCGGCATGTGCGCGCAAACCTGGAAGGAATAGGTTTGACCCGGCGAAAGATACGTCGGCCCAAACAGGCTGAACTGAACCAGATTCGAGGGCGACCGCCAGAAGAACAGAATTCGGCTGACGGCGCCCCACTTTGTGGTCGTGTCCGGCGGCGGCGGCGGAACAAACACGGGCGGTAAGGTCAATTCGAGGTCGTCCAAACTCTCGACGGGCGTCCATTGGATGGCCGTCTGCGGTAATTCGACTTGGGAGTCGAGCGTTGCCGGGACAGGTTTCACCTCAATGGAAGACAACTTTCCGGCACGTTCGTTGACCTGGGTCGGAAGGACAATTTGTCGCGGCATGTTTTCGGGATGCGCGGAATCCGCAAAAGCAGGCTTACGGACCGCGACCGGTGAAGGTACGGCAGGCGGCAGCGGCTGCAAAGATTCCCCCGAGCCGCTCTGAGTGCCGAAATAATCTACGGCGGAACTGTCCGGCGGCCCGGCGGCCCGCCCGCGGCGGCCGGAAGCATTGTCGGTTTTTGGAGTCTGGGCGATGTTGAAGTCGATCGAGTCGAGCGTTTCGCCCACATGCGAGGAAGGCTGCTCGGATTTCGGATGCTTCTCCCAATCCAGGCGTCCGGAGACTTGTTTTTGCGACAGCTTGGAAACCGAAAGCGAATCCAAGACGGAAAGCTTCAACGAGTTCGGGGCGGCCGCCTGCAACTCCAGCGTCAGCGCGGTCAAGTCGTGCGGGCGTTGCGCCGGATCCTTCTGCAGCAGGTTCAGGACGATGTCGCCGAGTGCTGCGGGCACGTCCGAATTCATCCGACACGGTGATGCCGGCTCCTGCATCTGGTGGGCTATCATCTTGTCGACAATGTTGCCGTCCGGGAACGGATATCTACCGCAGAGCAGGTAATACAGGACGCAGCCGAGACTGTAGACATCGCCTGCCGAAGTTCGCACCGTGGGGTTGGCCAGCGTTTCCGGAGCGGCACAATCGATCGTGCTCATCGCGGTGTTGCTGGTCGAAATCGTATCCATCATCGACTCATCTTCGGAAATGTTCTCCGCGAGAATCGCACCGATGCCGAGATCGAGGATCTTGGCTTTCCGATCCGCGGCCACCATCAGATTGGCCGGTTTCAGTAGGCCATGAACGATGCCCGCCTTGTGACAGATCGCCAAGCCGCCGAGGACCTCAGTCATCCACCGCACGGCAATGTCCGGATGCAGAGGACCGCCGCGCCGCACGAGACTATCGAAGGTTTCCCCTTCGACGAACGGCCAAACGAGATAGTGCGAATTACCGGCGGTATCGATGTCGAGAAACGGAACGACGGCGGAATCGTAGGGTAGGTCGCGAAACGCCGACAATTGCCGCTTGGCCTGAATGACGTTCCACATGCTGCGGAGCGGGAGCAACTTCAAGGCGAAACGACCACGTTTCCCCGGTGACGATGCCCGAAAGACTTGCCCGAAGCTGCCGTTGCCCACGAGGTCCAGCAGCACATACGGTCCTAGGCCCAGCCGGCTCGCCTGCCCCGCCAACGCCTTTTCAGCCTGAAAAGGCGTCAGATGATTGCCTTGCACGAGAAAGGCGGCCATCGACGCGCGATCGTCGCCGATGCTGTTGCCACGGAACTCGGTCGACAACGATTCCGCCCGGTCCGCGGCAATGACTCGCGCGGCGATCAGATCTTCCAGAAATTGTTCGGCGGCCGGTGCGACCGTGCCGTCAGCGAGCGAATTCATGGCTGAGGGTGTGTCCGAGGCAATGGGAAACGTGACGAACGAAATCGACCTCGCGAAACCGATTCGCAGTCAGAATCGTGCTGAAGGACCATAGTATGTTTCCGCGTTCGGGGCGCGCAATGCCGTCGGGTCTTGAAAAATTTTCTTGACTCGATCCGCACTTCGACCTCCGAATGCGATGCGTACAATGGAACAACCGGGAGCAAACTCGGGATTCCCTCATGCCGATGTCGCAAACCCCAGGAGAACACCACCCATGAATCCTTCTCCCCGAGCCGCGAATTCCGCAGGCAAAACTCTGCCGAACGCTGTCGCTTTCGACCTTTCGACGGCCCGCCGCATGTTGCCGCTGGTTCGAACGATCGTGTTCGACATTCGCGCGGGACAGTCGTCGTTGAATCGACTCAATCCTGAGCAGGATCGCCTCGACCGTAACCGCCGCGCCCTGACGTGGGCCGAACGCGATCGTCGCTACCAGATCGCGGATGAAATCCGGAAGACCGAAAAGAATCTCACCCTCGCCGCCGTCGAACTGGACGACCTCGGGGTTTCCATTGTCGACGGCGTCGCCGGCAGCGTCGAGTTCCCCACGCGGATCAACGGACGCTCGGCAGCCTTCAGTTGGCAGTATGAGGAGGAAACCATCAATTTCTGGCACTATCAAGGCGAGCGGCAACGGCGGCCGATTCCCGTCGAATGGAACGCACAAACGCCTGTTTCGGTCTAGCTGGGTTTGGCCGATCCTGCACTACGCCATAAACCGCCGCGGCGCAAGTCGCGACGGTTTTTTTGTCGCCATTTTGTCGCGCGGGTTTGCGTAGCGTCCTGTACTGACCTAGAAACTGTCGTCGCCGAGGTCGGTTCCGAGTGGATCACCCGGACGCCCGAAGCGACGCTGCCGACCTCAGTTTTTGTGCGGTCGGATCGACTTCGCTTCGTCGTGGGATGAGGTGAAGAACTGCGTGCTTGTTCCGTTCCGAGGGGGGAACGGTTTAAGCAGCCAAGCTGCCCAAGGGATGGACGGGACCCGCAAGTTGCTCTGGCGGCCGGCCGAGGAGGAATTCTCGGCCGGTTTTTTTCGTTACCCGTGCAGCGAGCCTTCCTGCTCGGCGAGGACCGCAAGTTCCGTCAGTTGCGCCGCAGTGACGCCGATCCGCTCGAAGCATTCCGCCACGATGCTGTTTGGGGCAGTGAAGAGAGTAATCATGAGGTCCATGGGGCCGAACGACGAGCGGCCGTAATCGCGGGCACGCATCCAGGCATCCCTCAGTACGCGGATCACATTGTCCGACAGGAACTCACGATTGAGTTGCAACGGAGGAACAGGTTCCTGATCCTGGTAGAACAGATCGCGGAACTGATCCTGCAGCCGGAACAGGTCCACGTTCATGCGGCCCGCCCAATTCGTGATGGCGCCGTCCGAAATCGTCAGCAAACCCATGAACAGGTGCGGCGTCCGCAGGCTGTCCCAGTTGGTCTGCTGGGCGAACTCCAACGACTCGACGATGGCGGCCAACGTCGGCCCATCGCAGACGTCCATGCGTAGGCCACCGTGGGGAAGGAAGATATCGTCGGATCGGTCGAACATGTCACGTTCCGTCGTTTCCGTGTGAGAGATGAAAATTACCGTCGCATCCGATGCGTCGGTTTTGGGCCTATTATGAGTTCTCTTGCAAAGCGTTGCAACACCATGCCGCGGACCTTGCCGATTTTTCCGGCGAAGCTGTCTTGATTTCCGACGCGAGGCTCATCGGCCCTTGGTGAGCTGATAAGTCGTCGTCCAATCGTGGGTTTTGCCGGGCTTCAGATCGACGATGTCGAAATACGGCTCCGGGCAGAGCGTCGACCCGACGCCCCACAGCATGAAACTCGACGTCGGCTGGTCGGACGAGACCTCCAGCCGCAGCTTGGACGGCTTGTGGACGAGCGTGAAGCGATAGCCGCCCGCACCCGTATTCTTCAGTTCCGTGTAGATCGAGCCTTTGTCGAGCGGCGCCTTGAACTCAAGAGTATTCCCATTCACCTTCAACAACTCGGCGAAGCGTTCCTTCGGCTCGAAGGCCTGGACGGGTGTCGCGAAACTCAGCGTGTAGTTTGGACCGATCGGGTCGCGGTCGACGTTGAAGAAGTTGTGGTTGTAGACTCGCGTGGTGATCGCCTTCGCGCCGAGATTGGTCAGTTTGGTGGAAAAGCGAATCCCGGCAACGCCGTTGCCGTCGGCCGTATCGACCGTGCGTTCCAATTTGTAGCCATAACCGGACTTCGTCTTCAATTCGTGGGTTTGAGTGACAGCGGTCGTGGAGACCTCACGCGACCACCGGCCGCCCATCCCGGCCTCGTAGTTGTGCCAGAAGCGATACTCCTTTTCCTCGGGCTTCCGCAACTCGCCGACGCCGATCTTGAGAAAGGTCTCGCCGACCTTGGCCTCAGCGTAGCCGAGTTCGCCGCGAAACTCCTCGCACGGTCCGGTGATGTCGTCGTTGTTCTTCGGGTCGTGCTTGTCCTTCCAAGCGTGGAAGATCGTGTGCCCTGCGAACGTCCAGTCTGCGATCACCGACGAGCGGTCGAATCTCGCACCGCGATAGAATCCGTCCATCGCGTCGTATGGATGGACCGTGAACTTCGAGAGTTTGCCTTCGACGACATGAGTCGGATACGGCTTCTTCTCTTGTGCCGAAACCGGAAATGTTCCGGCGATCAGCGCGAACCCGGCAAGCGACAACAACGTCCGTAGCATCAGTGACCTCGGGTGGAAACTTGGGGTTGAACGGCTTGACGGGGTCGGTAGAATTTTAGTGTAGGATACCCGATAGTGTAACGGTAGCACAACAGTTTTTGGCACTGTTTGTCTAGGTTCGAATCCTAGTCGGGTAACTAGATCGTCAGGACTTAAAGAGACTTGAACGGACTCCAAGTCACTAAACACCACATTTCCCCGCGTTTCCTCCGAGTTAGTCGCCTCAAGTTCGCTCGCGTCCGCTTGAGACTGCACCGCGAATCGCACCACTTCTGCCGGCGACTGCACCGCATTCTTCACCGCCTTCCGGCCGGCGGCCCGGTCGAAGTCCCCCGTCCGCACCTGCGCGTAGTGCTTCAGCGCGACCTCGGCCGAGTGGCCGATCCAGGCGGTGACGCTGGCAATCGGCAACTCCGCGAGCAGGTCGGTCTCGCACGACGCGCGCAGGTTGTGGAACAGCCGCGGCCACGGCGTCAGCCCGGCCTTGCGGATCACCTTCAGGAACGTCGTCCGCAGGTTGCAGTTCACCCAGCCGTTCGGGCCTTGGGACGCCAATCGGTACTTGTCGCCCTGTGGCCCGCCGACCACAAACGCCTCCCCTTCCCCCGCCAGCGCGAAGGCCTCTTCGAGGTGGGGTCGGAGTGCCGTAAAAATCGGGCAGGCGCGGTGCCCGCGGCCGGGGATGCGGTCCAACTTCGGCACGGTGACCCGCATCGACCCGGCCGCCAGGTCGATGTCCGCCCAGCGGAGCGAGAGGACCTCGCTGGGGCAGCGGAGTCCGGCGAAACGCGCCAGGGCGATGATGATCTTCCACGTCGGGTTGGCGGCTGCCAGCAGCCGATGAGTTTCCGGCACGCCGACGTAGAATCCACACCCGAGACGCTCGTGATCCGTCCGGGCATCCCGTTCCAATTGGAAGAAACACT
>Ga0105047_10005806_pt1 | contig 21056 bp, 15 predicted proteins | sample MAT04_FD_78384 | JGI IMG/M metagenome (GOLD analysis project Ga0105047, IMG submission 78384) | Freshwater microbial communities from Lake Fryxell liftoff mats and glacier meltwater in Antarctica - MAT-04 (megahit assembly) | ecosystem: Environmental > Aquatic > Freshwater > Ice > Liftoff... | reverse complement strand
CTTGATCTCAAAGAGAATAGCATGCCATATTTGGATTAACCAGCGTTTTCCCCTAATCCCCCGATTACCGGAAAAGTGTGCGCCTTGCCCCGGTTTGGGTGTGCGACATACTCCGTTTAACCTGTGCGCCTTACTCCGGTTTCACTGTGCGCCTTGCTCCGGTTTTTGCACCCACAAGGGCAGGGTACTCACAATAGCACGATTTTTTCATGCGGGATGAAGGATAGAAGGGTGATTTTGAAGGCATATTTCAATCAATTACAATAAAAATACGGCTTATTGTCTGCGGAGCTGATCCTACCTGCGAAACAATCAGGACTGCCGGGTGATTTGGCAGTCCTGGATAATCATTCCACAACTAAAACAGCCATGTACAGTCTCATGGCAACCTCTCCTTTTACCGAATGGTCGGCTACAGTTTGACCGATTGCCCGCTTCTAGCCGATTCCTGGGCTGCCAGAGCAAAGCGCAGGATTTCGCGGCCCTGTTCGCCGGTGAGACTGGGCGGCTCGCCCTTGAAATAAGCCTCGATAAAGTGCCGGGTCGAGTTGATGAAACTATGCTCCCAACCAACTGCGACATCCGAAAAGGTAAAAGTTTTCATATCTTTATACATGATCACGGGTGGCACATCCATCATCTTGCCATGCCCGCGCGTGACCCAGATGACGCCTTTGGTGCCGGTAATTTCAATGCGGTCATCCTGGGCATAGTGATTGGTATCTACGATCATTTCGGGCGAATAGACCACTTCCAGCGAGCCAAAGCGGTTTCCTGGGAATTTCCAGGAAACAATGGCCGGGGAATCAATGATACCCACTTCGCCGCCCAGCGGGGCTTCCAGACTGCCAATCCAGGCGTGAACTTCTTCGGCGATGCCATCCATGAAATACCAGGCCAGCGAAAATTTGTGATGTCCGTCATCAAAAACGAGTGGGCCGCCGCCACTTTTGGCAGTGTCGAAACGCCAGGTTTGCGCAGTGCGCGGAATGGGCCAGGCGTTCGGGCTGTTGGCGGCGTTGCTCTTGATCCGAATGGTGAGCGGCTCACCAATCTCGCCCGCTTCGATCAGCGCCTTGGCGCGCATGACAGGCGGATAAAAGATGAAGTTCTCAAACACCTTAAAAATGACCCCCGCCTTTTTCGCGGCAGCGATCATCTCATCGGCCTCGGCGACGTTCAGGGCCATCGGTTTTTGAAGCGAGATGTGTTTTCCGGCCGCGGCGGCATCCAGTGTATGCTGGCGATGCAGGTGGTGGGGTGTCAGGATTTCGACCAGATCCACTTCTTTGAGAGCCAGTAAATCCTGGTAATTAGTGAACACCCGGTTTGTTGGTATGCCCCAGGCAGCTGCGCGCGCCTGGGCGGTCTTCAGGTCTGTATCGCAGACCGCCACGAGTTCGGTACGCTCGTTTTTTAAATATTCAATCGCGTGTAGATCAGAAATACGACCTGCCCCAATGAATCCAACTCGAAGTTTTTCCATGTAATCCCATCCATTTTTTAAAGATATCGTCTCGGTGGGTTATTCCACCGGCTTAAAACTCAACCTTGCAGAAAGAGTCTGCCCGACTTCCTGAACAGTTTTAACAACTTTCGCGATATTTTCGAGGGGCAATCGGCTGGTCGGACCTGAAATGCCGATGGCCGCAAGACACCGATTTCGATAATCAAACACCGGCACGGCTATACAACGAACGCCAGGGTGGTATTCTTCATCATCCATGGCATAACCCTGACTGTAAACCACCTCAATATGGTGGCGCAAGACGGCTGGATCTGTAATTGTGCGGAATGTGTAGCTCACAAATTTTTCCGGCAACGGGGCGCTAGCATAAGCCAGCAATATTTTTCCTAGGGCTGTGCAATACAGCGGAGCCAATGTGCCAACACTTGTGCTAACTCGCAATGCAGATGGCGATTCAGCCTCATCGATGTAAAGTGCTTCACCTTTCGCCAGTATTGCCATATGAGCACATTCGCCGGTCAGATCAACCAGCTTTTGTAAGTAAGGCTTGCCTGTCTCTCGCAGAGGCATATTCATCAAAACGGTACGGCTTAACCGTACAATCTGCGGGCCCAAAATAAACTTACGTGTACGCTCATCTTTTTCAGCAAAACCATAGTTCGCCAATGTTTGCATGAGTCGAGAAATGCTGCCCTTGTCTACGTTAAATTCATCGGCCAGATCAGTGATACCGATTCCATCTGGCGAGTTTGCCATCTTTTCCAGGATCTGTAATCCGCGTGCCAGGGATTGTAATTCGCTCATATTGATTTTCCTTGAACCGCTTCCATAGCCACAGAGCGGTACGAATAAGGTGGAATTAATTACCCAATGATAATCGCAAATTATCCAGATTGCTCAAGAAAAGCTTCCACAACCGCAGCAATATTTTCATTTGGTGTCTCTGGTTGGATTTCCTTAGCAGGGCCAAGAATATACCCACCACCCTTACCCATATTTTTACATAAACTTCTTACCTCATCCTTGATTTCTGAAGGCGTTCGAAACGGTATCATGTTTTGTGAACCCAGTCCCCCCCAGAAAGTGATCTTATCGCCAAACTTCTTTTTTAGATCATAAGGATTGTTGTTTTTGGCCTCAGGCTGAACACTCTGGTAAACATCCAGACCAATCTCAATCACGTCCGGAAGAATTTTTTCAATACCGCCGCAACAATGAGTTAAAACGTATTTGCCAGATTCATGCGTGCGTTGATATAAACGTTCATAACGAGGTTTAAATAACTTTCGCCAGCGGTCCTGTCCAATTAATATACCTTGTTGAAAACCCCAGTCATCAAAAAACCAGATTCCATCCACTGGAAGTTTTAATAATCTATCCAAAATTTCCATTTGGTGATCAAGCAGCCTGTCTAATAATTCTTCATAAAAATCAACGTTTGTTGCCACATCCATTAACACGTTTTCAAAGCCACGCAGCACCCAGCTCCGCTCGAATAATCCGAACCCATAAGCCGCGACAACAAAACGATCCTTTTGTTCCTCTATAATTTTGAGCGAATTTGTTTCAAAGTCATCATCAAAAAGTTCGCTAACTTTTGGAAAACGGTAACCATCCAAGCTTGGTCGGGATAAAGCTGGTTTTTTAAGCGAAAATGGGCGCATATCCAGGCGCCATTCGCTTCCATATGCATCTGTATAACTCTCTTTTCCAAGGTCTAAATTAATGCCCAAACTGGGTAGAGGCAGTTGATAAATTGCATTATCAATCTGGCTACGCCACGAGTTGCTACCGTAATACCCATCAAGTCTTTCTTCAATGTTCGATCCCGGGTCAAACATAAGGTGATAGGGCACATGATCTGTTTCTTCATGTTTTATCTGTGCAATTACACGCTCTTTCTGTGTTACCGACATTGAAAGCCTCCAGATCTGACCTAACCTTTTACTGAGCCCATTGTCATTCCCTTGATGAAATAACGTTGGAAAAAAATGAATATGATCAATGTTGGTATACTCGCAATTACCGCCATTGCGCCTTGAGCACCGTATGCGATGCTGTACTGTCCTTTCATCGAGATCAATCCAACCATGATAGTACGCATATTGTCTGATTTTGTAAAAATAATTGGAAACAGAAAGTCATTCCATATCCAGGTAAATTGAAGAGTTGCTAATACAGCCAACGCTGGCAGGCTGACAGGCAGCATGATTTTTACCAAAACCTGCAATTCACTTGCTCCATCGATGATCGCCGCTTCTCGAATGGCCTTCGGGATGGAAGAAAAAAAATTCCGCATAATAAGTGTACAAATGGGTAATCCAAAAGCGGAGTGGGTGATGATCATGGGCCAAAGCGTATCGTAAAGTTTTACACTGTTATAAAACTTAAACAGCGGAATCAATACGATTTGCGGAGGAAAAAACATACCCGCCAGGACAAACATAAACAAAAGTTCGCTTCCTTTGAAGGGCAGCTTGCTAAATACATACCCCATCAGAACACCCAACATAATAGAAATAAAAGTAGCTGGAAGAGTAACCAGCATTGAATTTTTCATATATGTTTGGATATTGGCTACGAACCATACTTCTTTGTAGTTATCTAAATGTAACGCCCTGGGCAATGTCCACAGGCCTTCCTTCGCAATTTCAGAGTTCAACTTAATTGATGTCAGAATAACACCAAGAACTGGGAGTACATAGACAAAAGCAATAAAGGTGATAATCACATACAGAAGGATTTTTCTATATATAGAACCACCGGACCGGCTCCAGCTTCTTACACTGCGTTGGTTTTCGATTACTAGATTATCAGTCATATAGATGTTCCAGTTCCCGTACCTGACGAAAATAAAAGGCGATAATTACCATGGCGATTAAAAAAAGCACAACAGCTATTGCACTGCCATATCCCATGTAATATTTTTTAAAGGATTCGTTATACATGAACATCGCCAGGGTATCCGTTGTATGAAAAGGGCCGCCCTGGGTCATCATATACACAACGTCGAAACTTTTCAAGGAATTGATGATGGACAGTGCGATGACAACGACAGTAGCCGGACTAAGCAGCGGAATTACTATATAACGGAGAGATTTTAAGTAGGAGGCGCCATCAATTTCAGCCGATTCTATTAATTCGGATGGGATGGATGTCAAGCCGGCCAGGAAAATCACCATTGCCAGGCCGATCTGCTGCCACGCCCAGGCAATGATAATTGCAGCCAAAGCAGTTTTTGGGTTTGCCAGCCAGGCAACTGTGAGATTGTTCAGGTGAAATGTTCGTAAGACGGTGTTGATTAACCCCCAATCAGGTTGGTAAATCCAAATCCACACCTGACCGATCACGGCCAATGAAAGACAGATGGGAAGGTAAAACAATGATTTATATACGTTGGCCCCCCAGATCCCTTCATGCAAAAGCAAAGCAAGGAATAGACCAAATCCAACCGGTAAGATTACTGCTGCCGCCATCCAGATTGCAGTATTCTTAATAGCATTAATAAAAAGTGGATCCCGAAAAACTTTCGTGAAATTATCGAAATACACCCATTTATAACTCTGACCAAAGCCATTCCAATCGGTAAAGCTGTAATAAAAAGAGCTTAACAAAGGAATAAGGACGATCGTCGTATAAATTATCAGAGGCACGACAGAAAAAAAGAATATCCACTTTCGGCGATTTCGATCCACATGCGGCTCCTCTTATGAGGGAATTTCGGAACAAGCTTGAGACTATCAATTATAATTTAACAAGTAAAAAAGGTGCAAAATAACAAACATACAATGAATGGGCAGCCCTTTAAGGGCTGCCCATTGTTGCCTTCGAGAGATCTATTTCTTAAAAACCTCTGCTGACTGTTTCTGAGCATCTTCCAGATAAGTCGCATATTTTGATGGATCGTTCATCATCTGGGCGAAAAAGTTCAAGCCGATTTCAGCGTTTGGCGGTGTTGTGGAAAGATCGTACGCCGGCAGCCACATCGTTCCAGTGGAAATGTAGTTGAGGGCTTTCTTCATAACCGGGTTGAAAGAAGAAGTATCAACTAGCGATGATGCGGGTAATGCACCCTGACCCTTGGCCCACAGGAGCTGCATTTCAGGTGTGAGCGCCCACGCGATGAAGTCCTTGGCGCATTGAGGATTCTTTGCTTGAGCGGGGATTACCCAGGAATCTGTGGAAGCAAAGGTAGCCGGGGGGATTTTTGCGTCAATGATCGGGAAGGGGAAGACATCATAATCTACACCTGCCTTAAGACCGGTTCCATCCCAATAACCTGTGATCCAGGTGCCCATCAATGTCATACCAGCAGTGCCCTTGGAAACCTGGTCGGCAGCATCGGTCCAATCATACGCATTGGCATCCGGGTAGAAGTAACCCTTGTCAATCAAACCCTTCCAAAGTTCCATGGCCTTCATCACTTCAGGATCTGTGAAGGAAGCCTCACCTTTTTGAAGCTTGGCCCGATACTCATGACCGGCAGTATAACTAACCAGGAAGTCCATGTAAAACTGAGCAGGCCAGCGGTTCTTTGACCCCAAGGCAATCGGAGAGATACCAGCTGCTTTTAGCTTGTCAGCTACAGCAAGGAATTCATCCCAGGTTTTGGGGGTTTCGGTTATTCCAGCTTTGGCAAAAGCTTTGGGGTTGTAGAAGAAGCCCACATAGTGGAAATTTTGAGGAATTGAATAAACGCCACCGCTGTACTGCGTAGATCCCTGAATGCCTTTGGTGATAACGCTATCCAGTTTTTGAGCCTTCCAAAAATCAGACAGCTCCATCAGGGCCTTGCTATCCACTACGAACTGAACTCGGGCACCTGCCCAATAGGAGAACACATCAGGAGGGTTCTCGCCAGCAAGCATGACAAGTACCTGGGTTTTGAAATCTTCATGCCCAGTCGTGTTATCAATAATTTCGCATGTTTTGCTTTGGGCATTGAAGTCAGTGATAATCGAGGTCATATCTTTCTTGCCCAACTCACCAGAATAATAATGGACTACGTTTGTCTTCAATTTTTCTGCCGAAACAGCTGGAACGTCAGTGGCTTTGGGCGCAACGGCCGGAACGTCGGTGGCTTTGGGCGCGACAGCTGGAACATCGGTAGCTTTGGGCATATCTGTCGCCACTGCGGCTGGCGCACAAGCCGACAGGATGAAGGCACCTAAAAGTATCATGGTGAGCAATTGCCAGATTATCTTTTTCATCTCTTTCCTCCACAGAATTTTAAAACAAAGATTTGGATTGGTTGGGTAACAAAAGAGCAGCTTTTAATTAGCAATATCTCTATAACAACCACCTCCTTAAGGTATTGGTCTGGATCCCCTTTGCTTCAAGCGAAATTCCAACTTCTATTGGGTATCGGATTTCAATAACAAAACCAGTACGGTTCTATTACAACTGAATTCTACAACATAATTGCTATAAATGCAACAACTAATTAATTATGGGCTGTATTTTCGAAGCTTTTGAGGATAAATAAATAAATTCGTTGACTTATACATAACCAAGTTGTATAATTTATCCAGACTAAGAGAATTGATATCACAGACCAATCCAAAAAATGTCGTTCACCGGTATGCTCCGTAGTTGGGTTTTGTCTAAGTGAACACAAGGCATGACACGGTAAAAGGCATCAACTAAATCGGATTGCACCAATAGGAATTCAACGAGATGTCCAATAGCATACTTTCATTTACCGAAAACAGAGATGAACTGGCTCGAATCCGCCTGAACCGCGCCGAAACCATTGCCAAAGCTGGAGGTTTTGCCGCAGCTCGTATTTCCGGTGTCCTGCCACAACATGTCGATGTCAGCGTTTCTGAGGCATTGATAATGGGATTATTGAAGCAAGGGGTCAGCATCTTTGTAACCGTATTTGGGCACGGATCCACTGAAATTGGCGAAGTACTGCGCATCTACCAGCAGGCCGGATTAGTAAAAGTTTTTGGCGTGCGCAGTGAAATCGAGGCATCGCACGCCGCTGCCGCATTACGTTGGACCACAGGTGAGAAAGCAGCCGTGATTACATCAATAGGACCAGGTGCTTTGCAAGCATTGGCTGCCAGCCTGGTGCCTGCCTGCGATGGTCTGGGCGTCTGGTATTTATTAGGAGATGAGACAACTGAAGACGAAGGGCCTAACATGCAGCAAATTCCCCGCAACGAGCAGGCGGTCTTTCTCAAGCTCTTCTCGCAAATGGGACAGGCCTATAGCTTGCATACCCCGCTGGCGTTACCAACCGCCCTTCGGCGTGGATTGAATATCGTAGATCAGCCTCACCGGGCTGGACCGTTCTTCTTGTTATTGCCTATGAATGTCCAGGCACTGATCCTGACAGAATTTAACCTGGATGAACTTCCCCAGGGCGCGCCACCCCGATTTGGTGCCGCCGCAGATTTTGGCGCCTATGCGGAGGCAGCAGATGCAATTCTTAAAGCCAGAAGCGTCGTTGTCAAACTGGGTGGGGGATCTCTTCAGGCTGGTCCTGAAATTTCGGAATTTTTGGAGGCGGCTGATGCTGTAGCAATTACTGCTCCGATTGCCCTGGGTGTAATTCCAGATAAACATCCCCGAAACATGACCATTGGCGGTTCAAAAGGTTCACTCAGTGGCAACTTCGCGATGGAAAACGCCGACCTGCTGGTTGTAATTGGCTCGCGCGCAGTCTGCCAATCCGATTGTTCGCGCACCGGTTACCCCAAGGTGCAGCATGTCATCAATATCAATATTGATATAGAAGCGGCCGCTCATTATGGAAAAACTACAGTCTTACTGGGAGATGTCAGCCCAACTTTGAGAAAGTTGGTTGAAACACTACAGCAGTACAAGCTGAAAGCGCCGCAGCCCGCTTCTACCTGGTTCAGCACCTGTTATGCAAAACGACAGGAATGGGACAAACACAGACTTGAACGATATAACCATCCAACACTGTATGACCCGATCTGGGGTCGCGATGTTCTGACACAGCCAGCGGCAATCAAAGCCGCTACGGATTGGGCTAGATCCAACCAGGTTATTTGCATCTTCGATGCCGGCGACGTGCAGGCCAACGGTTTCCAGATTTTCGAAGGCGAAAAACCTGGTCAAATCATTATGGAAGCTGGTGCCAGTTATATGGGATTTGCTGTTTCTGCCCTGCTCGCAACTTCGCTTACCAAAAAGCCTTTTTACGCCTTGGCCTTTAGCGGAGACGGCTCTTTTACAATGAACCCGCAAATCCTGTTGGATGGGGTTGAGCACGGTGCGCAAGGTTGTGTTCTTTTATTTGATAACCGACGCATGGGCGCTATCTCTGGGCTGCAATTCGATCAATATGGGCGTGATTTTGCTACAAATGATGGTGTTGAAGTAGATTACATAGCCTGGGCAAAGGCAATCAAGGGTGTCAATGCTCTTCATGGCGGGTACGCATCTTCATCACTGCTCGCTGCGCTTGAACAAGCAAAAGCATATCCCGGTCTATCTTTAGTATATATCCCGGTCTATTATGGGCCAAACGAATTGGGCAGCATGGGTGTTTTTGGCCGTTGGAATGTCGGTATCTGGGCCCAGGATACTCAGCAGCTTCGACATCAAATCGGACTGTAACCTGGTAAGAAGGAGATGATAGTATGAAAATTGCTGTAATCAACGAAACCAGCGCCGCTGACAGGAATGCAGACATTCTGGCGGCGCTCGATGGGCGCGGGTATGAAATTATCAATGCCGGGATGCGCAAAAACGGTGAAACCCCCGAACTCCAGTACATCCATACTGGTTTATTGGCCGCGATTTTGTTGAATCTCAAGCGGGTCGATCTGGTGGTGGGTGGCTGCGGAACCGGACAAGGATTTATGAATGCCGTCATGCAATACCCCGGGATTTTTTGTGGCCATATTTTGAATGATTTAGATGCCTGGTTGTTTGCCCAAATCAATGCGGGCAACTGTATTTCGCTGGCATTAAACCAGGGCTATGGCTGGGCAGCCAATATCAACCTGAAATTTATTTTTGACCGCTATTTCAGCGTCGAGGCCGGCCAAGGTTATCCGGCTCACCGCAAAGAACCACAATCCCAATCGCGTCAGACCTTACAAAGTATCTCGGCGGCAGTACACCGCCCCATGTCTGAGATTATTCACACGCTGCCAGATCATGTTTTGAACCCTGTCTTGCAATATCCAGGCACGAGGGAATTGATCGACTTGGAAAGCATTGCTGAGCCTGCCCTCAAGGTTGCTTTTCAGCAACGCTACGCCCGCTTGTAAATTCGCCCTGACCTTAGGAGGTTTTATGCTCCACTCCCATAATGAAGCCCTGATCAGTAGTTTGCAGGAAAAGGCCCAACGGATCCGTCTGGATGTGTTGGATATGGTTTATCGTCGACAGGCAGGTCACCCCGGCGGCTCCTTTTCATGTGCTGAGATTCTAGCCAGTTTATATTTTCATCAACTCAAGATCGATCCTGCCAAGCCACATTGGAACGAACGCGACCGATTTATTCTAAGCAAAGGCCACGCTGCCGCCGCGCTTTACTCTATCCTTGCCCAGCGAGGTTTTTTCCCGACAGCTGACCTGGAAACCTGGGGGCATCTGGACTCGCATTTGCAAGGCCATCCAGATCGGATCAAAACACCTGGGGTGGATATGTCCTCCGGTTTTTTGGGTCACGGTATTTCAATTGGCGTTGGTTTGTCACTGGCGCAACGCCTAAGTGAATCTCATTTCCACACCTACATACTGGTCAGTGAGGGCGACATGCAATCCGGGGTTGCATGGGAAGGTGCCATGACCGCAGCCAAATTCCGTATAACAGAAATGACCGTCATAATGGATTACAACAACGTTCAGTTGGATGGCAGCGGAAGCGACATTATGCCGCTCGAGCCGATCATCGAAAAGTGGCAGGCTTTTGGTTTCCAGGTGCTCGAAATTAACGGGCACAACATCCGACAAGTATTGGAAGCCCTGGATATGGCTCAGGAAATTCATAGCAAACCAGTAGTGATCCTGGCGCATACCACCAAAGGCAAAGGGGTTTCCTTCATGGAAAATACATCTGCATGGCATGGAGCTGTGCCAAATCAGACCCAATATCAAGCCGCCCGCCTGGAACTGGAAGGTGTTCAATGACCGCGCATATCCTTCAATTGCCTGATGCCCCTCAAAGACAGGCTTATGGCTTAGCTCTGGCAGAATATGGGGCGATCAATTCAGCCGTCGTCGTTTTGGATGCGGATGTTTCATCATCCACGCTAACATCCTACTTTGCCAAACGATTCCCAACACGTTTTTTCAATATGGGTGTCACCGAAGCATCCATGGTGGATGTGGCTGTTGGATTTGCCCTTGCAGACAAAATACCCTTTGTAAATACATTCGCGGCCCTGCTGACCCTGCGCGCATGTGAGCAGATCCGAACCTGCGTGGGCTACGCCAACGTCAATGTAAAACTGGTGGGGGGCTATGCGGGTATTTCTGATTACAAGGATGGCCCCACACATTTCGCGGTCAACGATATGGCTGTCATGCGTTCAATCCCAAACATGACCGTCATCGCTCCCGCTGACAATGTCGAGGCTGCCAAAATGGTTGCGGCTGTGGCCGAATATCCTGGCCCGATCTACATGCGCATCAGTCGGGCCCCTGTTGGAGATATATTTGATACAAACTATTTGCCACAAGTTGGCAAAGGCGTTATCCTGCGCCATGGGGGCGATGTGACCCTGGTGGGAACCGGTAGTATGCTAGGACGCTGCAAAATAGCTGCTGAACTGCTGGCTAAGCAGAATATCGACGTGCGCCTGATCGCGATGGCCACCATCAAGCCTATCGATCAAGAATTGCTGATCCAGGCAGCCCGAGAAACTGGCGCAATCGTCACTGCCGAGGAACATTCCATTGTTGGGGGCCTGGCGGGTGCGGTCGCAGAAACCCTGTCTTTTAATTACCCTGTGCCAGTCGAAGCAATTGGTTTAAATGACACTTTCGCAAAAACCGGGTTGGATACCGAAAGCCTGATGGATGCCTGTGGTTTGGCGGTAGGTGATATTGTCAATGCCGTTAAACGTGTACTAACGCGCAAACGCTAACTTATAATCAGATGCCCGCACTGCTTTTATATACGGGCATCTGGTTCAGTGGAACTTTATAAATGCAAATGGAAATTCTTAATTACATCAATGGTGAATGGGTCAAACCCAGCGTAAGCGAATTTGTGGACGTAATCAATCCGGCGACTGGCATTGTTCAGGCGCGCACACCTTTGTGTGGTCGTGAGGTTGTGGATGCCGCCGCGCAAGCAGCCTCACAGGCCCTGCCCGCCTGGCGGCGCATCCCAGCCCAGGATCGCGTGCAATACCTGTTCAAACTAAAATTTCTGATGGAAGACGGCCTGGACGAAATTTCGCGTACGATCACCAACGAATGCGGCAAGACCTACGAAGAAGCCAAAGCCGAAATGCGCCGCGCCATTGAGAATGTGGAAGTCGCCTGCGGCATCCCCATGATGTCCAAAGGTGAGATCAGCGAAGATATTGCCCCAGGCATCGATGAAATCATGCTGCGCCAACCTGTGGGCGTCTGCGCCACCATCGCACCCTTCAACTTCCCCGGCATGATCCCCTTTTGGTACCTGCCTTATGTGCTCGCCACCGGCAACACCTACATCGTCAAGCCTTCCGAACGGGTTCCAATGACCATGATGGTGATTTTCCGCTTAATCGAAAAACTGGGTCTGCCGAAGGGTGTCATCAACATGCTGCATGGCTCAAAAGAAGCCGTGGATGGAATTCTGGATCACCCAGCCATTCGCGCCATTACCTTTGTGGGTTCCACGCCCACCGCACGCTATATCTACCGGCGCGCTGCCGAGAATGGCAAGCGTGTTCAGGCTCAGGGTGGCGCAAAAAACCCGGTCATCGTTCTGCCAGATGCCGATATGGAAATGGCAACCAAGATCATCGCCGATTCTGCTTTTGGCTGCGCCGGTCAGCGCTGCCTGGCAGTATCCTGGGCGGTAACCGTTGGCGAAGCGCGTAACTCCTTTATGGAATTGATCTGCGATGCCGCTGCCACGCGCAAGGTGGGATATGGCCTGGATGAAGGCGTTCAAATGGGTCCAGTCATCAACCAGAGCAGCAGAGCGCGCATTGAGCAACTGATTGGCGTGGGGATAAACGGCGGCGCAAGTGTGCCTGTAGACGGACGCGGTACCAGCATTGCCGGGTATGAGCAGGGCGCTTTTGTGCGCCCGACAATCCTTGCAGATGTCAAGCCGGGCAGCGAAATCGCCCGGACAGAAATCTTTGGCCCTGTGCTCAGCCTTATGCACGTCAATACGATTGATGAAGCCATTGGCCTCACCAACAGCGGTCAATACGGCAACCAGGCCAGTCTGTTTACCTCCAGTGGTTCGGCTGCACGCAAGTTCCGTTATGAAGTGGACGCCGGGAATATTGGCATCAACATTGGCGTAGCCGCCCCCATGGCTTTCTTCCCCTTCTCTGGTTGGAAAGATTCCTTCTTTGGCGATATGCACGGCCAGGGTATGGATGCGGTCGAGTTCTTCACTCAGAAGAAGATTGTAGTCGAGCGTTGGCCTAAAGAATGGACACGCAAGTTCTAAATTCGCCTTACATAATAAATACAACGTTTGAAGTTATATTCTGAAACACCGTGCAATTTTCAGCGCGAGTGAAAGGTATAAATTTCAATAATTTTACGAGCGGTGAGAATAAGCATTTACTATTTTTTGATCATAACCAGATTCGGCATTTTCCTTTCCAAACAGGAATAATTATGAAAGCTAAATTCCTTCCGATTGGATTTAATAAAAGCAGATTCGTAAATCTGATGAATACCGTTGGTGTTGATGGGGTATTGATAACTTCACCTGAGAATGTTTCTTATGTTACAGGCTATCCATGTCTACCGAGCAGCGGGAATCCAATTTTGTTTGCCATCCGTAATCATTATCCTTTCTATGCTTGACTCCCCTGCAAAAAGTATGGGATAAAACTCATCCAAATTGCACTCTCCTCAACTGGCGAGGAATTTAATATAATACGGGCACATCAGGAAGGCCCGAGGAATCCATGTTCAAAAAGAACCACCCCACTGTGACTATAATGATGAGACAGCTGCCGTCGAAGCCACTGCACGCAGTGTAAAATTGCCCTTCCCGGAAGCACAATTGCCAGTACGGGGCCAATTCAGAGTAACCTGCATGCTGGTCGGTTCCGCGGCTATAGCCAACGTAAGGCGTACGCTACGCGAACGCTACCAGCAAGCCCGGTTGCAAGAAGAAATGCGACAAAATAAAGTCCAAGACTTGCAAGACAGCGCCCCAGATACGATTGCGCATTCTTTTTTGGTCTCTGCTCATGGGTATTCTCCTGGGGAAAACTGTGGATATTATTTATTTCCTTTCCACAAAACCTGCTCAGTATGTCTGCCTTTGTCGCGGGCAACATAACCAACTGGTGTCTGCAAGCCCTGAAGATTGGCGCGTTGACGGAAAAGATGAAATAATTTCATTGTAAGGAAAACGCAAGGTAGGCAAAATAAAATATGGGAATCGAAAACATAAATATTGAGTGAATTTGCATTGTTTAAGCTTTCCATGACTAATACATTTTTCTGCAGAATTCGGATGAAAGAAATGATGGAAATTAGACAGGCTATTTACGCCAGTTAATCCACTCACACCCCGCCCAGAAAATCATAGCTGATTTTCTTCTGGACTGCTGCAATCTGGGCAAAGGCCTGTTTGAGCAGCTCCTGTTGAATGTAGCCTAATTTCCCAGGGTGGATAATGTTCTGAGGCGGCCGCCCGGACTGGATAGACACAATTTGATTCTGCAAACGCAATTGCATTAGAAAATCATAGGCGGCAGTGATTTCATCGCGGCTGGAGGCAAGGATGACGTTCCTTTCGGTCAAGGCTTCGATGCGTTCCAGCGTGTGCGTCTGGTTGATTTGGTGGCGCAGAGCGTACAGACGCGCGAAACTGACCATCGGCATCATCGCGTCTTTGAGATTGATATCGCCAGCGTGTTCTGTTGCACCGCCGCTCAAATAAATATTGCCGAGCAAACGGAAGGGCGGTTTGAACATGAGCGCGTTTTGCGCAAAATGATGATAAAAAGCAGGTTCATCCAACAGGGCGGTGTGAATGTAGCGGCGCAGTTCATGAGTCAGATCGGCGTCCCCATAAACAGTGCGGAAATCGAAGAAGATGCTGAGATCAATAATCTCCTGCGGCTCCGATTTATGTATCCACTCGTCAAAACCGGAAAGCCAGTCGGGCAGGGAGCGGCACCAGCGTGGGTTGCTGGCCATCACCCCTCCTCGACACAGCAGGTATCCGGCGCGGTTCAACCCTTCACAAACCAACACTCCCAGGCGCAGGAAGTAATCAGTCACTTTCTGTGGATCGACGCTGGCGGCAGGCGCAAAAATAATGCCATTATCCTGGTCGGTCAGCAGGGTTTGTTCCTGGCGTCCCTGGCTGCCCATGCCAATAAAGGCGAAGGCGGCGGGCGGCGGACCAAGCTCATCCAGCGCCAGTTGAATCAGCCGTTCGGTGGCGGTATCGCAAATGGAAGCCAGCATGTTGGTGACGTGGCGCGGGCGGGCGCTGCTGTCCAAAAGAGTCTTGACCAGCGGCGATGTACGCTGACAGTACTGCGCCACATCCTCCGGCGTGGCGGCGCGCACAATTTCACGCGAAAGCACAATCGGTCCGTAGCGCTGGAACTGAATCAGGGATTTGTTGTCAATCACGCTGACAATTTGACCGTTCTGGTCTTCCACGGCCAGGTGCCGTACCCCTTTTTCTTCCATGCGCATGAGCGCCTCGTAAATGAGTGCGTTTTCGGGGATTTTTATCAGTGGCGCACTCATCACGGTCTGGATGGGGGCGCGTAGATCGATGTTTTCAGCTAGCACACGCGCGCGCAAGTCATGATCGCTGACAATGCCAATCACGGTTGCGTTTTCGCTCGCCACCAGCGCGGCTGTTACATTACGCTCGGTCATTAAGCGGGCAAGTTGTCCGATGCTGGTATCCAGTTTGCATATTACCACATCCCGGCCCAGATTGGCGATTGGTTCGTGCAGGAACAGAAGCGAGGCTTGTAGCTTTTCTATCAGCGCTTCGCGCCCGGCATCCTGCCTGCGGCTGGCCGTGACATCTTCAAGCAGACCGTCGATGGAAAGCGGGCGCTGCTGTTCATCGCGCACCAGGCGCGCAGAAAGCGAAATGAAACGAGTGGCGGCGTCGCTGGTTTCAAGATGGAGAATATGGTTTTTGGTTTCTCCATTGCTGAGCAGGTTCTGGAAAAACTGCTCGTACTCAGCCGGGTCGGAAAAGAAATCGGCCAGGCCCGGGCGCGCGGCTTCAGCCATGGCCTGGTCTGGGAGCAGGGCGCGCCCGGCAGGGTTAATCTCGGTAAAGACGCCGCGCCGCGCCGCCCGCGCGCGGAAAATGCCTACATGCGCCGATTGTGCTGCAAGCGCCAGCCCGGCCGCGTTAACGGAAGCAGGTTTTCGGGCAATGTCTTTGGCCAGCAAGATAAAACCATGTTGTCCGGCAAACAGAATCGGGTTGAGAGACAGCACACATTCCACCAGACTTCCATCACTGCGTGTCAGGCAGCCTTCCAACGCTGCGCCTGGCGCGGATTGTTCATTATCCATGCCCTGAAAACGTTCCCAGATGGCGCTGTTCTCGGTTTCATGTGGCAGCAAGTCAGCCAGTTCCAGGAATTCGAGCTGACGGGCGCTGTAACCGAGCATACTTAAAAAAGTGGGGTTGGCGTAACGGCAGCGCTCATCCAGCACGAGCAGAGTGCCTTCGGTGGTGGCTTCGACAAGCGTGTGATAGCGCTCGGTCGATTCGCGTAGATTATCGACCACTTCCTGGCGTTCGCGCTCAATGCGCAGGCTTTGCTGCAAAACGAACAAAAGCAGTAGCACAACCGCTCCGGAAATCCCCAGTGATGTGTTAATCAGGCTTTGCTCGATGCGCGCAATTTCCTGGTTGACATCGTCGGTATACAGCCCCGTGCCGATAATCCAGCCCCAGGGTGCAAACCCCTTAACATACGATTCCTTGGGGGCCAGCCGCTGCGGATCATCCTTCCACTGCCAGACATAATCGATGTACCCTTCGCCCTCGCGCTGAACCAGCACCGCAAACTCAACAAAAATCGGCACCCCGCGCGGGTCGGTAAAACTGTGCAATTCCTGGCCGTTCAAATCGGTTCGATAAGGATGCATAATCATGCGCGGCTGCATGTCTTGAATCCAGAAATAATCTTTGCTTTCGGGGCCGTAGCGCAGGGCTTGGATGCGCGTAATTGCCATCGTCTGCGCCTCCTGGCGAGTCAGCAAACCGCTTTGCTCATCGCGCTGATACGAAGCCAGAATACTCCAGGCCGAATTGGTCAGTTCGCGAATCATTTCACGCTTGCGTTCGAGCAGGGTTTGCTTAAAGGATGGCAGAATCAGGCCCCAGATGGCGGCCAGGAAAAGCCCTATCGCAATCAACGTGGGAATAAAAATGCGCAGGGCAAAAGAACGCCGTCGAAAATGATGTATTTTGGGATTAACTCTGGAAGCCTGCGCGCTGGAAACTGATTTTTCCGCCGCTGACGAGGCACCATTAAAAGTGGGACTGGAAAAAACCGCCCTCCTAAACTTGACCCAGGCTTCGCGCGGCATTTCCATCCCGTAAACCTGGCCGCTGGAGCCGCCGCCAGTATGGAAATCTGTCCCGGCGCTGACGAGCAACCCGTGTCTTTGGGCCAATGCGCACAAATAGGCCTGTTCGGCTTCTGAAAACGGGGCATAAATGGCTTCGATGCCATCCAAACCCTTTGATTTTAGCTCCCCAACCAAGACATCCAAATGCTTTGGGTCAGATTCGAAAACAAGCGGATGCGCCCAAAAAGCGCGCCCACCGGCGCGATGAATAAGCGCGATGGCCTCCCCAATTTCGAGCTGTCCATGCGGCGCGGCACTGATGGCTGGCACACCGTCTATTTCGTTTGTGCGGCTGCTGCCCACCTTGCGCAAAGATCCGGCAATGCTGTGTACTTCGACGCCGCGCACCTGGCGCAGCGAAAGCAGGGTGGCCGCTAAATCGGGGTGCTCCGGGTCGAAACCATACCCCAACAAGTGGGCTTCGCGCCCATCGAATTGGGTGGTCAATTCCACACCCGGCAAAAAGGCAATACCGCGTTTTTTGAGCGCTTCCTGAAAACGCGGCAATCCTTCGAGCGTGTCGTGGTCCGTCAGCGCAGCATAACGCACGCCCGCCGAGGCCAGATTCGCGGCAAGAGCTTCCGGCGTCTGTTCGCCGTCGCTAAAGATGGTGTGGCAGTGAAAGTTGACGATGAGAGTTTCGTCCATAAGAACGACAAGGCGGGATGTTCATACCGACACATCCCGCCTTCGATGACCAACCTAAATCTTAGCTTTTTCAGCCTTCGGCGTGAGCAACGAGACGACTACCAGCGTGATAAAGCTCAGGGGTATGGAGATGATCCCCGGGTTGCTGAACGGAATCGGTGCATTGAGCGGGTTCATCCCGTAAAGGGCGTACAAATCCGGTGAGAAGGCAATCAGCCCCAGCGAAGCGACAATCCCAACGGTGATGGATGCGGTAATGCCCTGGGCGGTGGTGCGCTTCCAGAACAGGAGCATGATGATAGATGGCAGGTTGGCCGAAGCCGCCACTGCAAACGCCAGACCAACGAGGAATGTGACGTTCATGCCCTTGAAGAGAATGCCAAGCACAATCGCAATGCCGCCGATGACGAAGGCCGAGATTTTCCCGGCGTTGACCTTCTGGCGGTCGTCCATTTTGATTTGGAAGTAGCGGTCGAACAGGTCATGCGCCACTGCACCCGAAGCGGCCACAATCAAACCGCTGACGGTTCCCAATACTGTGGCAAAAGCGATGGCCGAAATAACGGCAAAGAGCAGTTCGCCAAAGGAACGCGCTAGCAGTGGTGCGGCCATATTGCTATCTGCCGGGTTGACTACACCGCTGGTCATGGCACCCAGACCCATGAAAAGCGTCAAAACGTAGAAAAAGCCGATAGCGGCAATCGCCACAATCGTCGATTTGCGCGCACTGGCCGGGCTGGGCACGGTGTAATAGCGGATGAGAATATGCGGCAGGGCAGCTGTTCCCAGGAAAAGCGCCAGCATGAGCGAAAGGAAATCCAGCCGCTCCAGCAAAGTGCCGTCTACCTTGAACTTGAGGCCGGGGCGCATGATGAGATCGCCGGAAACAAGTTTTGGATAGTAAACGGTGACTTTCTCTGCGGCGCCATCCACAAAACTGGCGCTCTTCCAGGTGCGAACAACGGTATTTTTATCGGTCAGAGCCGCGAGATACTCAATGATAGACAGGCTGCCGGTGGTGACGCCGCTTTCGCCGCGGATTTTTTCGAGATTGCCTACCTGACGCAGTTGATTGGTCGCCGAAGCAGGTGCGCCGTTAATCCACGCGCCGCCTGCTTTTGTCACGACGGTTTGAGTCTCTTTGAGCGAGACAGCGCCATCTGTGTCAGAAGCGTACCACCAGGTTTCTTTTCCGTCTTTTCCAAGTTTGACAAAGGTCAGCCCGCCTTTGACTTCCTGCTGTTCCAAAACATTCCACCCCGATTCAGTTACCGCGATTTTTCCATCGGTTTTTGTGGCGGCTATGTGGGAGTATTGATAGAAAGTAGCTGTGCCACCCTGATCCGGCGTGGTAGTAAGTCCACGAAACATTAAGGCACCCACCAAAACGGTGGAGAAAACAATCAGCAAGGAGCCTTTCAGAAATTGCACATAGGTGGTGGATGCCATACCAGCGGTGGCAACAATCGTAATTACAATTGCGCCGACCATGATGACGCCCCAGGCGTGCGGAATGCCCAGCAAAGGCTCCACTAGAACACCCGCGCCTACCATCTGCGGAATCAGATAACAGAGCGAAACCACCAGCGTGCTGATGGCGGCGGCCAGCTTGATGCCCTTCGAGTTGTAGTTTGCGTCCACCGCGTCGGTAAAGGTGTACTTCCCCAGGCGTTTGAGCGGCTCGGCTACCACAAAGAGCGCCACAATCCAACCCGCCAGGTAACCGATGGAATATAGGAAGCCATCGTAGCCCACGGTGGCGATCATGCCGCAGATTCCAAGAAAAGACGCAGCCGAAAGATAATCTCCCGCAAAAGCGATACCGTTTACCCCCCAATGAATCTGCCCGCCAGCCGCGTAGTAACCACTGGATGTTTTGGCTTTATTCCCCAAATATAAGGAAAGCCCTATGACAAAGACAACAAAAGCGAGAAAGACAAAGATTGCCATGCGATTAGCCCTTGTCCTTTTTTGATTTGGTTTTGCCACTCTGCTGCTTTTCAGCCTTTGCGAAGTCCGCTTCTTTTTTGCGGCACATGCCATCGTAAATCAGCGCTTCGATCAGCGCCACGATGATCAATGCAAAGCCGTAAACAGTTGCCAGGTTTAGCCCCGCAAAGACAATCGCTGCCATCGCCAATGGATTAATCAGGTTGATTGCCACAAAACTGGCATAGAAAAGGGAATAAAATAGAAACATCCAGATGCCCAAACGCATCTTGTACGGCCCGGCAGGGTCTTTTCCTGTGGGAGTTGCGGGTTCATGTAACATGGGCTGTGCTCCTTCACAAAATTGGGGAATGTGGTAAGTAAATTATAAGCGAAACCCCCTAAACATGGTGCACAATGTGAAATAGCCCACAATCTATGCCCAACAGTTCTCGGCTTTGGAATTTATTGGTATTGGTCCGAGATAGGTTCAATAAAACTGCTGTTTGACATGTCTGACTCCAACGCTGCCCAGCGCCGGGTAGAGAATGCCCATCCAGGGGTTGCTGGGAAAAGAACGGACATACACTACACGCCAGAGCAGTTCTTCGCAAATCGCAAATCTCATGAATGGTTGCATGCAGTCGAAATGGCAGCCAGGATCAGCGTTTGCTGTACGCGAGAAAACTCACTTCCATACAACCAAACGATCACGACCGTGAGCACCAGAAACAACGGCGCGGTAGGCCAGGTGCGCCGGGAAGATAACGGGGACTGATCTGGCCACACATCGGAAAATCCAGAGCGCACACAGGAGCACCCCACACCAAGGGAACACAGATAAACCAAGCCAACCAGCAGTAGGCAAACCCGAAAAGGTAGCCATCTTCCTTCCCCAGCGCGGCTGTCCCTGCCCGAAACAGAAACACGAAGGCCATTGTTGCCAAGAGCAGGAACGGCAAAAGAAAGAAAATCGTTTTTAAGCCCGGTGTGTGAGTTCCCTGTGCGCTCATTCCAGCTTTACGGCTTTTGAACTTTTGTTCATCGTAGGCTTGGTTGGATTTGAGCATAGCATAAATGATCACGAGTAGTTCGTGGGCAACAGTAACAATTTTAGTGGAAATCCAACTACCAATTAGAATTCAGATTTATCTTTTATGTCCATAACGATCATACTGTTTTATTGTCAAATGAAACAAAAGTTATGACGTTCTCAAGAAAGCTCACCAGAATACTCACTTGACAAATTAATTATATT
>Ga0105047_10005804_pt1 | contig 21058 bp, 19 predicted proteins | sample MAT04_FD_78384 | JGI IMG/M metagenome (GOLD analysis project Ga0105047, IMG submission 78384) | Freshwater microbial communities from Lake Fryxell liftoff mats and glacier meltwater in Antarctica - MAT-04 (megahit assembly) | ecosystem: Environmental > Aquatic > Freshwater > Ice > Liftoff... | reverse complement strand
GAAATAACGCGTTGGGCGACGTTCTGCGCGAGATCATCGGGCAGGATGCCGCGGTGGGTTTTGGCCAGCGGTTTGTCTTCGTAGTGGGGCTTGATGAGCGTGATGATGCGCGCGTTACTCGCTGGGGTGAGCCAGCGCAGGGCGGCGGGGATGCAGAGGTGCTGCGGCGTCCAGCTCATGTCGATGACGACGAGGTCGACGCCGGCTGGTGGTGGCTCGGCGTAGAGGGCGTTCTCGCGCTCGCGGACGGTGACGCGCGGGTCTTGGCGGAGGGTCCACGCGAGGACGCCGTAGCCGGTGTCGACGGCGGTGACGTGGCTCGCGTTGCTTTTGAGGAGGCAGTCGGTGAAGCCGCCGGTGGAGCAGCCGAGGTCGGCGCAGGTGAGGCCGGCGGGCGAGAAGGCGAAGGACTCGAGCGCGTGCTGGAGTTTGAGGCCGCCGCGGGAGACGAAGTGGGGGGGAGGGGGTTCCAAAGTGCCACATTGCCAAAGGGTCAAATTGCCAACTTAAGACTGGGATGGCGAGGGTATGCGGGGCTTTTTGGAGTGGGTGGAGTTGAAGGAGACTTCTCGGTCGTGGTGGGTGGTTATGGGCTTGAAAGTCACAAGCTGGCGAAGCTGTGTTGCAAGATCGTGTGGAGGTGGAGCGAAACGGCTGGCCAAGCCGCGGGGCGATCGCATACTGATGCTGTCACGGCCATGGTGGCGGTGATGGAGCGAGGGAGAGAGAGTACCCCGCGATCATTTGTGGCTCGTGAGTTCGGTGCGATGCCGGCCGGGCGTTCGACCATTTATCTGGCCAGGCACAGATGGCCAAGAGGAGAGAAGCTATGCGTATCGCTTTGATCAGCGCGTTGTGTGTTGCCGCCGGCGCGGCGGCTTCGGCTTCGGCCCAGGTTGTCAACGGCGACTTCCAGACGGGCGTTCTGTCGCCCTCGACCACGTCGTATACCCAGGACGCGACGATGCTCCCCCCGGCGACGTGGAACCTCGTGGCGTTCGACACGATCCACCCGAGCTGGGTCGACTTCGCCGACCACACCACCGGCGACAGTGAAGAGGGCTGGTACATGATCGTCAACGGCACCGACGGCGGCCTCGGCCCGGCGTGGGCGCAGTTGGTCGAGCTCTTGCCGAATACCGATTATGTGCTCTCGGCGTGGTTCGCCAGCCTGTTCCCGGTCTCGCCCGCGTCTCTGCAGTTCCGCGTGATCGGCGACGGGACAGAGGACATCAGCGCGACGTTCCAGGCGCCAACGGACACGGCCGTGTGGGGCGAGCGGACGTTCAGTTTCAACAGCGGCGGGAACGCGTTCGTCAGCCTGCAGATCTGGGATGTGAACGACCAGTTCACCGGCAACGACTACGCGATCGACGACATCAGCTTGGCCGTGGTGCCGACACCGGGGTCGGCGGCGCTGATGGGCGTGGGCGGGCTGCTGCTGGCCCGTCGGCGTCGTGCGACGGTTGGCCGGTGAGAGTGAGCTGGTGAGTTGAGCGAGCTTTCAAGCCCCCGGTGAACGGGGGCTTTTTCGTGGGTGGTCGGGAGTGGCCACAGATTGGCACGGCGGCGCACACAGATGAAAAGCGGGACGGGGACGGGGATTGGGAGATTGAGGACGGCTTGGGGTGCGGCTCGGGGGTGATCGGCGTGTTGGTGCGCGAAAGCACCGACTTATTTAGTGCAGCAAGTCGGTGGCTCGGGGCGGAGATCGGAGCAACTAGCCAACGGTGGTGCGATTGCGAAAGCAGTGCCGAGGCAATCGCGCCGTCCGTGATCAGGCGGCGGGGACGCCCAGGATGGCGATACCCAGGCGGTCGGCGGCTTCGAGGACGGCGACTTTGTCGATGATGATGACGTCGCTGGCGGCGAGGGCGAGGCAGCGGGCGCCGTGGGCGTGGAGGTTTTCGATGGTTTTGAGGCCCACGGTGGGGACGTCGGAGCGGCGGTCGTGGCCGGCGCGGGCGCCTTTGCAGAGGGTCCAACCAGGGTTTTTGCAGAGGGCGCCGGCGCGCTCGATCATGCGGTCGGTGCCCTCGATGGCCTCGACGGCGAGGGTGTCGCGGCTGCGGACGGCGATGGCTTGGCCGATGTCGAGGCGAAGGATCTCGGTGAGGAGAGGCCAGGCGAAGGCGACGTCGGCGCGTTGCTCGGGGGTGGGGTGGACCTGGCCCATGACGCCGGCGGAGGCCATTTGTTCGGGGATGGGGGCGGTGGAGTCGAGGAGTTGGACGCCGTCGCGGCCGAGTTCTTCGGCGACGGCGTTGAGGAGGACGGACGAGCGGCGGTCGTGGCGGAGGTGCTTGTACCAGGCTTTCATGGTGCGGATGTCGGGGAGATAGCGGATGACTTTCCAGGGGTCATAGAGGAGTTTGGCCTTGTCGACGCGGCCGACCATGATGGCGTGGTGGATACCGAGGTGTCGGAGGGCGCGACCCCAGGAGCCGATGCGGAGGATGCCGACGGTTTGGAAAGAGGCGCAGAGGGAGGGGAGGATGGGGTCGAACTGATCGACGAGCCCGAGGCCGTGGACGGGGTGGCCGAGGTTGCGGAGTGCTTGGGCGATGATGACGGGGAGTCGACCGCCGCCGGCGATGAGGCCGATGGGGGTGGGCGGCGGCGGCGGATCGGGGAGGATGGTGAGGGCGGTGGTCATGGGGCGGGCTCGGACAGCGGCGCCCGGCAGGGCGTCTAGACCCGTGGCGAACGATGCGCAAGGATATCGGCGCTCGGGGCGGAAGGGCAACGGAATCGGGGTGATGTTTATTGCGGGTGCGGCGGGCGGGCTGGAAATGTCGATATTCGTAGTATGGCGGACTCTGAAGACGTGGTGGAAATCGGTGGCGAGGTCGTGGACTCCGGGGCGGGCGCGCGGGGCGGGGGCGCGGTGGCGAGGCCGTATCTGCGGCTGTGGTTCAAGTGTGCGCAGCAGTATCAGCGGGCGTACAAGTCGGCGGATGGGTCGGCGTATTCGGCCCGGTGTGCCAAGTGCATGCAGATGGTGCGGTTTCGGGTGGGGCCGGGCGGGACGAGCCAGCGGTCGTTTAACGTGAGCTGCGAGTAGAGGATGAGCGAGTGGGTTGGGGCGCTGATGGGGTGGGCGGGTGATATGCTCAGAGCATGAGCCGATTTGCGACGCAGGGCTACACGGTGGGGCGTCCGACGCGGGTGTGCGCGGCGACGGGGGCGGTGCTGGCGCCGGGCGATATGTATGTGGCGGCCCTGGTGGAGCCGGGCGACGGGAAGTGGCAGCGGGTGGACTTTGCGCTAGCGGCTTGGCAGGCGGGGTCGAGGCCCGCGTCGATGACCGGGGCGCTGGTGGGGTCGTGGCGGGCGGTGGTGCCGGCGGCGGGGGACCGCGGTCGGCAGCGCGGCCGGCTGGCCATGGATGATGAGTCGATGCTCGACCTGCTGACGCAGTTGGAGCCGGGGGATGCGAAACGGGACGCGGTGCGGTTGGTGCTGGCGCTACTGCTGGTGCAGCGGCGGGCGTTGACGCAGCAGGGGGCGCGGGCGGGGGTGATGCTACTGAGGCCGCGGGGTGCGGGGCCGGATGCGGTGCTGATCGAGGTGAAGGACCGCGGCGTGGATGAGGGATTGGTGGCGGAGGCGCTGAACGAGCTAGAAGACCTAGCGATGGGTGGGGGCGAAGATGCGGCTGGCGGTGAGCCGCCGGCGGCGCAGGGGCCCGCGGCATGAGCGTGCGGCGCGCGGTAAGAGCGGCGTTGAGGCGTGGTGCGTGCGCGCTGGTGGCGGCGCTCGCGCTGGGGGGCGTCGCGGGTGGCTGCGCGGGTGAGAAGGAACAGCACGAGCCGGTCCTGCGCGGGGCGTTGCCGGAGTATTCGGCCGTGGCGTTGAAGTACAACGAGCGAGCGGGCCTGCTCAAGACGCTGTGGGGGCGGACGCAGGTGCAGATTCGATACACCGACGACGATGGCGACCGGCGCTTCGAGCAGGGCGAAGGGTTTTTGTCGATCGACCAGCCGGAGCGCGTGGCGTTGTCGGTGGGCAAGCTTGGCGAGACGCTGTTTTGGTTGGGGTGCGACGGCGAGCGGTACTGGTCGATCGACCTGACGCAGAAGCCGGCGCGGGCGTATGTGGGGCGTCACGATGGTGCTGCTCGGCAGGGCGCTTCGGATGGTGGGGGTCGGGGCGGGTTGGCCGCGACGGTGAGCCCGCGCGACTTGCCGCGGCTATTGGGGATCGAAGCGTTGCCGACGGGCGGCGGCGTGATGCAGTGGTCTGAGGACGGGCGGCTGCTGGGCGTGGTGACGCAGGTCATGGGCGCGGGTGGCGGGCCGGGCGGGCGGCAGAGGCTGTGGTTGGATCCGGACTCGATGGAGCCGCGGTCTGTGGAACTGTACGACGCGCGGGGGGCGGCGACGTTGGTGGCGCAGATCAGCGAGGCTGACTTTGTGGCCGTGCCGGGGCTGAGGGGCGTTGGGCCCAAGGCGGCGTCGCGGACGCGGATTGGGCACCTGGCGAGCGGGTCGTCATTGAATGTGACGCTGGCGGGGATGGAGGGCGGGACGCGGCGGATCAAGGCGGAAGCGTTTGATCTGACGAAACTCATGGCGGCACTCGGGGTGGAGCGGTTGGTGGATGTGGATGCGGGGAATGTGGAGCCCAAGCGATGACGCCGGTCTGGTTGAAAGCGATGCGGACTTTCCTCGGTGTGGCGTTGGTGTTGGCGCTGGCGTGGTCGGCGTGGGGTAGCGGGGTGGATCGGCTCCCGGCCGGGAGTTCGCCTTGGATCGCGCAGACGCTAAAGCAGCGGGGGGGCTTGACGGGTCACGCGTGGGTGGCGATCCCGCTGCCGAATCGCGGGACAGCGACGACGCGGGAATCGGCTTTGTTTCATATTCCGCCGCGGGATGACGCGGGGATGGGGCCGGCGGGGACGCTGAAACTGGCGGCGAGATTGAACGGGTTGCCGTTGGCTGTGGCGGCGTGGGGCGACGATGTTGATCTGGCGTTCGCGCCGACGGCGGCGGTGGAAGAGGCGAGCGGTTTGCAGCGGCGCGTGGTGAGGCTGACGGTGTCGCAGACGCTGGCTGGCGCATGGGGATATGGGCCGGAAGCGGGGCCGTCGGCGGAGCCGGCGCTCCCGGGTGATGGAACGCTGATGGGATTGGCGGGCGGGCCGCGGGGGCCGCTGGCGCTGTTGCGGCGTGACGCGGAGCACGGCGGGTGGATGCTCCTGGGTCTGGGGCAGGACGAGTGGGGCGAGGTGGCGCTGCCGAGTGAGGTGGCGGGGGTGGCTGGGTTGTCGCAGTGGGTGTGGGGGACGGTGCTGACGGGTGCGGATGGGCCGACGTTGCTGATCCAGGCTCGCCCGGGCGAGCCGGTGATGGTTTGGCGTGGGGCGTGGATGGGGGCGGGGACGGGCGACGGCCCGCCGACGCCGATGGTGGAGTGGTCGCCGCGGGCGATGGCGGTGGCGGACTGGGCCGAGCTTGGCGATGCGGCGGAGTGGCGCTGGCTGGCGGCGGACGGGTTAGTTGCGGCTGTGGGCGCGGCCGGCGAGCAAATGAGCGTGTGGCTGATTGAGCCCGGTGAATCCGGCTGGGCGCGGCGCGTGGGGGGGTTGGGGGTGATCGACGCGCCGTCGGCGGTGGTTTCGCTGGATGGACTGGCGCGGATCGCGGCGGTGTGGGAGGCGACGGTGCCGACGCCGGGTGAGGTGGTGGAGCCGACGGCTGAGCCGATTCTGTCGACGGAGCGGCGGGCCGCGCCGAAGTTCATGATGCGGGAAGTATCGCTGGTGTCCGGGCGGACGTTCTTTGACGATTCGGCGGCCCGCGAGGGGTTGCTTTCGTCGCGGGACTTTCAGCTTCTGACGCTGATCCTGGGCGGGTTGATGGTGGCGGTGTTGCTGTTTGTGCTGCGGTCTGAGAGCCAGGATGCGCTGCCGATCCCCGCTGGGTTTGCGTTGGCGTCGCCGGGACGGCGGTTGGGGGCGGCGCTGGTCGACTTGGCGGTGCCGATGGTGCTGGCGTGCATCGCGTTTGGGATCGGGCCGGAGGAGTTGTTTGGGTGGGGTGTGTTGACGGGTCGGGGCGGGGGGGGAGCGTCCTTGCAGCCGTTGGCGGTGGCGTGGGGGTGCGGGCTGCTCCTGGGGGTTTTGGCCGACGCGACGGGCGGGCGGTCGTTGGGTAAGCGGCTGCTGGGGTGCGTGGTGGTAGGCTATCGCCGGCGTCGGCTGGCGGAGGGGCAAGCACCGGCTGAGGGCGAATCGGGCGAGCGGCGCGAGTTGGGCCCTCTGGAGCCCGTGATGCCGAACCTGAGGCAGGCGTTTTTGCGGAACATTGTGAAGTGGTGCATCCCGCCGCTGACGCTGCTGGTGCTGTTCGATCAGAACATGCGGCACCCCGGCGATGTCCTGGCGGGGACGCTGGTGCTGGTGGAAGAGGACGCGGCGGGCGGTGAGGGGATGTGAGCGCGAGGGCCTGGAGTTCAAGGCTGGCGGGGGGTATGGTCCGATAGTCTGGGTTGAGTGAATCGGTTGGTGGAGTAGCCGACCGAACGTGCCGACGAAGGACGGGCGCAGGCTGTGCGCTCGGTCTGCGTTCAGAGTCAGGAGCAGGCCTTGGCGGAGTCGGCACCAGCAAAACCAGCATCGAGATCCCAACCGTCGGCGGCGAGTACGCCCGTGGCGGCCCCGCGCGTGGATTGGAAGGCGGTTTGGCCCTTGCCCGTGCTGGCGCTGGCGACGTTGGCGCTGGTCGGTGGCGTGGTGAAGGGGTTGTTGAACGTGCCGGCGGTCGACCCGGCGGCCCCGTTGGTCGAGGTTCGGGCGCTGGTGGCGGCGGGGGAGTATGAGAAGGCGATCGAGACGGTGAATCAGAAGCTGCTGCCAGCGATCACGATGGGTGCGATCCCTCGGGAGGCGTCGGCGGAGACGCTGCTCTTGCGGGCGCGGTCGCTGTTGAGCGGGCAGGCGGCGCTGGGGATGCGGCTGCCGGCTAACTACAAGTCGGCGCTGACGGACTTTGAGCAATCGGTGGCGTTCGGTGGGAAGCTCTCGGACCTGGACCGGGCCGACATCGCCGACGCGCACGCGGCGTTGGGGGATACCAAGAAGGCCGTGGAGGTGGCGCGGGACCTGCCCGAGAGCCTGAAGGACCGTCGGCTGGTCATCTTGCGTCATGTGGTGGACGCGAACCTGGCGGCGAAGGACGTGCGCTACGACCAGACGCTGGAGTTGCTGAGCGAGTTGCTGGAGGCCGACGGGGCATCGATGGACGAGCGGGCGTGGGCCATGGCTCGGCAGGCGGAGCTTCGGCTGGCGATGAACTTTGACGAGGAGGCGATCATCAAGCTGTTGGTGGCGATCCCGCGGCTGGACGGGATCTCGGCGGCGCGGCGCGGCGAGCTGGTGTTTCTGCTGGGGAAGGCGTATTACCAGGCCGGGCAGTTCGAGCAGGCGTCGAAGCAGCTGGAGTCGGCGCGGAAGTTTTTGGAGCCGCAGGACGCGCTGGTCGGTGAGGCTGGGGTGTTGATCGGGCGGATTTTGCAGGCGGGCGGGCAGCTTGAGCAGGCCAGGGAGGAGTTTCAAGCCGTCTACGAGCAGCACGGAGGCGGCGGGAACGGTGCTACGGGCCCTGGATTGCCGGCGGTGTTGGGGCTGGGCGAAACGCAGGCCGCGGCGGGGGAAGATAGTCTGGCGCTGGAGTCGTACGGCGAGGTGACCGAGCACCTGTTGGAATCGAGCGGGGCTGTTGGCCGCCCGTTGTCAGGTCGTGCCGAGTCGGGTCATGGCGCGGGGGACAAGTCTGCGGGCGATCGTGGGGCGCCGGGGGCCAAGTCGGAGCACGGTGAGAAGGCCGGTGGCGAGAAGGCGGGTGGCCACGGATCCGGGAGCCAATCGGGGGCCGGCGTGGTTGGTGGGACTCGTGCCGTGCGGCGCGATGTGACGGTGGCGCTGGTCGGGGCAAGCCTGATGGACCGGTATGCGGAGCGGGCTTCGTCGAGCGAGCACACGCGGGCGCTGCCCTTTGCGATGGCGGCGGAGCGGCTGTATCGGGGAACGAAGACGGCGACGCCGGCGTCGGTGCCGCTGGGGATCGGGGCTTCGAGCCGGGCGGAGGGGATGCGGATCCTCAACGAGGCGCGGACGACGCCGTCGGGGCAGTTGCCGATCGATCAGACCAGCCCGGTGACGCAGGCCGAGGCGAAGAAGTTTCTGATTGAAGCGGGGGTGGCGTTCCGCAACCACGCGGCGAAGGTGGTGGTGACGGACAAGGGTGCTTACGACGAATCGACATGGAACTCGGCGGATTGCTTTGATCTGGCGGCGGACCGGGAGAACGCCAAGATGGCGTTCTCGGCGTATATCCAGTCGGCCGCGAGCGACGATCCGAGGCGGCCCGAGGCGCGGTTCAGGTTGGCGCAGACGCTGCAGGCCGAGCGGGATTACGCGGCGGCGGCGGCGGGGTATCGGCAGTTGATCGACGCGGCGTCGGCGGGGCAGAGCGGGCCGTTTGCGGACGCGGCGATCGTGCCGCTGGCGCGGTGCTATCTGTTGGACGACAAGCCGGAAAACGACGCGCAGGCGGAGCAGCTGCTGCTGGGCGCTGTGGACGGAGCGATGGTGCCGCCGGAGTCGGAGGTGTATCGGTCGGCGACGGTGGAGCTGGGCGAGATGCTGCACGCGCGGAGCCGCTATCCGGAGGCGATCGAGCGGCTGGATGAGGCGGTGACGCGGTACCCAGACCACGAGCGGTTTGCGGTGCTGGTGTTCAAGCTGGCCGACGCCAATCGGCTGTCGGCGGCGGAGCTTGCGGAAGAGCTCAAGCAGGCCAAGCCGCAGCGGGATCGGGAGGCGCTCACGGTGCTGCGAGAGCAGCGGCTCCAGCACGCGGGGCAGTTGTTCGCGAAGACGATCGAGGTGCTGGCGAAAAAGGACCGGCGGAAGTTCACGCTGATGGACAAGCTGGCCGAGCGGAACAGCACCTTTGCGCTGGGGGACGTGGCGTTTGAGCAGGGAGACTTTGACCGGGCGATCACCCTCTACGACGCGGCCCGGCAGAAGTACACGGGCGATCCGTCGTCGCTGGTGGCGATGGTGCAGATCGTCAACTGCTATGTGGCGCAGAACAAGTGGTCGGAGGCGGCGACGGCCAACGAGCGGGCCCGCCAACAACTGGCTTCGTTGCCCGAAGATGTATGGAAATCGCCCGACTTGCCGATGGAACGCAAGCATTGGGAGCGCTGGCTGGATGCCAGTTCGCTCTTGGACCGCCGGTTTGGGGCCTCACGGGCCGTCGGCGGGGAGTAGTGGTGGGGGCCAGCGGGGCTCTGGGGCGGCAGGAGGCGGCCATGGACGACACGACGCAACGCGATGAATCGGTGACGCCCTACGACGACCCGCACAGGTGGGTGCCGCGGCTTGGTCGGTTGCTGGATGAGCAACTGGCGCTGGTGGGCGTGCTGGACGGCATGAGTCAGGAACAGGCGCAGACGCTGGCGGCGGGCGACGCCGAGGGCGTGCTGGAGATCGTGTGCGAGCGCGACGCGATTGTGCAGCGGATGGCCGACCTGGCGGTGGAGGTTGAGCCGTTTGTGAGACGGATGGGCTCTCTGGCGAGCCAGATGCACCCCGAGGATCGAACGGCGTTACGGGCCCGGCTGGACCGGCTGGACGAGATGCTGGGCGCGATCGAGGAGCGCGATGCGGCCGACCGGGCGGTGCTGGAGGCACGTCGGGAGGCGCTGGGGCGCGATCTGGCCACATTGGCCAAAGGGCGGAATGCGCAGGGGGCGTATGGCGGGGACGGGGGAGTCGCGCCGCTGTTTCAGGATCGTCAGGGCTGAGCCACGTCGGAGCGGGCAGTGGAGTTGTGGGTGTGTATGGGGGTGTGTGGGGGTCAGGGGGCACTCGGCACCATGGACACGACCGGCGGGATCTCAGAAGTGGTGCGAGAGGTGGCCCAGCCCGGGGGGGGCGGGAGCGCGGCGGCGTTGTCGGCGGCGGACCTGGCCGAGCTGGTGGCGGCGTTCCACGGGGTCACGGCGCGACTTCAAGCCACGCACGAGGTGCTGACGGCGGAAGTGGCGCGGCTCAAGGCGGAGCTTGTCGAGGCCAATCAACAGGTGGAGCGGACCAAGCGGCTGGCGGCGCTGGGGGAGATGGCCGCGGGGATCTCGCACGAGATCCGCAACCCGCTGGGGTCGATCAAGCTGTATGCGCGGATGCTGCAGCAGGACTTGGCCCCGCAGCCGGCGCAGCGGGAGATCGCCGACAAGATCGCGGGGGCGGTGGTGAAGCTCGACGCGGTGGTGGGGGACGTGCTGGCGTTCTCGCGCGAGCTCAAGGTGCGGCGGATGGCACTGGACTCGGGCGATGTGCTACGGACGGCGCTCGAATCTGCCCGTGACGGCTCGGCGTTGTGGGCGGGGGTCGCGGTGAAGGTCACGGTGGCGGAGGCGGAGGTGTGGGCGGATCCGCACCTGTTGCATCAGGCGTTGGTGAATGTGATCCGCAACGCGGCGGAGGCGATGGTGGAGGTGCCGCGGCGGACGCTGACGCTGGAGGCGCGGAGCCGGACTTTGCCGCGGGCGGGGACGGGCGAGGGGGAGCGGGTGACGCTTTTGTCGGTGCGGGATTCGGGGCCGGGGATCCCGGCGGAGGTGGCGGAGCGGATGTTCAACCCGTTCTTTACGACACGGGCGGCGGGGACGGGCCTGGGGCTGGCGATCGTGCACCGGATCATGGACGCGCACGGAGGGCGGGTGAACGTTCGGAACCCCAAAAGCGGCGGGGCGGCGGTGGACCTGGTGTTGCCGCGGGCACAGGCCGGTGACGGCGTCGCGGGGGGCGCGTGATCGGCCTGGCCGCAGGCTTTGCGGGGTTGGACCGAAAAACTTGCGCGTTGGAGGGGCCGGGTGGTCGATGGAGACAGCGGTTCGTTACCGCGTCATGGAGGGCGCCCACCTATGAACTTTGTGCTGGTCGTTGACGACAAGGACATGCTCCGCGACAGCGTGGCGGCGACGTTGACGCGGGCGGGGCTCCAGGTCGGGATGGCCGACGGGGCGGCCTCGGCGTTGGGGGCGATCGCCAAGCGGCGGCCGGATTGCGTGGTGACGGACCTCAAGATGCCCGGGGGAACGGGCTTGGACTTGCTGCGGCAGATCCGCGAGTTTGACGATGACCTTCCGATCATCCTGATGACGGCGTTCGGGACGGTCGAGACGGCGGTGGAGGCGCTCAAGCAGGGGGCGTTCGACTACATCACCAAGCCGTTCGAGGGCGATGAACTGGTGATCGCGGTAAAGCGCGGGATCGAGCACGCGCGGCTGGTGCGCGAGAATGTGCTGCTCAAAAGTGGGATGCGCCCGACCGGTGCCAGCGAGGCTGGCGGCGGGCTCTCCGGGCTGGGGCGGCTGGTAGGCGATTCTCAAGCGATGAGACGCGTCAAGCAACAGGTATTGGCGGTGGCGGAATCGCAGGGGACGGTCCTGGTGTGCGGCGAGAGCGGCACGGGCAAGGAAGTGGTGGCTCGGGCCGTACACGAGTTGTCGGGGCGGCGGATGGCGCCGTTCCTGGGGGTGAACTGCGCGGCGTTGTCGGAGTCGCTCTTGGAGAGCGAGCTGTTCGGGCACGAGCGCGGGTCGTTTACCGGTGCGGAAAAGACGCGGAAGGGTCGGTTCGAGCTGGCCGGCGGGGGGACGCTGCTTTTGGATGAGATCAGCGAGATCTCGACGCGGGTGCAGGCCAAGCTGCTGCGGGTGTTGCAGGAGCGGCAGTTTGAGCGTGTGGGTTCGAGCACGCCGCTGGGTGTGGATGTGCGGGTGATCGCGACGTCGAATCTGGATTTGCCGCGGGCGGTGTCCAGGGGTACGTTCCGGCAGGATCTGTTCTTCCGGCTCAACGTGCTGCCGATCCACTTGCCGCCGCTGCGCGATCGGCTGGAGGATGTGGCGGAGCTGGCAAAGTACTTCGTGTGCGGGCTGGCGGCGCGGGAAGGCAAGACGATCAGCCTCAGCCCCGAGGCATCGGCGGCGCTTGGGCAGTACAACTGGCCCGGCAACGTGCGTGAGCTGCAGAACATCTGCGAGCGGGCGGTAGTCTTGAGCCGGGAGTCGGTGATCACGGCGGAGTTGGTGCAGCCGTGGCTGGTCGATGCTTCGCCGGCGCTGGCGACGGGCATGGCGGTGTCGATGAACGGCCTGGCTCATCCGCCGCACACGCTGACGGAACCCAAGCCGCTGGGGCCGGGCGAGTTCATGACCGGCGGTAACGCCGCGATGGCGGCGGCCGGGGGGATGATCAGCATCTCCGGGCGGCTGCTAGAGGACATCGAGCGCGACGCCATCGTGCGGACGCTGCAGCGCTTCAGCGGGCACAGGCAGAAGACGGCCCAGGCGCTGGGGATCGGCGTGCGGACGCTGGGCCTCAAGCTCAAGAAATGGAAGTCGGAGCGTCTGGTTGAAGAGACGCTCTAGGCCGGGAACGGCGGTCGCGACTGGGGCGAAAGCGTATGGGCAACGGCGATCTATCCAGTGGCGGGGCGATTCCGGCGCTCGAAATGCTGCTGCGGTTTGCCGGGCAGCGTCAGCGGTTCATCGCGGGCAACATCGCCAATATCAGCACGCCCAACTACCAGCCGCGGGATGTGTCGGTGCAGGATTTCCAGAAAGCGTTGTCCAACGCGATCGATGCGCGGCGGACGAAGGGGAGCGTGGGGCCCTTGGAGTGGCAGGAGACGCGCGAGCTCAAGCGGAACTTGCGCGGGGACCTGCGGCTGGTGCCGACGGAGCCGAGCCGGAACATCCTGTTCCACGACCGCAACAACCGGGATCTGGAGCGGATGCTGCAGGCCCAGACGGAGAATGCGTTCGCGTACCGCGTGGCCGTGGATTTGCTGAGGGGAAGGATGGAGCAGTTGCGAGCGGCTATCGCCGAGCGCGTGTAGAAGCCGGGAGGCTCCCGGCGGCTGAGCGGGCGGCTGGCAGGGCCCGTAAAGAGGCGGCAAGAGCATGTACGGCGCACTCGACATCGCGACCAGTGGGATGCTTGTTCAGCGGACGCGGCTGGAGGTCGCGACGGCCAACGTCGTCAATCAGAACACGCTGCGCGACAGCCAGGGGCGGCTGAGCCCGTTCCGGCGTCGGCTGGCGCTGGTGGCGGCGGGCGATCCGACGTCCAACGACCCCGCGGCCCGGGTGCTGGGCGTGCACGTATCGAAGATCGCCTTAGACAACGCTCCGCCGGGGTTGCGGGAGTTCAACCCAGACCATCCGGACGCGTACCGCGACGGCCCTCTGAAGGGGTATGTGGCGACGACGAACATCAATCCGGTGGTGGAGCAGATCAACGCGTTAGAGGCCACGCGTGCGTATGAGGCGAACGTGGTGGCGGCGGAGGCGATCAAGCAGATGGGGGCGCAGGCCCTGCGGTTGATCGCCTAGCGTGCTCCGCCCCAACCGCACCCCCGCACACCACACACCCCGCTGTGGAAAGGGCTTTGGCAGGGTCTTTGCTGGGAGGATCGAGTAGTCTGGGGATCAGGCGAACGGGTCTATTGAACGTCGGTCGGGCAGGGACGCCCGGAGACGTGGCCGGGGCAAGCCGGCGGAGATGGTTCGATGGCCGATCCACTTGGTCTCATTGGCGGTGCAGGGGGCGTTCGCCTCGGCTCGCCGCTGCGCGCGGGTTCGAATCCGGCGTCGGGTGAACAAGGCCAGGGGCCTTCGTTTAAGGACGTGCTGCTCGACAACATCAACAAGGTCAACCAGCTGCAGCAGGAAGCCACGACGGCGACAGAGGATTTGGTTACGGGCAAGCGGGGCGATCTGGAGGGTGTGTTGCTGGCCACGCAGAAGGCCGACAACGCGTTCCGGATGCTTTTGGCGTTGCGGAACAAGGTGCAGGCGGCGTACGAGGAAGTCAAGCAGGTGCGGATCTGACGGCAGGGCGATTGGGGTGATTGCATCAAGTTGGGCAAACGGGCCAGGGTTGCGCGGCAACAACTGCGCGATCAGGGAGATTTCCGCCTGGCGGATTCAAGACTACTGAGGTGAAGGGCCGACTGATAACTCCGGGATGCTGGCCCGGGCTTGTGCCCGTGGTGCGGCTTCGGGTCGCGTGGAACGCGTCCCCAAGGCGTCGCGGAGGATCCGATGGACCGTTTACGCCTCATGCTCGCTTCGATCGGGAACAGCCTCGGGCTCCTGTCGATCAGTCAACGGCTGCTGATCGGCGTGCTCATGGTGCTGGCGATCATGACGCTCATTTTGTGGAGCGTTTATGCCGCCAGGCCGGCGCTGGCCCCGCTACCAGGATTTCAGGCGGACCAGATGGTCGAGGCGCGGTCGCTGCTGATGGCCAACGGGATCAGCGTGGAGGCGGTGGGCGACAAGCTGATGGTGCCGCAAGACCAGGTGCATTTGGCGCTGGGTGTTCTCGGTCAGAACGGCCGATTGCCGGACAACACGCAGTTGTTGTTCTCCAACCTGGCGGCGAACCAGCACTGGATGAACTCGCGGGCCGACAACGATCGTCAGGCGAATATCGCGTTGATGAACGAGCTTGCACGGGTGATCGTGAACTTCCAGGGGGTGCGCGAGGCGCGGGTGTTCATCGACGCGCCGGAGCCGATCGGGCTGGGGATGGCGTTCCGCAAGCCGACGGCGACGGTGACGGTCAAGACCGCCAACGGGCGGGCGCTCGACGACAAGACCGTTGATGCGATCGCGGCGGTGGTGGCTGGTGCCAAGGCGGGGCTCGATCTGACCAGCGTTCGGGTTGTCGATGCGACGACGCGGCGGCAGTATCGGGCCCGCAACGAGACGGACTTTTCTGCGGCGGACTACATGGAGAGCGTGGCCAAGATCGAGGCCCGCGTGCAGGAGAAGCTGAGCGACACGCTGCGATATATCCCCGGCGTGATCGTGGCGGCCAACGCGCAGGTGGACGTGCGGCATACGACGACCAACACCACGACGATGCTGCCGGTGTCGCCGCAGGGCGGCTCTGTGTCGATCGTGTCGCGTGAGAGCACGACGAGCATGACCAACGGCTCCGGTGCTCAGGCGGCTGAGCCGGGCGTGCGGTCGAACGTCGCCGAGGACATCAGCAGGGGCGGTTCTTCGGGGGCCGCTCAGACCAACGACGAGAAGTCGGAGACGGAGTTCGCGGTGTCGGTGGGCAGCCGGCGTGAGCAGACGATCAACGCGCGGGGGATGCCGACGAAGGTGAACGTCACGATCAACGTGCCCAGGGAGTATGTGGCGGCATTAGCGAAGCAGACCAAGGCGGAGGCGGGTGCGGGCGGAGCGGCACCGGCGGGAGCCGCGGGCGCGGGTGGGGATGTGACGCAGGCGGAGATCGACGCGGCGTTTACGATTGAGCGGGATCGTTTGAGCAAGGACCTGCAGCCCCTGGTGGAGACGGTGGCGGCCAGCGACGGAGTCGGGCCCTCGGCGACGCAGGCGGGGATCGTGACGGTGTCGATGATCCCGGTGCCGTTCATGGCGGCGGGGAGTGTTGATGGGGCGCAGGCGGGCCTGCTCGGCGGCGGTGGTGGTGGCGGCGGATCTGGTGGGCTGGGCGGGTTGCTGGGCCAGGGCGCGTTCAAGCAGATCGCGGCCATCGGGCTGGCGGTGCTGGCGCTGGGGATGATGCTGATGCTGGTGCGCAAGTCGTCGACGCCGGTGGCGCTGCCATCGGCGCAGGAGATCGTGGGGCTGCCGCCGGCGCTGGAAGCTCAGAGCGATCTGGTGGGCGAGGCGGACGAGAGCCAGACGGCGATGCTGGGGATTGAACTCGACGACGGCGAGCTGAAGACCAAGAAAATGCTCGAGCAGGTGCAGGAGATGGTGAAATCGAAGCCGCAGGAGGCGGCGGCGATTTTGAATCGCTGGATCGTCACGGAGGCGTGAGCATGAAAGGGAGCATCTGATGGCCCGCAAGCCCGGCGACAAGCTGCCCACCGACCCGCGTGAGCTGGAGGGTCTGACGAAGGCGGCGATCCTGCTTTTGACGCTCGATCCGACGATCGCCGGGCAGATGCTCAAGCAGATGCAGCCGGAGCATGTGGAGGAAGTGACGCGCGAGCTGGCGTCGCTTGGGCGCGTGCCCGACGTGCTCCGCAGCGCGGTGGTTGAGGAATACTACAGCCTGTCGGTGGCGAGCAGCTATCTGGCCGAGGGCGGACTGGATTACGCCAAGGTGCTGTTGCAGCAGTCGCTGGACCCGGAGAAGGCGTTGCGCGTGCTGCAGCAGATCCAGACGCAGGTGCAGAAGACGCCGTTCTCGTTTTTGCAGAAGGCCGAGAGCGAGAATCTGCTGACGTTCATCCAGGACGAGCACCCGCAGACGATCGCGCTGATCGTGTGCCACCTGCCACACCACAAGGCGGCGGAGATCCTGGCGGGGTTACCGCAGCAGAAGCAGATCGAGGTGATCAAGCGGGTGGCCAACATGGAGCAGACCAACCCGGAGGTGATCAAGGAGGTCGAGCGCGGGCTGGAATCACGGCTGTCGAGCATGCTGATGCAGAGCATGGAGAAGGCGGGCGGCATCCCGACGGTCGCGGAGATCCTCAACCTGGCCGACCGGTCGACGGAGAAGACGATCATGGAGGGGCTGGAGGCGGAGGATCCTGATCTGGTCGAGCAGATCAGGCGGCTGATGTTCGTCTTCGAGGACGTGAAGCTGGTCGACGACAAGGGTATCCAGACGATCATGAAGGAGATCGACAACGACGAGCTGGCACTGGCGCTCAAGACGGCCAGCCAGGAGCTGCAGGAGAAGATCTTCAAGAACATGTCCGAGCGAGCGGCGCAGCTCATAAAAGAAGACATGCAGTACATGGGGCCGGTGCGGGTGAGCGACGTGGAGGCGGCGCAGCAGCGGATCGTGGACATCGTGCGTCGGCTCGAGGACAGCGGGGACATCATCATCTCCGGTCGCGGCGGCGAGTCGGAACTGCTGGTGTGATGGCCGGCCCCGTGGAGGGCGGCGGGCGAGTGAGCGTGTATGGCGATCATCAAGTCGGCCAACTCGGCGGAAATGGCGCGCGACGCCGTCGTGCTCGATCTGGGCGATCTCTATCGCCAGGGTCAGTTGCTGGTGCAGCAGGCGAAGGAGCGGGCCGAGGCGATCGTGGATGAAGCGGAAGCGGAGCGCGAGCGGCTCATCACCGGGGCAACCGAGCTGGGCCGCGTGGCGGGCTTCGCGAAAGGGAGCGTGGAGGGTCGGGCCGCGGGATTCATCGAAGGGCAGGCCGCGGGCCTGGCGGAACGCCGTGAGGCACTCTGCAAGATCGAGGCAGGGTGGAAAGAAGTCCTCGGCCATGTGGTGGGAGAGCGGGAGAGGCTGCTGGCCGATGCGCGGCGCGACGTCATCCGCCTGGCGGCCACGATGGCGGAAAAGGTGACCAAGCGGGCTATCGAGCTTGACGAGCGGATCGTGGTGGCGCAGCTGGAGGCGGTGCTGGGATTGGTGCTGCGGAGCTCGCGGCTGGTGGTGACGGTCCATCCGGCCGATCGGCAGCTGGTGGCGGATGCGTTGCCGGGGTTGCTCCCGAGCTTTCAAGCCGTGCAGCACGCGGAACTGGCGGAGGACGCGACGCTGGAGCGGGGCTCGTGCAAAGCGCGGATCTCCGAAACGATGGGCGGGGAGATCGACGCGTCGATCCGGACGCAGCTTGACCGGATCGTCGAGGCGTTGTTGCCCGGCAACCCGGACGGAGCTGTTGGCACGGGCGGCGCGGGCGGAGCCGAGGGTGGGGCGGCGTGAGCATCCTGCTACCCCACTTGCGAACGGTGCGCGGCGTGCAGCCCGTGAAGCTGACTGGTCGCGTGACGGCGCTGCGCGGGTTGACGGTGATGGTGCAGGACTTGCCGCTGCCCGTTGGGGCGCTGGTCATGATCCCGCGCACGGGGCCGAGCGACTTGCAGGGAGACGATGGCTGGCTGGATCGCCGCGGCGTGGCGCGGAGCCTGCCGGGAGAGGTCGTGGGCTTTCAGGGGCAACAGACGATTGTGATGATGCTGGGCGCGGTGTCGGGCGTGAGGCCGGGCGATCGGGTGATCGGGATGCAGTCGTCGCAGACGGTGGCGGTGGGGGCGTCGCTTTTGGGGCGCGTGATCGACGGGCTGGGGCGGCCGATCGACGGTTTGGGGCCGTTGCACGACACCCAGCCGCGCGAGATCGATCCCCAGCCTCTGGGGGCGATGCGGCGGCGTCGGATCAAGGACCCGATCCGCACCGGTGTGCGTGCGATCGACTTGATGACGCCGATCGGGCGTGGACAACGAATGGGAATCTTCGCCGGCCCCGGCGTGGGCAAGAGCACGCTCTTGTCGAGCATCGCGCGTCACGCCGACGCGGATGTCGTCGTGATGGGGCTGATCGGCGAGCGTGGCCGCGAGGTGAGGGACTTTATCGAGGACGTGCTCGGGCCCGAAGGCCGGCGGCGTTCGGTGGTGGTGGCGTCGACGAGCGACGAGTCGCCGTTGATGCGGATTCGCGCGGCGATGGTCGCGTGCGCGGCGGCGGAGCAGTTCCGCGACGAAGGGCTCGACGTGATGTTGATGGTCGACTCCATCACGCGCTTCGCCCACGCGCACCGGCAGGTGGGCCTCTCGGTGGGCGAGCCGCCGGCGACGAAGGGGTACACGCCCAGTGTGTTCGCGGCGATGGCGCGGCTTTTGGAGCGCGCGGGGTCGCTCGAGGCCGAGCCGGGGAGCGTTTCGGGTGGGTCGATCACGGGGCTGTACACGGTGCTGGTCGAGGGCGACGACATGACCGAGCCTGTGGCCGACGCGGCCCGCGGGATTTTGGATGGGCACATCATTCTGACTCGGGCGCTGGCGCAGAAGGGGCACTTCCCCGCGATCGATGTACTCGATTCGGTCAGCCGTGTGGCCGGGGACGTGAGCGATGCGACGCACATGGCGGCGCGGCAGCAGGTCCTGCGCCTTCTGGCAACGCATCGCGATGTCGAGGATCTGGTGCAGATCGGGGCGTATGCGAAGGGGTCGAGCCCGGAGGCGGATCTGGCGCTCGTGTATCACCCGCGGATCATCGAGCTCTTGCGGCAGGACGCCAAGCACTTCGAGCGGTTCGAGGAATCAAGGGCTCGGATGGTGAAGCTGGCGCTCGAGTCTGGAAACCAAGGGGCCAAGCGAGGCCAGTAGCGTTCGTGGTGGTGTGAGCGGATCATGGCCAAGTTCGTCTTTGAACTCGAGACCCTGCTGGAGCACCGCGAGCGCGCGGAGCGGGCGCGACAGTTCGCCGTGGCCCAGTGCGAGCTGCGCCGTGTCAATCTGGAGGAGTCGATCCGCGCGATCAACCGTCGGCGTTCGGAGGCGGCGCGATCGCTGCGGGACAGGCTAACCCCGGCGGGCGGCGGGACAGCGCTGGTCGCGGTTGAGTCGGTGCGGCTCGACGCCAACTCGGCTTTGCACGACGGGCTCAACATCCAACGGGCGGCCATCGAGCTGTCGGGCGTCTATCAGAAGCTGCAAGCCGCGCGGATGGCGCTGCTGCAGGCGGTGGTGGCGCGGAAGGCCGTGGAGGCGCTCAAGAACCGGCGGTTCGAGGCGTGGCGGGCGGAGCAGAAGCGTCGCGAGGATCGCGAGCTTGACGATCTGATGGTGATGCGGTCGCGATTGAAAGGTGAGTCGTTATGAAGACGATCTGGACCATTTTTTGTGTGTTAGCGCTCGCCAACCTCCTGGGCATGGCGGGTTTCGTGGGCTGGCTCGTCACCAGCGACCGTCTGAACGAGGACCGCGCGCGGCGGGTCCGCGAACTGCTGACGCCGACGATCACAGAAGAAAAGGCCAAGATCGCGACGGAGGAGGAAACCGCCAAGGTAGCCGCCGTCAATGCGAAGGAAGAGGAGCGGATGGCCGGGCCGCCGGAGTCAGCTACAGAACTGCTGGAACGCAACCGCGCCAGCGATGACGTAGCCAAGCAAACGGCCCTCCGCCTGCGGCGCGAAATCGAGGATCTGCGGCGGCAGATGATCGGCGAGCGGGCCAAGATCGACGACGAGCGCAAGGTGTTCATGGCGGAGAAGACGGCGTTTGAAAAGATGAGAGAGAACTTGGCCAAGACCGAGGGGGCCGAGCAGTTCAAGCAGGCGTTGGGCACGCTGGAGAGCCAGAAGGCCAAGGACGCCCAGGCCGTGCTCCAGACGATGTTGGACGCCAAGCAGCAGAGTCAGGTGGTCGACTATTTGGCGGCGATGCAGGAGCGGGTCCGCTCCAAGATCATGGCGGAGTTCGTCAAGAGCGATCCGAAGCTGGCAGGGGACTTGCTTGAGCGATTGCGGCTGCACGGCGTGGGGGTGAGTCCATCGCCCGCGCCGCCGGTCGCGCCATGACGTTCACACCTCCAGCTTTGGCCGCAGTTACAAAGCCCTTCGATGGGCGTTTAATCCTCGCGAAAGTGACTGATTCGAAGGCCGGACGCGAAGTTGCGGCTAGCCGCAGCAGCGGTGCAGGGCGTCAGGAGCAGTTCGAGGGAACGCTGGCTGGCAAGCTCGATCAGCAGAAGGAAGAAGAGGCCCTCGGCGACTCCAACTTAGGGGTGGCAGAACAGCCCGCCGGCGTGGAGAGTGCGCCCGACGCGCAAGCGGAGCAGGCGAATCTGGCGGAAACTGCGCAAATGGCGAGGAACGAGGCGGAAACTAAGCGAGCTATCGACGCGGATGCGGAAGTCCAACAGCCCAACGCGGCGGCCTTGCCCTCGCAAGCCGACGAGGCCCGAGCGATCGCTGAATCGCACCTGGTGGCGGTCAAGCCGCTGACGATCAGCATGCTCAATGCGCTCCTGGCGCAGGGCGAGCGCGGGCGGCAGGCGGCCGGGCTCGCCGAGACGACCAAGTCAGTGGGCGAAGAGCAGCGCGGGTTCGTGGATGATCGCCGTGCCGGGGATGGTGGGCGACGCGATGGGAATGAGTCGCTGCCGAGCGGCGGAGTGACAACTGCTTTGGCGGGATCTGAGGACAGTGATTCGAGCGGACGCGCAGCCGCCGGTGCGGCGGATGTGGGCTCGGAGCGGAGCCGTTTGTTTGAGCGATCGAGCAGCCGGTCT
>Ga0105047_10005803_pt1 | contig 21061 bp, 19 predicted proteins | sample MAT04_FD_78384 | JGI IMG/M metagenome (GOLD analysis project Ga0105047, IMG submission 78384) | Freshwater microbial communities from Lake Fryxell liftoff mats and glacier meltwater in Antarctica - MAT-04 (megahit assembly) | ecosystem: Environmental > Aquatic > Freshwater > Ice > Liftoff... | reverse complement strand
CGTTGCTGCGTCAGGCTTTCGCCCATTGCGCAAGATTCCCCACTGCTGCCTCCCGTAGGAGTCTGGACCGTGTCTCAGTTCCAGTGTGGCTGATCGTTCTCTCAAACCAGCTACCCGTCGTAGGCTTGGTGGGCCGTTACCCCGCCAACTACCTGATAGGCCGCGAGTCCCTCCCAGACCGAAAAACTTTCCTCAGCTGACCATGCGGTCAAAGGAGGGTATCCGGTATTAGCTCAGGTTTCCCTGAGTTATCCCCGAGTCTGGGGCAGGTTACTCACGTGTTACTCACCCGTTCGCCACTAGATCTTCCGAAGTGTTACCACTTCGTGGATCCCGTTCGACTTGCATGTGTTAGGCACGCCGCCAGCGTTCGTCCTGAGCCAGGATCAAACTCTCCATCGAGATCATTCATCCCACCGAGGTGGGACTGAGATCGAAGAGCCGGGTCAGCGTGGCTACGCTTTCCCAACTGGCATCGTTCAGAACTTGATGACCCGAAGGTCACCCCGTTGCTGGACTTTGCATAAATATATAATGAGGGTCGATCGGCATTCAGTTAGCCAGAATGGCGATCGCCCGCACTCGCTTATTTGGTGCATCCTCTATTCCGTTGTCAAAGAGCGCCCGCTCATCACTGATGAGCTGCCTCACATGGACTCAGCTCCGAGGAGCCGTTGGTCCAAGTTGCTCCCTGCGTGACACGTGCGCCGAAGCGCTCGCTGGCCGTCAGGGGCGAGGGGTAACTATACAGAACCCCTCGGAGGGTGTCAACCCGAAGTCGCTGTGAAGTGGTGTGACTCCTGTCCGGAGCCTCCTACTCGACGACGACCACGTGATGGTTGGCCTTGCCTCGCTGGAGGAGAAGATAGCGCCCCGCCAGCAGATCTGCGAATCCGGCGGTTGAGCGCTCGCTCAGCTGGACTCCGTTGGCGCGGTAGCCCGCCAAATTCCGCCGGACTTCACCCTTCGATGGCGCCACGCCGGTGCTCGCCAGCAGGCCGAGCAGGTCGACGTCGTCGCTCCACTCCCCCCGGCTGAGCCGTGTGGTCGGGAGTTCGCCGGCGAGCAGTTCCCAGGCTTCGGGCCCGGCAGATCGGATGCCGGCGGCAAAGATCACCTCCGATGCCTCCTCGATCGGTCCGAGCGCGTCCGTCCCGTGCACCAGGCCCACCACCTGACGAGCCAGCTCCCGCTGACCTCGTCGGAGGTGGGGTTCGGCCGAATGCGCAGTGGCGATATCGAGACACCGATCCACGTCGAGCAGTGTCATCTGCAGCAGAAACCGCTCCACGTCACCGTCGTCGACACCCAAGAGGTACTGATACATCTGATACGGCGAGGTCTTGGCAGCGTCCAGCCACAGGTTCTGGCCCGAGCTCTTGCCGAACTTCGTGCCGTCGGCTCGCAGCACGAGCGGTGCCGTGAGGCCGTGGACCTGGACGCCGTCTCGCTTGCGGATGAGCTCGATTCCGGCGGTGATATTGCCCCATTGATCGGAACCGGCAACCTGCAGTGTGCAGTCGTGGGTCCGTCGTAGCTCAGCAAAGTCGTTGGCCTGCAAGAGCATGTAGGAGAACTCGGTAAACGAGATCCCGGACTCACGTTCGAGGCGCGAACGGACCGAGTCCCTCGCCATCATCGAGTTCACCGTCAGATACTTGCCGACGTCGCGGAGGAAGCCGATCGCTGTCATCTGCGACGTCCAGTCCCAGTTGTTCACGAGCTCCGCCCCATTGACGAGGTCGGCGGACATGTCCAGGAATCGCTCGAGCTGTCGACTGACCGCCGCGGTATTGGCGTGGAGGACGTCGAGGTCGAGCAACGTGCGCTCGTCGGACCGTCCGCCCGGATCTCCGATCATTCCTGTCGCACCGCCGGCAAGCACCAGTGGCCGATGCCCGAAGGACTGGAAGCGTCGAAGCACCAGCAATGGAATCAGGTTGCCGAGGTGCAGCGAATCGGCGGTCGGATCGAACCCGCAATACAGCGTGGCCATCCCCTCGTCGAGATGTGCTGCCATGAGGGCAAGATCGGTGCTGTCGTGGATCAGCCCTCGGGCCTTGAGATCGTCGAGAATCGCGGAAGACGGTGACATTGCGACGGATCGTACCGTCCGCCACCTGAGACCTCGCATGGTTTGGGTGCCGCGACGAACGGGTGCCGAGGCTGCACAATGGACGCATGTCGTTTTCGTTGGCGCGCTCCCAGGTCAACCCGGCGCGCCGACGGCTGGCCTCTGGCGCTGCACCGATGGCGTTGCTTGTCGTGGTGGCCCTGATCTGCGCCAGTTGTGCTGACAGTCGCCGCACCATCCCGACGGTCTTGCCCGGTACCGGCGTCAAGACCCAGATCTTCGCCGCCGACGGAACGCTGATCACCGAAATCTCTCCCGACCAGAATCGCGAGAGCGTCAAGCTTGCTGAGATTCCCGCCATCGTCCAGAACGCCGTGATCTCCATTGAGGACGAACGGTTCTGGGAGCACGCTGGGGTCGACCCCAAGGCAATCGCCCGTGCCATCGGAGCCAACAGCTCCTCGGGCGCCACCTCGCAGGGAGGATCGACCATCACCCAACAGTTCGTGAAGATCGCCCTTCTCAGCAGCGAAAAGACCTTGGAGCGAAAGATCGAGGAAGCATCACTTGCTCTGCAGATCGAGCGGACGTACTCGAAGGAGTTCATCCTCGAGCAGTACCTGAACACGATCTTCCTGGGCAACCGCTCGTACGGCGTTCAGGTCGCGTCGAAGTCCTACTTCGGCCACCCGGTCCAGCAGATCACGCTGCCCGAGGCCGCTCTACTCGCCGCCGTCATCCAGTCACCGAGTTCCCTGAACCCCTACGAGCATCCGGAACGGGCCCTTCCCCGTCGCAACGTGGTGCTGACCAAGATGGCGGAACTCGGCTATATCACAGACGCTCAACGCGACGAGGCCATCAACACACCCATTCAGCTGACCCAGACCACGACCGTCGACGCTCCCGTTCAGCGATACGCCGCTCCGCACTTCATCGAGGAGGTCAAGCGATTCATCCGGTCCGACCCAGCATTCGGTGAGACGGCCGATGATCGGGAGAACCTTCTGGCCAACGGCGGGCTGAAAATCACCACGACCGTCGACCTGGCGATGCAGGCCCAAGCTGAGCAGACCGTCACCGAGGCGTTTCCCCGCCAGAGACTACCCGTCACTGCCAACGGCAAGAGTCCTGATGCGGCGTTGGTATCAATCGATCCTCGCAATGGCTATGTGAAGGCGATGGTGGGCGGCTACGACTATTTCGACACCGATGTCGCCACTCACTCGTACGCCCAGGTGAACCTTGCCGTGGGCGGCGGGCGGCAGACCGGCTCGACATTCAAGGCCATCGCTCTGGCAGCGGCATTGAGCAACGGCATCAAGATGACGGACACCTTCAGCGCCCCTGGCTCGCTCACATTGAACATTCCCGGCTACGGATCGTGGTCGGTCAGCGGCGAACCGTTGGGCCGAGCCAGCCTGACGACCTGCACCATCGATTCCGCCAACACGTGTTTCGCCAACCTCGAAGCCGACAAGCGAGTCGGTCCGCAACGCGTCACGGACTACGCGACCAAGATGGGCATTGACACCAGCTACGACCCGAAGACGGGCTACGGCTTCAAGACCGTTCCTGCCGAAGTGCTCGGCGCCAACAACAACACCGTGCTCGACATGACCAGCGCCTACGGCACGTTCGCCAACCGCGGTATCCACGTCAGCCCGACGCTCGTGACCAAGGTCGTCGGACCATCCGGCGAGATCCTGTATCAACACGTTCCGCTCCAGACCAAGGTTCTCGAGGCCGCGCAAGCCGATTCGATCACATCGGCGCTCGAGGGCGTCCTGACCAAAGGCACCGCCTCGGGAAACGGGATCGATCGGCCTTCGGCCGGCAAGACCGGCACCACCCAGGATGAGACCGACGCCTGGTTTGTCGGATACACCCCCGATCTCGTGACCGGCATGTGGGCCGGATACGCCACCCCGATCTACGACCGGCAGTCCCCTCGTGGACGGTTGCGCAAAGTGGGCAGGACTGGTGGCCGCCTCGTAGCGCCGGTCTGGTCGACCTACATGAAGAAGGCGCTGTCAAACACTCCCCCGACTCCGTTCGGTGGCCCGGCGGCGGCCCTCGGCGAGGTGACCGCAACGACCACCACGCTGAAGCAGAACACCGCCATCTTCCAACCGCAACGCAACCCAGGGTCGTCGACGATGGTCGACCTGTCAGGTCTGACCATCGCCGCCGCGACGGCCAAAGTCCGTTCGCTCGGGCTCCGTGCCCGACGAGTGGACATCGAAGTACCGGGATCGCTCCCCGGACAGGTCATCGGTCAGAGTCCACCGTCTGGCACGAAGGTGCTCGGCGGAACCGACGTGATCATCGAGAGCACGCCAGGCACCGCACCGCCGCCAGCTCCCCTGCCCGATGTACTGAACCAGCCAGCCGCCGCCGCGGTACCGCCGCTGACCAAGACGGGATGGGTGGTCACCCAGACCGTGGGCGCGGCACCTCCAGATCTCCTGCTCGCCGACGGCCAGCCGCCTGCCTCGGGTGAGATCTGGCAGATCACGCCGGCTGTTGGCGCAGTATCGGTCGACGGTAAGGTCACCGTGATGGTTCAGCCCTGACGCACGGCAGAGCATCACACGTACGAAGGGCTCCTGATGGACACGACAGTCGACGAATCCGGCGACACCGAACAACAGCAGAACGGCGAACAGCGGAAGGGACGGACCTTCACACCCGGGCGAATCGTCGCGGTACTGGTGCTCGCGGTGTTCGCCGTGATGTGGATCTATGTGCTGACCAACACCGGGAAGTACCACCCCGCGCAGTGGCTGGTCGACCGCACCTTCCCCACAGCCGCCGAGCCGGTGTGCGCCGCCGCGCTCGCCGATGTTCGTGCACTCCCGAATGCTCGGGACACCGCATCGCCCGCCGCTCGCGCAGATGTGGTTGATGGGGCCACCCGACGCTTGACAACGATGCAGAGCGCCCTTCGGGAGTTGGTCGTACCGGGCACCGAGCGCGAGGATTTCGTGCGGCAATGGGTCGATGACATCGGCGTCTATCTCGCCGACCGGACCGACTACGCCAACCGGCTCCGGGCTGACGCTGGGGCAGAGTTCCTGGAGACGGTCAAATACGACACACAGATCTCCAAGTCGCTCAATGCGTTCGCCGAGGTCAACAAGATGGAGTCGTGTGTCACCCCTGGCGACGTGTAGTCACACGCACAGCTCGCCTGCCATCACCCTGAGGGCCTCGAACCCGCATCGGGCCTCGTGCCCGCATCGACCATCTGATCGAACCAGCCGAACGCCCTCGCCGCGAGGCGCTCGAGGCCAGCGTCTGGATCGAAATCGACGAGCTCATCCCGTGACACCCAACGGATGTGTTCCGACTCGTGATTGGCGGCCGGTTCAGCCCCCTCCGGCGCCACCACCACGAACCGAACGTCGAGGTGCAGATGTGCGTCCTCCCGGGGAGGCGCGACCTCGTGGATGTCGAGATCGATCGGCACCGGGTGGACACCCAGACCTGCGATGCCCGTTTCCTCGGTGGCCTCGCGGAGCGCGACGGCCATCAGGTTCATGTCGCCGTCAGCATGACCCCCGGGTTGCAACCATCGCTGCAACTTGGCGTGAAAGAGCAGGATCGCCTGGGACCCGTCGTGGGAGATCACGAAGGCCGATCCCGTGAGATGACCGGGCCTGGTGGCTCGGTCAGCGAGGACCTTTCCTCCCACCTCCACTGCGATCTCTGCGATTCGTGCGCCACAGGCGATCGACTGGGCGTCGCCTGTGGCCTGCTCGACGAAACCCAGTCCGACCGCCGGGTCCGTCGACGCCACCAACAGCGGATCGCCGTCCGAGATCAGTCGCATTCAGAGCGACCCGAGCCGGATGCGATCCTCACGGATCCGCTCATCCAACCGCACGAATTGCTCCGCCACCGGTCCATGGCCGGCGCCGCCTCGGGTGGTCCGACGTGTCACGGCAACCCCGGGTGCGAGCAGTGCCGCCGCAGTCGCCCCGAGTTTGGGGTGCTGGCGGACGAGCTCCTCGAGGTTTGCGCCATCGTCGAGATGCCGACGGACCAGCTCTCCCACGATGCCATGGGCATCTCGGAACGGCACGCCTCGATCGACCAAGTATTCGGCAAGATCGGTGGCTGAGGACGCCGGACTGTCGGCTGCAGCCCTCATGGCATCCGCGTGGAATTCGAGGGTCGAATAGAGCCCAGCGAGTGCAGTGGTGGCCAGCAGGATCTGATCGACCGCGTCGAACACCGGTTCCTTGTCCTCTTGCAGATCACGGTTGTACGCCAACGGGAGGCCCTTGAGGGTCGCCAGGAACCCCGCGAGATTGCCGATGAGCCGACCGGCTCGCCCGCGAGCCAACTCGGCGATGTCCGGGTTCTTCTTCTGCGGCAGCATGGAGCTGCCGGTGCTGTAGCGATCGTCGAGCCGAACGAAGCCGAACTCATCGCTCGACCACAGGACGATCTCCTCGCCCATCCGCGACAGGTGCACTCCAATGAGCGCCAGGACGAACAGGGCCTCGGCTGCGAAGTCACGATCGGCGGTGGCATCGAGCGAGTTGTCGAACGCCGCGTCAAAGCCCAACTCCTTCGCGGTCCATTCAGGATCCAGCGGGAGCGATGATCCCGCGAGCGCTCCGGCCCCGAGCGGCGAGACGTTCGTCCGTACACGGGTCGCCAGCAACCGATCGACGTCGCGTGCCAAGGCCCAGGCATGTGCACCGAGGTGGTGCGCCAACAGCACTGGCTGAGCGCGTTGCAAATGGGTGTAACCGGGTAGATAGACCGCATCGGTGCCCCATCCACCCTCGTTGGCTCGGGCAACCAGGACCTCCTGGAGTCCGATGACCCGCTCCGCCACCTTGGACAACGCGTCACGGAGGTACAACCGAAACGCCGTCGCCACCTGATCGTTGCGCGACCGACCAGTGTGGAGTTTCGCCCCAGCGGGCCCCGCCAGTTCGGTGACCCGACGTTCGATGGCGGTATGGATATCTTCGTCGGACGCCATGAAGGCGAAGCTCCCCCGTTCGAACTCGCCGCTCACGATGCTCAACGCATTGATGACCGTCCTGGATTCATCGGCGCTCAAAATACCCGCCCGTTCGAGTCCTCGAGCGTGCACTTCGCAGCCCCGGATGTCGAAGGGCGCCAGTCGCTGGTCATAGCTGAGGCTGACCGTGTACGCCCAGAGGTCGTCCGCTGGCGAATCGGCGAATCGCCCGTGCCACAGAGGCTGGGCCGTGGGAGACGAGCGCGGTGCGACGTCCTCGCCCGACGCTCCGGTGGGGTCCGGCATCACTCGCCGCCTTGGATCGATGCCCAGGTCTGCACGCTGAGACCCCAGAGTCGCACGAAGCCTTCAGAATCGGCGTGTCGGAACCGGTCGGCGGCGTCGTAGGTCGCCAACCCGTAGTCGTACAGGCTCTTCGGACCGCGGCGGCCGATGACGTCGCACCGGTTCGGTTCCAGGGCCAGACGCACATCGCCGGTCACGTGGGTCTGACTGATGTCGACGAAGGCATCGAGCGCTCGCTTCAACGGACTGAACCACAATCCGTCGTAGACCAACTCGGCATAGCGGCCTTCGATGCGTTGCTTCTCCCGGGCGAGATCGCGTTCAACGGTGATCGATTCGAGGTCAGCGTGGGCCAACATGATCGCCAACGCCCCCGGCGCTTCGTAGGTTTCCCGACTCTTGATGCCGACCCGCCGGTTCTCGACCATGTCGAGACGACCCCAACCGTACGGCCCGACGATCGCGTTCAGCTCGACGACCAACTCGTGCAATGGCAATTCCTTGCCATCGATCGCGACGGGTAGACCGGCCACGAACGACAGCGTCACCTCACGTTTGTCGCTGGCCGTGAGTCGGGTCATCTCCCAGACGCCGACCGGCGGTTCGGCCCACGGATCCTCCATTTCGCCGCATTCGATGGCCCGTCCCCACAGGTTGTCGTCGATCGAATACAACTTCTCCTTGGTTGCACTGATCGGGATGTTGCGCGATTCGGCGTAGGCGATGGAATCCTCGCGGGTGAATCCCCAGTTCCGCACAGGAGCCAACATCTCGAGATCGGGCGCGATCGCCATGGCCGACACCTCGAACCGCACCTGATCGTTGCCCTTACCAGTACAACCGTGGGCGAGCCCGTCGGCACCGTACCTGCGAGCGACGGCAACCTGATGTTCGACGATCAGCGGTCGGCTCAGGGCCGAGACGAGCGGATACTTGCCTTCGTACAAGGCGTTGGCTTTGATGACGGGCGCCAGGAACTCCCGAGCGAATTGCTCCCGAAGGTCCAACTCCTCATACGCGATCGCGCCGGCGCCCAGCGCTTTGTCACGGTTGCCGTCGAGCGTGCCTTCCTGGCCGATGTTGGCTGACATACAGATGACCTCGACACCGAGGTTCTCGATCATCCAACGCACCGCGACCGAGGTGTCCAGACCGCCGCTGTAGGCGAGCACTACCCGCTTTGCCATGTTCTTCTACTTTCGCTTGTTGATGTCGTACGTGTTGATGTCGTGCGTGTGAGGTCCGACCGGATCGGATCTTCAGTCCAGCCCTGCGAGTCGGTTGAAGAACGACAGCGTGTCGTTGCCGGTTCCAACGGCCGCTATGACCAGGATCGTGTCGTCGCCGGCCACGGTGCCAATGACATCCGGCAACGACGATCGATCGATGGCCGAGGCCACGACATGGGCTGAGCCCGGCGGAGTGCGGAGGACTACGAGATCCCCTGACCGGTCCGACTCGACCACCCAATCACCGAGCACCCGCCGCAGATGGTCCTCGGGAATCGTTTGCTGGGACGGGAGCTCCGGTATGGCGTAGGCAGTCTCGCCCCCGGGAACACGAACCTTGATGGCGGACATGTCCTCGAGATCACGCGAGACCGTCGCCTGATTGACGGCGACGCCATCAGCGGCGAGCAGCTCAACCAGCTGAGTCTGGTTCGTGACCTGATGGTCTTCGAGCAGCTTGGCGATCCGATGTTGCCGTTGGGTCTTCGACAGTCGATCGTTCATCCGCCGACTCCCCCGGCGAGTTCCTCCAAGAGGAACCGCATGAGGCCACGCGCTGAATGCAGACGATTGTGAGCCTCGGGCCAGATTCGACTCTGGGGCCCGTCGAGTACCTCGTTGGTTGCTTCGTCGCCGCGGTGGGCGGGCAGGCAATGCATGAAAATGGCGTGAGACGCGGCGCCCGCCATGAGCTCGTCGTCGACTTGGTAGCTGGCGAACGACGCCTGTCGCTCCGCTTTCTCCTGCTCCTGCCCCATGGAGTACCACGCGTCGGTGACCACTACATCAGCGCCGCTGACGGCAGCCTCGGGGGTGGAGCAGATCAACGGGGCGCATCCGGCACCGACCAGATCAGCACTGGATTGATCGCTGAAGCCGTATCCATGGGGATGGGCGACCCGGAAGTTGGATCCGACCATGTGGCAGCCGAGTGCGAGCGAGCGCGCAACATTGCTGGCGTCGCCGACCCACGCGATCGTCAAGTGTTCGAGGGTGCCGAACTCGGCTCGAATCGTCAAGAAGTCAGCCAGGATCTGTATGGGGTGATTGAGATCCGACAACAGATTGATCACCGGCACACTCGATGCCGCGGCCAAGCGGACCAACTTGTCGTGTTCGAACACCCTGGCTGCCATCAGCGGGCCGTAGCCGGACATCAACCGGGCCAAGTCCTCAGCAGATTCCCGGACGTCGATTCCGATCTCGTCGTTGCGCATGGCGATCGGATGGCCGCCGAGCTCCGATACGGCGGTTTCCATCGACGCTCGCGTCCGTGCGGACGGCTTCTCGAAGAGCAGCGGAACACTCCGCCCTGCCAACAACTGCGGGCGATCGGTTGCCTCGCTCAGGTCGAGCACGGTGTAGAGCTCGTCGACTGAGAGATCAGTGATCTCGAGGAAGTGTCTCATGCCAGGACCTCGGTGAGGATCGAGAGACCGTGGTCGATCTCGTCGTCGGAAATCAGCAAGGACGGCGCCACTCGCAGCGCCGTTGGCGTGACGGCGTTGACGATAACGCCTCGTGCCATGAGCTCGGCGGCGACCGCTCTGGAGTCTCGACCAAGCGCGTCCACGTCGAGCTCGGCGGCCAGCAGCATGCCTAGGCCCCGGACCGACAGCACGGCGGGCAACGCGCTGAGCCCGTCGGTGAAACGCTTGCCGGCATGGCGGGCACGCCGGGGAACGTCCTCGGACATCATGACGTCGAGCACTGCTCGTGCGGCAGCAGCTGCCAGAGGTTGGCCGCCGTAGGTCGTCCCATGGTCACCAGGTTCGAAACACGCGGCGATCTCGCGTTTGGCCCAACAACCACCGATCGGCATCCCATTGCCCAGCGCCTTGGCGACTGTCACGACATCAGGTTGGATGCCGGCGTGCTGGAAACCGAACCACTCACCGGTGCGTCCGAGACCCGTCTGGATCTCGTCCATCATCAGCAACACGCCGCGTTCGGTGCAGAGGTCGCGAACCGCTCGGAGATACTCGATGTCCGCGGGGTTCACGCCGCCTTCGCCCTGCACGGGCTCGAGCAATACTGCGGCGACGCTCGGATCGAGCGCTGTCCGCAACGAGTCGATGTCATTCCACACCACGTGGCGGAAGCCCTCAGGAAGAGGTTGGAACGCCTCGTGCTTGGTGGGTTGGCCGGTGGCGTGCAGGGTGGCGAGGGTGCGGCCATGGAACGAACCCCACGCCGAGATCACCACATGCCGGCCACGTCCGCCGAACTTTCGGGCCAGCTTCAACGCGCATTCGTTGGCCTCGGCGCCCGAGTTGGTGAAAAAGAGCTGCCCGCCACCTCCGATGAGTCCATCAAGGGTCGTGGCGAGCTGTCCGTGGTGCTCGTTGCCGTAGAGGTTCGACACATGCAGCAGCTTCGTCGCCTGCGCAGCGATCGCCGCCGCCACCACGGGATGGGCATGGCCGAGTGATGTGACGGCCAGACCGTTGAGGAGATCCAGATATCGGGTGCCGTCACGGTCGGTCAACCAGGACCCATCTCCTGCCACGAACATGACCGAGGGCGCGGCGTAGGTGGGCATGAGCGGACAGTGGTCCAACTCGGCAGTCGCGCCCATGGCAACGCGATGTTCGTTCGTCATGAGGACTCCAAGGCGCCGTATGACGCGAGGGTGTCAGCGGCTGGTGCGCCGCTCGCGGCGGTGACCATCGTGCCAACTCCTTCGTCGGTGAAGAGTTCCAGTAACAACGCATGCGGTACGCGACCATCGATGAGGTGCACGCTCGGAACGCCGTTGTCGATGGCTCGCAGACACCCATCGATCTTGGGGATCATCCCGCCCGAGATGGTGCCATCGGCGATCAGCGCTCGGGCATCTTCGGTCGAGACCTGCTGGATCAGCGTTGCGGCATCGTCCACATCACGGAGCACCCCGGCAACGTCGGTCAAGAAGATGAGCTTCTCGGCCCGGAGTTCCTCGGCGACAGCGGCTGCCACGGCATCGGCGTTGATGTTGAGCGCCTGGCCGGCGATGTCGGAGCCGATGGTGGAGATCACCGGGATCAGATCCAATGCCAGGAGACGTTCAACGATCGAGGCGTTCACCGAAGTGACGTCACCGACAAAGCCGAGTTCCGGCGAACGAGCCTCAGCTTCGATCAGTCCGGCGTCCTGGCCGGAGAGGCCCACCGCCAACGGGCCGTGGACGTTGAGCGCTGAGACGATGTCGCTGTTGACCTTGCCGATCAACACCATCTGAGCAACCTCGAGTGTCTCCGCATCCGTGACCCGATGGCCGCCCACGAATTCTGAGGTCTTGCCCATCCGCTTGAGGAACTCGCCGATCTGGGGCCCGCCGCCATGGACGATGACCGGCTTCATCCCAACCTGATGCATGAGTACGACATCGGAAGCGAACTGGCTGGCAAGTTCGGGCGACGACATGGCGTTGCCGCCAAACTTCACCACGACGATGCTCCCCTGGAACCGCTTGATGTACGGCAGGGACTGTAGGAGTACGTCGATGGTCATCTGGCGGGCGATCGGCGCATCGACTCCGGTGACGGCGCTGGGGTTCGGTTCGATCACGGTGTGACTCCAACTCGGGGTAGGCCGACGGTTTCGTCGAGCCCGGCCATGAGGTTGACGCACTGGATGGCTTGGCCCGCCGTGCCCTTCACCAGGTTGTCAATCGCAGAGATCGCCACCACGGTCTGTGTGCGTTGATCGACCCGTACGGTCAGGTGCGCCACGTTCGAACCCTGGCACGACTTCGTCTGCGGGATGCGATCCGACACCACCACGAAGGGCTCATCGGCGTAGGCATCGCTCAGCACACCGAGTGCGGACTCGCTGGTATGCCCTCCGAGCACCGTGCCGTAACACGTGGACAGGATGCCGCGATTCATCGGCGCCAGGTGCGGAGTGAACAGAATGTTCGCTCCCGAATGCTGCTCCATTTCAGGAGTGTGTCGATGGTCGAGCAGCCCATACGCGGTGTAGTTCTCGGCCACTGCGTTGAACGTGGTGTTCGCCTTTGGCGGCTTACCAGCGCCCGACACGCCGCACGCGGCGTCGACGATCACCCGGGACGTGCCGATGACTCCAGCGCGCACCAGCGGCGCCAACACCAAGTTGGCGCTGGTCGGGTAGCAACCGGGAGCGGCAACACAAGTCGCCCCGCGGATCTCATTCCGGTAGAGCTCTGGAAGCCCGTAGACAAAGCGTTCGAGGAGCTCGGGACAGGCGTGCGTCTCGCCGTACCACTCGTCGTAGATCGAGGGGTCCCGATGACGGAAGTCTGCGGCGAGATCCACGATCCAGCGCACGTTTCCCAGGAGCTCGGGGACCAGAGATTGCGATGCGCCGTGGGGTAGGGCGAGGACCACGAGGTCGACATCGGCGAGGAGATGTGGCTCATAGCTGAGGAAGACTTCGTTCGGAAAGAGTCCTGCGAGACCGGGAACCGCATCGGCAATGGCGACCCCGGCGTTCGATTCACCGGTGGCCCAGGCGATGTCGATGTCGGGATGTGCGGCGGCGAGACGGATGAATTCTCCGCCTGCAAACCCCGAACCCCCGATGATGCCTGTTCTGATCACCCTGCCACCGTAGCGCTTCATGCGATCTGCTGCACGTTTATGCAGATCGTGGCGCCTTGGTCGCTGATGACTCAGGAGCGGAGCTCGGCTCCGAGCCGAGCGGCTGCTACGAGCAACGCGGCGCGGGCGGCCGAGAGGTCGTCGTCGGTCATGGTTCGCTCGATTGACTGCAATCGAATCGCGCACGTCAACGAGCGCGTACCAGCATCGAGTCGATCGGAGCGGAAGACGTCGAACAACGACACGTCCGTCACCAAGGGGTGCGCTTCCGTCAACGCATCGACGAGTGCGTAGGCTGGCACCGATTCGTCGAGCACAAATGCCAGGTCGACATCGGACGTTGGAAAGCGACTGATCGGCGCCGCCTGGACGACAGTTCTCGGAATCGCGAAGAGCGCGTCGAGATCGAGCCGAACCCAAGCCACCCGTTCGGAAATCGCCAGTGACTCGGTCACGAGTGGGTCGACCTCGCCAACCTCGCCAATCTCAACCCCATCGATGGTGACGAGGGCAGCACGGGTTGGATGCAGCCCAGCAATCTCCGCTGAGGTGACCCGAACGTCCGGTCGACCGATTGCTGCCACGATGGCTGTGGCGAACGACACCGCCCTCGTGGCATCGACGCCTCCCAGAGCGATCCCGAGTTCATCCCATTCCTGATGTGTCTGCTCGCCCGTCCCTTGGGCGAAGCAGTGTCCCATCTCGAAGAGCCACACCCCTGTCGACCGTCGGGTCGCGTTGCGGGCCAGCGACATCACCAGTCCTGGGAGTGTCGACGTTCGCAGAACGGATTCCTCGGCGACGAGCGGGTTCGTCACCGAGACCGCATCGGCGCGGATGCCGAACCGTTCGAGATCTCCCGGCGCCAGGAACGGCATGGGCTTCGCTTCGGACACGCCCAAGGCGCGCAAGGTTGCGGCGATCACCCGGCGGTCGCGCTGAAGATCGGTCAACGATCCGCGACGGCCCCCCGACGAGGGAACGGTCTTTCCGAGACGTTCGTAGCCGTGATGACGAGCGATCTCCTCCACGACGTCGATCTCGCTGGTGGAGTCGGGACGCCACGACGGCAGCTCGACCAGCAGATCGTCGCCAGCAGATGTTGCGAGGAAGCCGATCGGATCCAGATACGAGACCATCTGATCCCTCGAGATATCGCTGCCGAGCAACGCGTTGACCCGTGTCGGGCGGACCGTGATCGGTGTCCGATCAGGGACGGAACCGTCCGCAAACACGATCTCTTCAGGATGCAGCGTGGCCCCGGTGGCGATCGCCAACTGCGCGAACCGAGCGCAGGCCGCTGACGCGATGTTGGGGTCGACGCCCTTCTCGAACCGGCTCGACGCCTCGCTTCGAAGTCCGAGTCGTTTCGATGTTGCGCCGATCGAGGTGGGCTGCCACCACGCGGCTTCGAGTAACACACGCGTTGTCGTTGCGGAGATCTCCGTCGAGGCGCCGCCCATGACACCGGCGATGCCGATGACGGCGTTCGCCCCGTCGGCGATCACGCCATCGCGAGGTACGAGGTAGCGTTCGGCGCCATCGAGAGTGGTGATGGTTTCACCATCAGTCGCTCGGCGTATCCGCAGTGTCGAGCCCGCTACCTGATCGAGATCGAACGTATGACTGGGTTGGCCGTACTCGATCATGACGTAGTTGGAGATGTCGACGATCGAATTGATGGGTCGCATGCCGCATCGGTTCAGTCGCGTGGAGAGCCAGTCGGGCGATTCCCCGACGGCGATGTTCGACAACACCAAGGCGGTGAATCGGCCGCAGAGTTCGCCGTCCTGGACGTCGATGGTGGCCAACGACGCTGCCGGCTCGCCGCTGGTCGGCAGGTCGAACGTCGGAAGTGCGAACGCCACGCCGAAATGTGCGGCGAGATCGCGAGCGACGCCGACGACGCTGAGCGCGTCGGGCCGATTGGGAGTGAGATCCAGATCGAACAACGCGTCCGGTTCGATCTCGAGCGCGTCGGTGATCGGGGTGCCAGGAGTGAGCGCGGCATCGAGAATCATGATGCCGGAGTCCTCTGACGCCAGCTCGAGCTCGGAACCGGAGCACAACATGCCATTGGAATATTCGCCACGTAGCTTGCGACGAGCGATCTCCATGCCGCTCGGCATCGTGGCACCCAGGGTCGCCAGCGGAACGAGATCGCCAACCGCCATGTTGAAGGCACCACAACAGATCTGCAGTGGTTCGCCATCACCAGCGTCGACCTGCACCAGTTGGATGCGATCGGCATCGGGGTGGGGCGCCAGTTCGAGCACTCGGGCCACGACGATCCCCTCGAGTCCACCGCCGTAGCGAGTGATGCCTTCACAGCAGAGCCCAAGTGCGCTCATGGCGTCGCCGATCACATCGGGATCATGTTCCGCGAGGCCGGGCGCGAACTCACTGAGCCAGGTGTGGAGGACCAACATCAGAACTGCTCCAGGAATCGAATGTCGTTGGTGACGAGCTCGCGAATGTCCGAGAGTTCGAACCGTTCCTTGGCGAGGCGGTCGATGCCGAATCCAAAGGCGAACCCGCTGTACTCCTCCGGGTCGATGCCGCCAGCCCGCAACACGTTGGGATGGACCATGCCGCAACCACCGAGTTCGAGCCAGCCCCCATCGGGAGTGGAGATGTCGAACTCTGCCGACGGCTCCGTGAACGGGAAGAACGACGGTCGGAGTCGAGTGGTGCGATCCTCTCCGAACATCGCTTTCACGAAGAGCTCAATGGTGCCGGCGAGATCAGCGAACGTGATGCCTCGATCGATGACGAGACCTTCGATCTGATGAAACATCGGCAGGTGTGTGGCGTCGGCAGTGTCACGCCTGAACGTCTTGCCGGGAGCGACCATGTAGATCGGCGGGTCCTGGCTCAACATGGTGCGGATCTGCACCGGGGACGTATGGGTACGGAGCACGACTGTCTCCGGTTCGCCGACGTCGAGATAGAGCGTGTCCCACATTGAGCGGGCGGGGTGACCATCGGGCATGTTGAGTGCCTCGAAGTTGTACCAGTCTGATTCGATCTCGGGGCCTTCCTCGACGGCGTAGCCCAAGCCGACGAACACGTCTTCGAGCCATTCCGAGATCTGGCGGATCGGGTGAAGATGGCCGATCAGGAGCGTGTTGGTGACCTCGGAGAGATCCAGTCGTTCCGCATCGAGCAGTCGACGTCGTTCGACGGCGGCCAAGGTGTCCCGCCGAGTCTCGACGGCCAGCTCCACGGCGGTTCGCGCCTCGCCGACAGCCCGCCCGGCATCCTTACGATCCTCGTTCGGGAGATCTCGGAGACCGCCCTGAAGGCTGGCGATCGCTGAGGTCTTCCCCAGAAACTCGGCCTCCAGAACTTTGAGCTCCTCGAGGGTCACCGCTCCGTCGATACTCGCGGTCGCTTCGACCACCAGCGTCGCTACCTGCTCCGGGATACTGCTCATGATGCCATTCTGGCCGAACCGGGCCGACGCCCAGGAATCACTTGTGATCAGGCGTTCTTCCGACCATGTTCTGACTCCGTCGGATCGTGGGGGCGGCTCGGGAATGATCCCGAGTGTAGTTTGGTTTCGAACTACATGACGAACCGCACCATCGCTTCCATCACGACCGCGCATCGCCAGCTCGAAGGTGACGGCTTCGAGGTCCGACGCCCCTTTCCCTCGACGGAGCTCGATCTGCTCGACCCGTTTCTCCTGCTCGACCACCTGGGCCCCAAGGTCGAAGCGCCTCGGCAGGCGGTTGGTACCCCCGAACATCCCCACCGTGGCTTCGAGACGGTGACCTATTTGTTGGAGGGCGAACTCGCCCATCGCGACAGCCTCGGCAACGGGGGCCTCCTGGGGCCTGGCGACACCCAATGGATGACCGCTGGTGCCGGCATCATCCATCAGGAGGGGCCCTCGCAGCGCATGCTCGCCGAGGGCGGACTCAACCATGGGGTCCAGCTGTGGGTCAACCTCCCGGCCGCACCGAAAATGACCGCTCCGGCCTATCAGGACGTGCGCTCCGCCGACGTCGCCCGATCGGTTTCCGACGATGGAGTGGCAGTTCGGGTGATTGCGGGCAACGCCTTCGGATTGACCGGGCCTGGACGCACCCACACCCCCATCACCTACGCCCACGTGACCGTCCCGGCGGGAGCACAGAGGTCGACGTCGACTGACGACACGCACAACGGGGGGATCTATGTGTTGGGCGGCCACGTCGTCGTCAACGGGAGCACCGTGCTCGAAGGCCAGTTCGCCCGATTCGGCGATGGTGACATCGTTGAACTCACCGGCGTCGACACCACGAGCGACGTGCTCCTCTTGACCGGGCAACCGATCGGTGAGCAGGTCGCCCGCTATGGGCCCTTCGTGATGAACACCCGCGCCGAGATCGCTGAAGCCATCGAGGACTTCCAGGCAGGCCGCTTCGGCACCATCGCGGCGACGACGCGCTAACCGCCGCGCTCCATCGCCTGGCCCCGCCACCGAACTGGCTGCAGACATGCGACGCTTCCGTCCCGATTTTGCAGCCAGAACGGTCAGGGGCGACGGCGGACGAGTTCGTACAGCACGACGGTGGTGGCCATCGCCACGTTGAGCGACTCGACGTCGCCGGCCATGGGGATCGACAACGAAACGTCGAGCTGAGCAACGAGTTCGGGATCGATGCCGTGAGCTTCATTGCCGGCGACCAGGATGACCCGGTCATCGAGCGCCGCATCCCAGAGACTCGCGGACCCATCCATCGCCAGTCCGACGAGGCGGCGGTCAGCGCGACTCGTGGCGAGCTCGTTGAACGACACCGATGCCGCCGGGATGCGGAGGATCGACCCAGCCGACGCCCGCACCACCTTGGGTGAGAAGAGATCAACCGTCCCCGGGAGACTCAGCACCCCCCCGACACCGGTGGCCTCGGCGGCACGGATGATCGTTCCGGCATTGCCGGGATCCTTCACCTCGGCCAACAACACAACGGGGCCGGGCCGGTCGAGCACGTCTGTTGCGCTTCGGGTCGGCAATGCGAGGACCGCTGCGCACGGCTGGGGACTGACCGTCGACAGAACATCCGCCAAGAGACCCGTCGGCGCCACCCTCGGTTCGACGCCCCGATACTCCGCTGCCGACAACAACTCGGCGTACGGACCCACAAGATCATCGGCGAACGCCTCGTCGAGATAGACCACTTGGACATCGAGTTCACCAAGCAGAGCTTCGGCGACCAACACTGGCCCCTCGACGACGAACTGACCAGCCTCGGAACGCGCACTGCGGCGCCCCAAGAGGCGCCGCAGTTGCGAGATCTCAGCAGAATTCCTGCCGAGAGGAATCAGGATGCCACCTCGGCGGCGACGTCCTCATCGACATCAGATTCGCCAGAGTCGTCAGCTTCGTCGTTGGAGTCCGACGACGAGGTGTTGGCGTGCGGCGAGTTCGCCAAGGCGTCCTTGGCAGCTTCGACGAGAGCGCCGAATGCGGCATCGTCGGTCACGGCAAGATCAGCGAGGATCTTGCGGTCGACCTCGATGCCAGCGAGGTTCAGGCCGTTGATGAAGCGGCTGTAGCTCATGCCGTGAATGCGACACGCAGCGTTGATGCGCTGGATCCACAGCTTGCGGAACTCGCCCTTCTTGGCCCGACGGTCACGCGCTGCGTAGTTGAGCGCGTGCATGACCGACTCGTTGGCGGCGCGGTACACGCGGCTCCGGTTGCCGTAGTGGCCTTTCGCGCGAGCGAGGACCTTCTTGTGGTTCTTCTTGGCGTGAACGCCGCCCTTGACACGTGCCATGGGAATTCCTTTCGAAGCAGGGACTTCATGACCAACACGGGCTGGTCATCGTTGGGACAGATTCAGATGCCGAGTTGTTTACGAACAGTGGCGCGGTTGCCGCCGGTCAGTTCCTTCTCGCTGGACAGTCGTCGTGTCCGGGTCGAGGGCTTCTTCTCCAAGATGTGGCTGAGGTTCACCTGGCGGCGCATGATTTTGCCGGATCCAGTCACCTTGAATCGCTTCTTCGCACCGGAGTGCGTTTTCATCTTCGGCATGTCTTCTCCGTGAATCTGGTCGAACAATCAGCGCTGGGCTGATCAGTCGGCGGGGGCTGGTTCTGGTTCGTCGGCGGCGAGGAGTTCCTCGTCGGCGACGGGTTCTGCGGTAGTCGTGTCAGCGTCGGCTTCGTCGGCCACCTCGGTGACCGCCTTGGCGGCGCTGGTCAACGGTTCTTCGGCGATCGTGGTGGCATTGTCGGCAATCGATGAGTCTGGTGTGCTGGTGACGGCGCCATCTGTGCTGTCAGCGTCGAGCGCAAGGTCGAGCTCGGCTGCCTCGGCGGCTTCCGCTGCCTCGGCGAGTGCTTCCTCGGTTCGCTTCACGGCCGCCTTCTGCGCTGCCTTGTCGGGGCCGAGCACCATGGTCATGTTGCGACCATCTTGGCGAGGCATGATCTCGACCTTGCCGATGTCGACGACTTCGACAGCAATGCGATCGAGGATCTTTCGACCCAGTTCCGGATGCTGCATCTCGCGGCCCCGGAACATGATCGTGACCTTCACCTTGTGGCCTTCGGCCAGGAAGTGCTCCACCTTGCGGGTCTTGGTGTTGAAGTCGCCGTCACCAATTTTCGGGCGGTACTTCATTTCCTTGACCACGATGTTCGACGACTTTCGTCGAGACTCCTTGGCACGCTGCTGCTCTTCGAACTTGTACTTCGAGTAGTTCATGATGCGACACACCGGCGGATTCGCCGTTGCTGCCACTTCAACCAGATCCAACTCGGCGGCACGGGCGATGGAGAGCGCTTCGGGAAGCGCTCGGATGCCCAATTGGCCCCCGTCGACGTCGATCAGGCGAACTTCACGAGCACGGATACGATCGTTGATCCGTGGTTCGTCGCTCTGCGGCGTTGCTATGACCGATCACTGCTCAATGGCACGTCCTTTGTTGGGAGACCACGGGATATCCGAAGTCGTCTTCGATGGTCGAGCCCGGCCGATACACGAACGGGCGACGTTGGAACGCCGACATCCGCCGCGGACCCACCCGGGTCTGGAGCCTCGATCGACCCAGTGCACTGAAAGCCGAAGCTCATGTGACTGGGTGGGGTGCGCACAGGGCGCTCCCGCTTTCCTCAGTTGTGACGGCAAAGCTATCAGCGCCAGCCCGTTGAAGCCACCTGAGGCCGGGTATCAGTCGGTAGCGTTCAGGCGATCTCTCACGGGTTCTTGGCGCCTGTCCGTCGAACTCGCTCGCTGAGGGAGCCCTGCGCTCCCCCAGCGAGCGACTTCCCGGCACTCGTCGGCGACGTCTGCTAGATCCGCCAATGATGCGGGGCCGCGGAAATCGAAGGTCCGCTGCGCACCTAGTGTGTGCTGTAGAACGGAAGGAACTTCGATGAGCTTGTGGACCCCCGATGGAGAACGCCCGATTCAGCGCGCAACGCCCGCTGCCGCACCCGACCCGGTGGGCGACGAGCTCTTCGGGGCTGACGTCTCGGGGATGATCCCGCCGTCGATGGCCGAGGAGCTCGCGGCCCTGCCACCAGAGGAACGGGCCGAAGCCGAACGGGTACTCGCCGAGATGATGGAGGTCCAGCGCCGGGTGCTCGAAGCTCCAGCAGCGGACGTGATCGCCAATCACCTCATGGGCATTTACGAACTCGCCGCCATGCACCTCAACCAGGAGGTGCCGAATTTCGCCGAGGCATCGGTCGCCATCGATTCGCTGCGAGCAGTCGTGTCGGCCGTCGAAGGACGGCTCGGCGAGAACGAGCCCGTGCTGCAGCAGGCCGTGCAACAACTCCAGATGGCCTTCGTCCAGATCAAGTCAGAAATCGACGCCGCGACCTGAATGAACTGGTACCCCTGCGCTGTCGGCTGGTCCATCACGGCGTGACTCAGCCGACTCTGCTCAGCTGACTCTGCTCAGCT
>Ga0105047_10005802_pt1 | contig 21064 bp, 16 predicted proteins | sample MAT04_FD_78384 | JGI IMG/M metagenome (GOLD analysis project Ga0105047, IMG submission 78384) | Freshwater microbial communities from Lake Fryxell liftoff mats and glacier meltwater in Antarctica - MAT-04 (megahit assembly) | ecosystem: Environmental > Aquatic > Freshwater > Ice > Liftoff... | reverse complement strand
TCCTGGCTTCTTATTTGAAAGGCGGATGTCGAGCTTTTTTTCTGTCTCCATTAGGAATCGCGCACTCCCGGTCAATTGTCCACGCTGTAAAGCATCTCGTATGAGCTTAATTTCATGCTCTGGTACAGTGCCTAGAACATATTCTGCATAAGCTTTCTGCCTTTCCAATTGATTTTCTCCCAGAGATAAATATGACGGATGAAAATCAACAACTGGATCTCTTTTACCGATTACCTTGACAGCATAGCTTGACCATTGATATACATCTGGGTCTTGTACCATACAAGCTCGCAACGGATTGAGTTCAATGTAACGACAACAGGCTGGCAAGTATTCTTCGGTAGAGATTATGCTCGATTTAAAACGCCCCTCCCATAAACTTCCGGTACGCTTTTCGAGTTTATTAACATATCGCGTCTGACGGCCAGCAACACGTTTCATCAACAAGGACAATGATTCCGGGTTCGCCCCTGGATCAACTATCAAGTGAATATGGTTGGTCATCAGGCAGTATGCATAGATCTTGCAATTGAATTCACCTTTGAATTCAATGAGGTTTTCCCGGTAATAGTTGTAGTCGTCATCGGAAACGAATAACGTCTGCCGGTTATGCCCACGCTGCACTATATGATGTGGGCTATGAGGAAGAATAATTCGGGCTGATCGTGGCATAATGCCTATTTAGACAAAATAATTTCATGAGTGCAATAATAAAATAAATCTGTCCCCTTTTTCAAAGAGCGTTTTATCGATTGGCCCGCCAACGAAACTTCCCATGATCCCTTGGCGGCAGAACGCCCAACCATTCTCTCATCTCCAGCGGGGTTGCGGTATGGCTAACAAAATATCGCTGAACTGCGCTGTGGGCTTAAAGAGGAGGGCCCTCTCCTAACCCCCATGGAGCTTATTTATAACACCTTGGATATACGGTGTAAACAGCAATTAATCTGCAGGACAGCGCCAGTGGAGAACAAGGCCCGGGCAGAAAGTAGGTGTCAAGTATACCTCTCACTCCCTTCTTTGCTCATGGCCTGACTTTCCTACCACTGACCAGAAACACCGAAAACGTCCTTTTGCTCCCATCCGCGGCCGACTTGGTAATTTCAGTGGCTCTGCTGTCTCGGATATCGGCAAAGCCGGCCTCGGTAAACATCGCCCGCACCGCCGCCCGGTCAAAGCCATGGTGAAAGACGCCGGTATTGTCGTCGTGGAAATGGCCGCCGTCCGGCTCCAGATCGGCAATCGCCAGGATGCCACCGGGAACCAGAGCCGCACCAAGCTGGCGAAGCAGCGCTGACGGCTGGCGCATATGATGCAGGGTCATGCTGCTCGTTATCAGATGGTATTCCCCGGTCAAGGTCTCGCCCTTTTCCACATCGATGAGCCGGGTGTCAATATTGGTCAATTTACCTTGAGCGATCTTCGCCTTGAGAATGTCCAGCATCCCCGGCGAACTGTCGATGCCGGTGATTGATGCGACCAGGGGTTGCAGTCTGAGGCTGACCAGCCCGGTGCCGCAGCCGAAATCCGCCGCCTTCATCGTCCGCTTTGGGGCTACCTGGCGGATGATCGCCTCCGCTACCTCACCGGCCAGCTTGACCCTCTCAGGTTTTTCATCCCAACTGGCCGCTGCCGCATTAAAATCTTTATTTTCGGTTGTCATAGCTCTCCAGTCCTAGAGTTTTTTGGGTGATACGTGATGGTTCAATTCCACTGAAATATGCACGAGTTCTTCATGGATACGTAACTGCTGCTTGAAATACTCAGATCCGATTGATCCACTGGTAACGAGGGAAAGAATGCAGGCATATTTACCCTTGCCGACCCGCCACACATGCAGATCGCAGATCTCGGCATCAACCGGGCTTGCGGCAATCACCTGGCGAATCTCGGCAACCACCGGGGCATCCATCTCAGCATCAAGCAGTACCCGTCCGGTATCACGGAGTAAGCCGTAGGCCCAGATGGCCACTAATGCTGCGCCAACGATACCCATAACCGGGTCGAGCCAACTCGCCCCCAAGAATTTTCCGCCTGTCAGCGCCAAGATGGCAAACACCGAGGTGGCGGCGTCGGCGATGACGTGCAAATACGCCGAACGTAGATTCAAATCATGGTGGTGGCTGGACGATTTGGCATCGTGGTGTTGATGATGCTCATGACTATGCGCGCCTTTCAGGAGCCTGGCGCAGGCCAGGTTGACCAGCAGACCAACTATGGCGATGCCGATTGCCTGATTGTAATGAATGGGCGTGGGCGCTATCAGCCGTTCGACCGATTGGTACAACATCAGCGCCGCAACCATTACCAAGCATAAGGCGCTGGTATAGCCGCCCAGCACCTCGATTTTCCAGGTGCCGAAAGCAAATCGTGCATCATGGGCGAAGCGACGGGCGGCTCCGTAGGCAAGCACCGACAAGCCGAGCGCCAAGGCATGAGAACTCATGTGCCAGCCGTCAGCCAACAGGGCCATCGAATTGAACAACCAGCCACCACAAATCTCGGCAACCATCATGACGGCCGTCAGTATGACCGCTAAAAGGGTATTCCTTTCAGCCAGTGGGTTGCCCTGATCAAAAACATGGGAGTGACGCCAATCGTCAATGTGCGCAGCGGGTTGCATTCTTTTGTATCCTTTGTGGGAAAAACTTTATCATGCTTTTAATCAAGGAAGTTCGACGGCCCAGTTGGCAAGCGGCGGGACCGTCTGAACCATCCCCTCTTTCTTCAGAAAAGCGGCAAAACGGTTGTAACGGTTTTTATCCAAGGCGCCCGGCCGCAGGGCAAAGCGCGGCAAGGTGTCGCGCCACGCCAATCGGTTCAGCTCATCATCGAGGTTTTCCCGGCCATGACCGACAAACAGCTGCCAGCTTTCCTCGGGATGATTGATGGTGTATTGCACCGCTTCTTCCAGGGCATCGACAAATCTCCGCAGCCGCGGGTCGGCGGTGTCGCTGTTTTTGGCCACGAGGATCAGCTCATCGTAGGCCGGGACGCCATATTCTTCAACGTAAAAGGCTCGACCCGGCTTTTTTTCAATGGCCATTTGGTTCAACTCGAAATTGCGGAAGGCGCCTATTACCGCATCAACCTGCCCGGACAGAAGGGCCGGCGACAGGGAAAAATTGACGTTTACCAGCGTAACATCATTTAAGTTTAACCCCTCTTTTGCCAACATCACCTGCAGAAGGGTGTTTTCAAAACCGCCGACCGAATAGCCGATGGTTTTGCCCTTGAGATCGGCGATGGTCTTTATCTTGCCGTCAGCCAACACCACCAGGCAGTTAAGCGGGGTGGCGATAAGGGTGGCAATGCGCGTCAGCGGCAGGCCCTGATCGACCTGCACCTGGTGCTGGTGCTGATACGACACGGCAATATCGGCCTTGCCGGCCGCCACCAGTTTCGGCGGATCGTTGGGATTTGCCGGGGCAATAATTTCGACATCCAAGCCCCTGGCGGCAAACATACCCTTTTCGAGCGCAACATACAGCGGCGCATGGTCGGGATTGACATACCAGTCAAGCAAGACGGTAAGCTTTTCTCCGGCCATACCCTCCGCAGCGGCCAAAAGACTTGCGGCAAAAAAGAGAGAGGCAACGATTTTTACAAATTTTTTCATGTGATTTTTCCTTTTTCAGGTTCCCAGAAGATAAGCCTTGCGAGCAGGCGGTCAACGACAAAAGAGAGCAGCAAAGAAAGACCCGCCAAAAGGAGCAGAGCAGCAAACATCCTATCGATCTGCATGCGGCCGTTGGCATGGAGCATGTAAAACCCGAGGCCGGAACTGGACCCGACCCACTCCCCCACGACTGCGCCTATCGGCGCCACCGCCGCCGCCATCCTGACTCCGGCGGCAAAAGACGGAAGACCGGAAGGGACAACTATATAGCGAAGAATTGCCAGGGGTTTGGCCCCCATGATCCGGGCCAGTTGCAAAAGTTCCGGGCTGGTTCGCCGCATCCCCTGGTAAAAGGAGGCAGTCACCGGAAAAAAGATGATGAGGAGCGCCATGGCGATCTTTGAGGCCATGCCGTAACCAAACCAGAGAATCAGGACCGGGGCTAAAGCAAAGACCGGCAGGGCCTGGCTGATAAGAAGAAGCGGCAGCATCCACCGTTTCAACCGGGACGAGATGATCATAACCAGGGCGCAGGAGGTCCCGAGCATGATTCCCAGCAGCAGGCCGCATACCATTTCCAGGGTGGTGGTCAGTAAATGGCTGAGTAGGACAGAAAATTGCGTAACCAGGGCCTTGACCACCGGCCAGGGACCGGGCAGGATGTAGGCCGGAGGCCCGGCGACAACGACGACCAACTGCCATAGGCCGAGCAAACCAGCAACCAGCAGGAAAGGGCGGGTCTTCACAGGCTATCTCCGTCCATGAGCATGGCCAGCAGTTCACCATATTGCCGGGCAATCTCGGTGCTGTCGAGACGACGCGGCGGCCTGCCCGGCGGAAGAAAACTCGCCACAACCCTGGCCGGCGAACCGGCAAGGACGACCACCCGGTCGGCGAGACGCAGGGCCTCCAGCGGATCATGGGTAACCAGCAGCACCGTCCGCCCGTAGATCATCTGTACCGCCAGATCCTGCAACCTTTGACGGTTGAGGGCGTCAAGGGCCGAGAACGGTTCGTCCATCAGGACGATGGTCCGCCCCTCCATCAGGGTCCGCAGCAGTGCCCCGCGTTGCCGCATCCCCCCGGAAAGGCGGCTGGGCAAGTCGTGCTCATGGTCGCTTAACCCGGCAAGCTGCAGGAGGTCTCGAGCCTGCAGCCGCAAGGCATCGGTCAATTCGCCCCGCAGCTTGGCACCCAGCAGAACATTATCGATGAGCGACAACCAGGGCAGCAGAAGGTCATCCTGCCCCATCCAGGCACACTCTGGCTTGGCATCGGGAGGATCAAGGTGGATGGTACCTGTTAAAAGGGCTGGGCCTGAACCGGCGATGAGTTTCAGCAGGGTCGATTTGCCACACCCGCTCGGGCCAAGGAGACAGGTGGTTCGACCTCCGTCCAGCCGCAGTGAAAAATCGTCAAACAGCCGCCGTTCGCCAAACGCCACGGCAATCCTGTCGATGATCACTGCCGGGGCGGTGGCCTTCGCATGCACCGGCAATGCGCAGTCAATGTCCTTCAAGAGCGGTTCACCAGAAGGCGTGAAAATGGTGCACCGGCCCATGGCCATTGCCGAGCTTGTAGACGGCACCGGCTTCAATGGCAGCGGTGATATAGTCTTTGGCCCGCCGCACCGCATCTTCGACCGCAGCCCCTTTGGCCATATTCGCGGCAATGGCCGATGAAAGGGTGCAGCCGGTGCCGTGGTTGTTGCCTGTGACAACTCGTTTTCCGGGGAAGGTTATCATCCGCTTTTCCCTGACAAGGTAGAGACAATCGTCGCAATCGCCGGATTCCAGGTGCCCGCCCTTGATGAGTACAGCGCCGCAGCCGAGGCTTGCCAACTCGACCGCAGCCTGGCTGATTTTTTCCGCCGTCCCGATATCCCGGCCAAGAAACACTGAGGCCTCGGGCAGATTGGGGGTGATAAGATCGGCAAGGGGAATGAGATGTTGCTTCAGGGCATCAATCGCCTCATCCTGCACGAGTTTATCACCGCTCTGGGCGACCATGACCGGATCGACTACGATCCGCTGCACCCCATGTCGCTGCAAGCCCTCGGCTACGGTTCTGATCAGTTCAGGCGAAAAAAGCATGCCGATCTTCACCGCATCGCAGCCGATGTCCGGAAGAACGGCGTCGAGCTGGGCCCGAACAAAATCCACCGGCACCGCATGAATGGCCGAGACCCCGAGGGTGTTCTGGGCGGTCAGGGCGGTAATAACGCTCATGCCATAGCAGCCGTTGGCAGCGATGGTTTTCAGGTCGGCCTGGATGCCCGCCCCACCGCCGCTGTCCGAACCGGCGATGGTCAAAACTCGGTAATATCTTTTTTCTTCTGTCATGAATGTGCTTCCTTTTATTTTTCTCTCTGCAAGCGTTGTTTCAGCGCTGATGCAGCAGTACAGGGACAAGGGGCGGAGACAATGGCCGAAACCACCGCTACTCCATCCGCCCCGGCCAGCAGCACCTCTGCGGCATTGACCAAAGTGATGCCGCCGATTCCGACCAGGGGCAGGTTGACCGCCCTTCTGATCCGGCGGATACCCTCAAGACCCAGAGGCGTCGCCGCATCATTTTTGGTGGTTGTCGCAAAGACCGGACTAATGCCTATATAATCAGCCCCTTCCGCCTCTGCCCGCCGGGCATCGTCAAGGGATTCGGCCGATATGCCGATCACCATATCAGGGCCGGCTAGCCTCCGGGCATCGGCAATGCTCATGTCCTGTTGCCCGAGATGCAGCCCTTCGGCACCGACCGCCAGAGCCACATCCAATCGGTCATTGATGATAAGCGGAATGCCGGTGCCCAGCAGCAGCTCTTTGAGGAGTCGGGCCTCGGCGATGAACTGCCGCGTCGTGCAATCCTTTTCCCGCAACTGCACGACAGTGACGCCACCGGCAACCGCGGCCTTCACTACCTCGCAGGTCGTCCGGCCCAGCGACAGGCTCCGGTCGGTTACCAGATACAGCGAATAATCAATCATGGCTATCGATCCCCTTTCAATGAGCGCTGAAACGGCAGCGCTGCGCCACTTCTTCCGGGGTGAGGGAATACAGGGCATCGAGGAGATTGATCATAAAGGTACCGGGACCGGCGGAGACTGCTCCGGCCTGCTCGCCGGCAATACCGAAAAAGGCCAGGCCGGTGGCGGCCGCCGAGAATGCATCCGGATCAACCGCGAGAAAGGCGCCGATGGTCGCGGTTGCCGAACAGCCGGTACCAGTCACGACCGGCATGAGCGTGTGCCCACCTTCGATCCGCACGACCCTTTCGCCATCGGTCACCAGATCGACCGGCCCGGTAATTGCTACCGTCGTCCGTAGATCCCGGGCAAGCTGCATTGCCGCCGCCGCCGCGTCATCGACTGCATGGAGCGCATCCACCCCCTTACCACCGGCCTTGCCGGGAGCGAGGGAAAGGATTTCCGAGGCATTGCCGCGGACGACAGTGACCCTGGTTTCGGCAAGAATTCTTTGAGCGGCGGTGGTCCGCATATTGGTTGCCCCGGAACCTACCGGATCGAAAACAATCGGTTTGCCCAATGCCGTCGCCTTTTTGCCCGCCAGAACCATGGCATCAACCCACCGATCGGTCAGGGTACCGATATTGAGAACCAAAGATCCGGCAAAGGCCACCATCTCCTCAACCTCATTTTCGGCATGGGCCATAACCGGCGACGCCCCCATCGCCAGAAGGACATTGGCGGTATAGTTCATCACCACGAAATTGGTGATATTATGGATGAGCGGTTTGTTTTCTCGGATTTTTCTGAGATTGTCTGCGGTCTTACCAGCTAAATCGAACATGATGCGCCTCGTTTTCAAGAACAGAATTATGAAAAACGGGCAGACACAACGGAAGAGAGTAAACCTCAACAGGATACCAACAACGATATTTCTGCAATTCCCTACGCTGGAACTATCCAGATCAGGTTCAATGGGTATGATCTCAGGCCTTGCGCCACCCCTGCATACAACGCGTGTGCGTCACCTTCCTATAAAAAATGATCCTTGCATTGTCAATCTTTACCTCTCGGCAAAGACCATTTACATTATAACTAGAATCCAACCTGCCCTTTCTACCCGACCCATTGATCAGAACTCGCGCCGAAAACTCCGGCACTGCTCCTCGGGTTACCCTCAGTTGCGATATGCAGGTGCCCGGTCGCCATTGCGACGGTGAACACGCAGACTGCGTTACCTCTGTCCGGCTATTTCAGGGGTTGAGACTCGGCATTACAACGCAAATTTTTTCGCTCGGGTAACTGCAGCTTATCGCTGCAGGAACTGCACATGGCTCCACCCGTTTGGTGGCACATTCCGGTCAATCCGTGGCTGGTTCTGCTCTGTCTTCGCTTGCAGTAACTGAGGATGAATATCGCTGCAAGCAGCAGGCCGAAGGAAATAATCAGGGTGAGAATAAAGGTCTTCATAGGGGTGTTTATAAGCATTACCGATACCAATTACCATAAAAGCCGTCCATCCCTTCCCACCTCAGTCGAAATGATATCCAGGCGATTTTTTCCTCTACGCCCCTGCAGCGCTCAACCACAACACCCCACTCTCATTACGGGTAGTGTCCCCATTTTACGTGCTTAGCCGCCGAAATCGTCGTAATGGATGTTGCTCTTTTCCACGCCGAGACCTTCAAGCATGGTAAAGATAGCCTTATTCATCATCGGCGGGCCGCACAGGTAGTAGTTAATATCCTCCGGCGCCGGATGATCCTTCAAATACTGGTCGAGAAGCACCAGGTGGATAAAGCCGGTTGCCCCGGTCCAATTATCTTCCGGCAAGGGGCTGGACAGGGCCAGGTGGAACGAGAAATTGCTGAATTTTCTTTCAAGTCCTTGAAACTCTTCGGTGTAAAACACCTCTTTAAGGCTTCGCCCACCGTACCAAAAGGAGACCTTGCGTCCGGTGTTTTTTCCTTTAAAAAGATCAAAGACATGGCTGCGCAGCGGGGCCATCCCGGCACCACCGCCAATGAGAATGACCTCCGATTGGCTTTCGTCCATAAAAAATTCACCGAAAGGCCCGGAGATAATCACGTCATCCCCGGCTTTAAGGTTGAAAACATAGGAAGAAACCTGGCCCGGCGGCAGTGCGTCCTGACCCGGCGGGGGGCTGGCGATTCGCACATCGAGTTTGATGATGCCCTTTTCGCCCGGATAGTTGGCCATCGAATAGGCCCGGGTGACCGGCGCATATACATGGGATTTATATTGGAACATCTTAAACTTGGTCCAATCGGCGAGGAACCGATCATCGATTTCAAAGCTGCGGTATTCAAGAGAATGGGGCGGGACCTCGATCTGAATGAAACCGCCGGCCTTGAAATCAACGACATCACCCTCCGGCAGGCCGATAACCAATTCCTTGATAAAGGTCGCGACATTGTTGTTGGAGAGCACTTTGCAATGCCATTTTTTGGCCTCCAGTGCCTCGGTCGGCACCTTGATTTTCAAATCCCTTTTGACCGCCACCTGGCAGGACAGGCGCATGCCCAGCTTAGCCTCGCGGTTATTGATCTGCGATTTTTCCGTAGGCAGGATACTGCCACCGCCCTCCTGAACGATACACCGGCACTGGCCGCAGCTGCCGCCGCCACCACAGGCCGACGATAAAATGACGCCCGCCTCCGAGAGGGTGGTCAGCAGCTTGCCGCCCGGCCTGACCTGAAATTTCTTGTGCTCATTGACCTCAATGGTAACCTCACCTTCCGGCAGGAGTGTTTTCTTGGAAATCACAATGAGGGTTACCAGGATCACCTGGATAGCTAGAAAACAGAGCACTCCGTAATATATTTCAGTCATTGTCTGAGTTCCTCATGCACGTGCTGTTGCTGGTATTCCTTCGCCAAAAAACCGTCACATCTCCAGTCCGGCCAAGCCCATAAAGGCCATGGCGATCCACCCGACCGTTATAAAGGTCAGCCCCAGTCCGCGCAGTCCTGCCGGTGGATCGGCATATTCCAGCCGTTCTCTGATCCCTGCCAACACCACCACCGCCAGGAAAAACCCGGCGCCGGAGCCAAAGCCGTAGGCAACACTTTCGCCGAAGGTATAATCGCGTTCGACCATAAAGAGGGTGCCTGCAAAGATGGCGCAGTTGACCGTCAGCAGGGGTAAAAAAATACCCAGTGTGTTGTAGAGCGCCGGAAGAAAACGATCGATGACCATCTCAAGGATCTGCACCACCGCAGCGATGATGGCGATATAGGTGAGCAGGCCGAGAAAGCTGAGATCAAGCTCCGGCTGCCCGGCCCAGGCCAGAGCCCCGGGTTTTAAAAGATAGGTGTAGATCAAATTATTGATCGGCACGGTAATAACCTGGATAAACAGCACCGCCGCGCCGAGGCCAACGGCCGCCTTCACCTGTTTAGAGATGGCGACAAAGGTGCACATGCCGAGGAAAAAGGTGAGCGGCAGATTCTCAAGAAAGATGGAGCGGATAACGATATCAAAATAGTGAACCATTATTCTTTCTCCTGTTGGTTGGGATCAAGGGTACGAAGGGTCCAGATGATCAAGGCGATGAGAAAAAATCCGCAAACAGGCAGGACCAGGAGGCCGTTGCGCAGATACCAGCCGCCGTTGGTGGTCAAGGGCAGAATCTCAATGCCGAAGAGGCTGCCGGAGCCGAGCAACTCGCGGACTGAGGCAACCGACATGAGGATGAAACCATAGCCGAGGCCGTTGGCAATGCCGTCGATAAAGCTTGGAATAGGCGGATTGGACATGGCGAAACCTTCGGCCCGGCCCAAGAGGATGCAGTTGGTGATGATCAACCCGACATAAATGGACAATTGTTTTGAGAGGCTGAAATAATAGGCCTTGAGATACTGATCGACAAGGATGACCAGGGTGGCGGCAACGATGATCTGCAGGCCGATCCGCACACTGTTGGGAATCTGGTGGCGAACGAGACTGATGGTCATGCTGGAAAAGGCGGTGACCAGGCCAACGCAGATCGACATAACCAGAGCCGTGGTCATCTGGCCGGTTACCGCCAGCGACGAACAGATACCGAGGACCAGGAGAGCGATGGGGTTGCGCTTGAAGACGGAGCTGGTAAGCAGTTCAAGATTGGTTTCAGCCATGGGGTTTTTCTTTGGTTGAGTTGGAGTTAAAGTATTTGCTCTTTGCCTTGTCTAAGTGTTTAGGAAAAACGGCTGTGAGGCTTTTTTAGCCTCGTCCTGAGTTCCCGGACTCGACAATCTTCTGCTCGCTGAAAAAGGGTTTAAATCCATGTTCACCAAACCAGAATTCCATGAGGTTGTTGACACCCTTGGTGGTGAGCGTGGCACCCGACAGGCCGTCGATCTGATAATGCTTTGCCGGCTCCTCGGTTGCCGCCTTGCCCTTGACCAGCTTAAGGCCGATTTTCCCACCATCGTCATACACCCTCTTGCCACGCCAGCTGTCCTGCCAGCGGGCGTTTTCCACCTCGCCGCCGAGACCGGGAGTTTCACCGTGTTCATAAAAAGAGATGCCGCGAATGGTCGTGAGATCGCCATCGAGAGCGACATAGGCGAATATCGTCGACCAGAGGCCCTTGCCGCGCACCGGCAGGACAACCTGCTGCACCTTGGCACCGTCTTTGACGAGATACACCAGGGAATATTTTTCCAGGCGGCGCAATCTGGCGAGGTCTTCAGTGCTGCTCAGTTGGCGGCCGGTATCATCGGATAAGGCCGCCTTCAGCTGCTTGTAGGTTTCCGGACGAATGGTGCCGTCTACCACATATTTGCCGGTGGCAAGTTCTACGACTCTCGTCTCGATCGGTGCAAACATCTCGTCGATGGTCCGATTTTCGTCATAAAGGCCTACGGCGTAAAGGATATGTTTTTTTCGGTCGAGATCACGGTTGGTGTCCTGCTGCGAACGCAAGCCAACCGCCGCACCGGCTACCAGGGCCGAGCAGACAAAGGCCAGAATAAGCACGGTATAAAAGGGTTTGGCAATGGATTCTTCAGCCATGGCGTACCATCCTTCTTTTTATATTGGCCTGGATAACAAAGTAGTCAAACAGCGGGGCAAAGACGTTGCCTAAAAGAATGGCCAGCATGACCCCTTCCGGAAATGCCGGGTTGGCGACCCGGATCATGATCGCCAACACTCCGATCAACAGTCCGTACAACCACTGACCGACCGGGGTGTGCGCCGCCGATACCGGGTCGGTGGCCATAAACACCAGACCGAAAGCGAGACCGCCAACAACCAGATGCCAATGCGGCGGAATCCCGTACAGGGGATTGACGGTGCTACCGTGCAAATAATAATAACAGGCACAGAGCAGGGCGCCGATCAACGTCGAGGCTATGACCCGCCAGGGGGCAATGCCGGTAATCAGCAGGATGAAGGCGCCGATCAGACAGGCCAGGGCCGAGGTCTCGCCCATGGAGCCGGGGATGGTGCCGAGAAAGGCTTGCAGCCAGGTGAAATTCAATCCGTCAAGGGTATGGCCGGGCTGGGCAGCGGCAAATTGGCCAAGGGCGGTGGCGCCGGAGACACCGTCAATTGCGGTCCACGCCGCGTCGCCGGTCATCTGCGCCGGATAGGCAAAGTAGATGAAGGCCCGCGAGGCCAGGGCCGGATTCATGAAATTGCGCCCCACCCCGCCAAAGACTTCTTTCGCGAACACCAAACCAAAACTGATGCCGATCGCCACCTGCCACAAGGGAATGGTCGGTGGGAGGGTCAAGGCAAAAAGCAGCCCGGTGACGAGAAAGGCCTCGGAAAACTCATGGCCGCGAATCATATTGAAGAGGCCTTCCCATATCGAGCCGACAATCATTGTGACGATATAGATCGGCAAAAAATAGAGAGCACCGTGCAAACAGTTGGAAAGCAGGTTTTTCGGATCACAGCCGACCATGGCCATTATCTCACCCCGCCAGCCATTCGGCCCCGGCAAGCCCATGGCGGCAATTGCCGAATTGGCCTGATAACCGGTATTCCAGACCGCCATGCATACACAGGGCAGAAGGGCAATCAGAACGGTCGTCATGATCCGCTTCAGATCAATGGAATCTCGAACATGCGGGGCGGCCTTGGTGGTCTGGCTCGAACCGAACAAAAAGGAATCGAAGGCCTCGTAAAGCGGATACCAGCGCTCGAAGCGGCCGCCCGGGGCAAAGTGCCTCCCTGCTTTTTCCATCATTTTATTTAAGAATTTCATCTGCAGACACTCGCCTTTAGTACCTTAGAAATTCGCTTCTTGTTTTTTAAAACGAATTTCGTGAAGGTACTTATCCGGTTTATCGGGGTTGAAAAAGATGTGGGGATACGGATCATGGCGATGTCAACCTCCCTGTTCAATGGCGGTCAGCACTTCGCGCAAAAATGGCCCGAATTCATTCTTACCCGGGCAAACAAAGCCACAGAGACCAAGATCCTCCTCAATGAGTTCCAGGCAGCCGAGGGCCTTGGATTTCTCGGTATCACCCTTGGAAATTGATTTCAGAAGCGAGGTGGCAATGATATCCATGGGCATAACCTGATCATAGGTCCCAAGGGGATAAATAGCCCTTCTCCCGCCCCAAAGAGCAGTATTCATCGGAAAGGTGGTCTTTTTAACAAATGCCGAGGCGAATACCGGTTTCATGGAAAAGCGGCCCTTGCCCGGCAACAGCCAGTTGAACAGCGAGCGGCCATTCGAGTCAGCGATAACGGAAACCTGATTATGGAAACGCCCCAGATAGGTAACGTGGTCCTTAGACTCGCGGCCGCAAAGCACCGAGCCGGAGATGATCCGCAATTTCTCCAAGAATAACTCGCGGCGGCAGAGGTCCGAAAGCGAGGCGCCCAACCTGGTCTTCACCAGAGCCGGTTGAATAACGCCTGAACCGGCCAAGGCGACGGTCCGCTCAGTCTGCAGTTGACCGGTGCGCAGCAGATGGCCGATGGCGATGACATCCTGATAACCGATCTGCCAGACGATCTTCGTGTCGTGGACCGGATCGATAAAGTGGATATGGGTCGAGGGCAACCCCGCCGGATGGGGGCCCGCAAAGGACCAGTAAGTAAGGCCGTCTACCTGCTCATAGGGTTGCAGCGTCGCGGCCCCGGTACAGTAATAAAGGGGAGCGGTCAACAAACGCCTTAAAGTTCTCAGCCCCAGCTGGTATTCCACCTGGTGCTCCTGAAGAATTACCAGCGGTTGAGCGGCCAAGGGGGCGGTGTCGATAGCAGTGATAAAAAGAGAAGCCGGGTCTGAACCGATGGCCGGAGTCTTGCCGTAGGGACGAGTGCGCAATGCCGTCCACAACCCGGATTGGATCAACAAGGCTCGGATGGCTGCCGGTTCCAGTTTCTCCGGGGTATCCACCGGCTCGCAGAAGCTTACCGCTTCCTCGCCGTCAAGAGCGATGACGACCGACTCGAACCTGCGTTTTTCGCTGCGGTTGACAGCTGCAACCGTGCCGCAACCCGGCGAGGTAAAGATCACCCCGGGATTTTGCTTGTCAGTTAAAAGCTGCTGTCCGGTAATGACCCGATCGCCCGATTTGACCAGCATGGTCGGTTTCATGCCGATATAATCGTCACCCAGCAAAGCCACCTGCCGCAGCGGATTGCCTGAGCGGATCTTCTGCTCAGGACCACCGGATATTGGAATATCGAGCCCCTTTTTAATTCGTATTGTCTTCATATCAGCTGAAAAATCCTGTGGGAGTGTAAACCTGGAGATCCTTACCGACCATATGGGCCTCGTTTGCAAGCAGGGAACTTTCTTGCAGAATTCTTTAATGATTACTATAGACACAACCACTTTTAAAAACAAATGTAAATACCGATGAGAAGCAATGCACTCATCCATGTATTTCAGCTTCATTGCTTCAGCCATCGCAAATCTCTTCTGAACGGCATTTTTCCATCCGGAAAAAGACCATTTCGGGTATACTTCCGTGGCAGCCAATCGGGTTTTGCACCTTTTTCCCAACAACCTGATCTTCCCCGGCAAGAGGCTACCATGTACCCGATACAGAAAGAAAAAATCAGTTCCCGCTTCAAGCTCTTCCACGAGCTCATGCTGGTCAAGGTGCAGAGCATTCTCCTCATCGGCACCTCCTACGAGGCCTGGATCATGGAGGAAGATGGTCGGATCTCGGAGCAGATCGTCAATGAATACCGGGGCCTCAACCTCAGCCGGCCGCCCCGCCTGACCTGGGTGTCATCGCTTGCTGAGGCATTGGAGCACTACCCCGGCCTGTCTTTCGACTTGGCCATCACTTTCTCCCGGGCGGTGGACGAAGCCGCTTTCAAGCTTGGCCGGGATATCAAAAAGGCCAAGCCGGAGATTCCCGTGGTGCTGCTGACCCACCAGGAAGCCCTGCCGGAATCGACCCCGGCCTGGCATGAACAGCCGGAAGCCCTTGATCTGGTTGTTTATTGGTCAGGACAGGCCGATATTCTCCTGGCCATCGTGAAAAACATCGAAGACCGCTTCAACGCCGTCCCCGACACCAGGACCGCCGGCGTCCGAATCATCCTTTTTGTCGAAGATTCACCCTACTATCTTTCGCTGATGCTGCCGATTCTCTACAAAGAATTGGTGGTCGAAGTCCAGTCGGTGATCGAGGAAGGGCTGAACGAAGAACACCGCCTGCTCTCCATGCGTACCCGGCCGAAGATCCTTATCGCCCATTCCTACGAAAAGGCCTTAGCCCTCTACGAACAGTTCAAGCCCTATGTCCTCGGGGTGATCTCCGACATGCGCTACCATCGCAACCATCTCCTCGACGGCTGCGCCGGCCTGCAGCTCCTCAGCCACATTAAGCGTGACCGCTTCGATATTCCCACGATGCTCACCAGTTCGGAGAGCCATAACGCCGAATATGCCAAATTGATCCCGGCGCTGTTCCTCGACAAAAACGCCCCGTCCCTGCAGGAGAGTATCAAAACCTTTCTGGTCGAACATCTTGGTTACGGCAATTTCGTCTTTCGCATGCCGGACGGCACCGCCTACGACCAGGCCGGCAACCTTTATTCGCTTGAAAAAAAACTGGCGACCATTCCCCCGGAATCCTTTCTTTTCCACAGTCGGCACAACGACTTTTCCCGCTGGTTCTACACCCTGGCCGAGGTCGAACTGGCCTCGCAGGTCCGGCCGCTGCGCGACTCGACCTATGATACGGTGGAGGAACATCGCCGCCAACTGATCGGCATCATCAAAGAAAAACGCATCGCCCGGCAACGCGGCATCATCGTCAACTTCGGCCGCGACCGCTACGATCCCGACACCAACTTTTCCAAGACCGGTAATGGCTCCCTCGGCGGCAAGGCCCGGGGATTGGCCTTTTTTTCGGCCCTGCTGTATCGCCACAGCGAACTCCTCAGGCCCTTTGACCGTTTTGAAATCGTCGTGCCGCAAACGCTGGTACTGACCACCGACGCCTTCGACGAATTCGTCCGCCTGAACCATCTGCACGACCTGACGAGAGATGATTTGACCGACGAAGAGGTCATGGCCAGGTGCAAGGCGACTGCCTTGCCGTTACAGCTGAGAGAGCAACTGGGGCACTATCTCCGGGAGGTACGCTACCCTTTGGCGATCCGCTCCTCCAGCATCTTAGAGGACGCACAGTTTAAATCCTACGCCGGGCTATATCACACCTGTATGCTGGCCAACGACCACCCGGATCTCTCCTTTCGCCTCAGCCAATTGGAAAACGCCATCCGCCGGGTTTACGCCTCCACCTACTTCCGGGCACCAAAGGCCTTCTCGAAAAGGGTCGGCAACCAGATCGAGCAGGAGAAGATGGCGGTTATCCTCCAGGAAGTCGTCGGCAGCCGCTACGATAAGTCCTACTACCCGGCGATCTCCGGCGTCGCCCAGTCCCTCAACTACTATCCCTTCGACCGGATGAAACCTGCGGACGGCATCGTCTCCATTGCCCTCGGCCTTGGCAAGGCGGTCATGGAGGGCGAGAAGATTCTCCGCTTCTCGCCGCGTTTTCCGGAGATTCTGCCGCAACGAAGCACCTTGAGCGACACCTTAAAAAACGCCCAACAGAGCTTCTACGCCCTGCAGATGGGCCGGGAGGATGCAAATCCAGAGGCAAGCGAAGCCAACACCTTGGTGCGCCGGCAGATCACCGAGGCGACAAACGACTATCCGGTGCAGTTTTTGTCGAGCACCTACGATCCGGCTGAACAGCGCATCCGCGACCAGTTCTCGCCGCAGGGCATCCCGGTCCTGACCTTTGCCGCCATCCTGAAACACAAGGCCTATCCCCTGCCGGAGGCGGTGGCCACCCTCCTTGCCATGGGGCAAAAGGGGTTGGGCTGTCCGGTGGAGATCGAATTTGCCGTCAATTTCCCCATGAACTCGCGAGAAAAAGCCCGGCTCGCCGTCCTGCAGATCCGCCCGATGAGCGCCCGCGAGGAGATGCTCGAGGTGGATATCGGCCCGGACCAGCTGAACCGGGCCTTCTGCCTTTGCCACCAGGCCCTCGGCAATACCGACAACCGCAGCATGCACGACCTGATCTATATCCGCCCGGAGACCTTCGACCCGTCACGCACCGTCGACATGGCTCGGCAACTGGGAAAACTCAACGCCGCCCTGATGAAGGCAGGTAGGAAATATATCCTTGTCGGTCCCGGTCGCTGGGGTTCGGCCGATCACTGGCTCGGCATCCCGGTCAACTGGGGGGATATCTGCGGCGTCGGAGCAATCGTTGAGACAACCCATCCGGCGATCAACGCCGACCCGTCACAGGGCTCGCACTTTTTCCATAACATTACCTCACTGGGCATCAATTATCTGAACGTCGGCATTGATCCAGGCGATCGCTTCGACTGGCAAGCTTTGGCAGGCATGCAGGTGGTGGCGGCGACGACCCATGCGGTGCATGTTCTCTGCCCGCAGCCTTTTGTCCTGCTGGTCGATGGCCGGAAACGCATCGGCGTGCTACTGCAACATCTCAATTAATAATCCGCAAAAATGTTTTATTGACATATAAAGCCATTCTCCATATGCTTGAACAAGCTAAACCATTGTCTCGGACAGCCTCCTAGCAACGCCGGTCGTTAATATACAAGGACAATTCGCAATGCAAGGTTTCCCACCATGAACATGCTCCACTTCCTCTTTGACCGGTTATTTCTGAGAAGGGTTGCGCCCCGGACCTTACTGCTTTTCCTGTCCATTATAATTCTCGGTTCATCTCATTCCACCTGCTCGTCAAATGAAGTGTCTTTGCCAACAGACACCGTTCCGACGATCAGCAGGCCAAAGAATGTTCTTGTCCTTTTCTCTTATCACCGTGCTGAATGGTCTGACAACGTTCAAAAGGGCATTGAGTCAGTCTTCAAACCCTACCAGGATGTACACTTTTTTTATGAATACATGGACACCAAGCGTCTGAAAACCAAGGATTACCTGGAAACCTTGCGCAACATTTATATTGAAAAATATGCGGGCACACATATTGACTTGGTGATATGCGTTGATAATAACGCATTAGATCTCCTGGTAGAAAATGCCAATTCACTTTTCCCTGACACTCCTGTTGTCTTCTGTGGCATCAATGATTACAAGCCCGCTCTCCATTCTGCCCGCCCCGACGTAACCGGCGTTGTTGAATACGGGGATTTTACCGACACATTGAAAATTGCTTTCAAAGCTCGTCCAAATGCCACAAAGCTCTATATTATTTGTGATCAAACCGAAACCGGGAAAATCAATACGCAGGAGCTGATTGCCACACTTTCTACCGCAGCACCCGGCATTCAGGCAGTTCTGACAGACCGCATGAGCTACAAAGAGCTCTCCACCACACTGCAAAAGGCAGACCCTCAACAGGTAGCATTCTTTGTCAGCTTCTGGAAAGATGGCACCGGCATGAATATTGAGCCGTGGCAGCTTGACGATGTATTCAGAAAATCCCCAATCCCCGTATTCGGCCGTTCGGAGTGGATGATCAACCACGGGATGGTAGGGGGGAAATGCGTGACGGGATTCACCCAAGGAGAGGCGGCGGCAAGGTTAGCATTGCAAATTCTCGGCGGCACGCCGGTTTCTGCTCTCCCCGTTGATAGCAACAGCCCGAACCAGTACCTCTTTGATTATCAAATGATGAAACACTATTTGATAAACGAAGATCTCTTTCCCGACAAAAGCATAGTATTCAACCGCCCCGAACCATTTTTTCGGGTATCCAGAACCGCTGGCATAGCCCTATTCGTTTTTTCACTCTTGCTCCTCGCGGCACTTGTTTTCCTCGTGGCAAACATTCGGCAACGCAGAAAGGCCGAAAAGGCACTTCGTGAAAGCGAATCCCGCTATCGCGGCATGATCGAAAACATCCAGGACACCTTCTACAGGACAGATGCCCAAGGCTCTCTCATATTTGTCAACGATTCCGGGACACGGTTGCTGGGGTATGATTCACCACAAGAGATGATCGGGAGACCCAATGCTTCTTTCTGGCATTTTCCGGAAGCACGGCTGGAAATGCTGGAGATAATAAAGCGAGATGGCGTTGTCCACGACTATGAAGTTGTCTTGGTGCGCAAGGATGGTTCCCCTATACCTGTTTCTACAACCTCCGGCTACTATTATGATAAAGATTCGCAAATCCTTGGCGTCGAGGGAATATTTCGTGATATTACCGAGCGCAAGCAAGCGGTGGCAGCTCTCCTAGCTGAACGTCGGTATTTAACAGACATCATTGACTCCCTGCCGGATGCCACCTTTATTATTGACACTGATCAGCGCATCGTTGTCTGGAACAGGGCTATTGAGGAAATGACAGGAGTCAAAAGAGAGGATTTACTCGGCAGGGGTAACTACGCATACGCAGTTCCCCTTTATGGAGAGCCGAGGCCCATTCTCATTGACCTTCTCAATATCTCAGAAAAAGAGATGGAGCGTGCATATTCCACCGTCACGCGATCCGATGATAAGATTTATGCCGAAACATTTATTCAATCGTTGAACGGCGGCCAGGGCGCCTATCTTTGGGGTGTTGCCGCGCCACTCTACGATCGATCCGGTTTGCGTATCGGAGCTATTGAAGTCATCAAAGACATCACAGCGCTAAAAAGGACAGAAAAAAACAACATCCACCTGCAAGAGCAATTGCTGCAGTCACAAAAGATCGAATCTATTGGCCTTTTAGCAGGTGGTGTAGCGCATGATTTTAACAATATGCTGGGGGTCATTCTTGGGCATGCAGAACTGGCACAAATCCGGTTGGATAAAGATCAGCCACTCTTTTATAACCTCGAAGAGATTCGCAAGGCTGCCCAGCGCTCTGCCGATCTGACCAGGCAGCTTCTGACCTTTGCCCGGAAACAGACTATTGCGCCCGAAATAATAAGCCTGAACGAAACCGTGAACGGGATGTTGACAATGTTACGGCGACTCATCGGCGAGGACATAAACTTGGTCTGGCTGCCAGGCAAGAATCTGGGCTTGGTTAACATGGATCCTTCCCAACTCGATCAGATTCTCGCCAACCTTTTTGTCAATGCCCGGGATGCTATTGCCGATACCGGGAAAGTCACCATTGAGACCGATGGCGTCGTTTTTGACGAGGCCTACTGCAAAACACACAACGATTTTGTTCCCGGAAAATATATTCTGATGGCGGTCAGTGACAATGGCTGCGGCATGGATTCAGAGACAATGGCCCACCTTTTCGAGCCTTTTTTCACCACCAAGGAGATGGGTAAAGGTACCGGCCTGGGATTGGCAATGATCTACGGTATTGTCAAACAAAACAACGGAGTTATTAACGTTTACAGTGAGCCAGGTCTCGGCACCACCTTCAAGATTTACCTGCCCCAACATGCAAATGATGCTGAAACAATGCCTGAGATGGATTCGACGAATGTGGCAATGCGCGGCAACGAGTCGATCCTACTGGTGGAAGATGAGCCGATGATTCTCGACATGACCACGACGATGCTTGAGCTTCAAGGCTATAAGGTTTTTCCTGCTAAGACTCCCGGCGCAGCCATTCGCCTTGCCAGCGAGCACGCCGGTACAATCCACCTCCTGATGACCGATGTTGTCATGCCTGAAATGAACGGCAGGGACCTGGCAAGAAACCTGTTATCCCTCTACCCCAAGCTCAAATGTCTTTTCATGTCCGGTTATACCGCCAACGTAATCGCCCATCACGGCGTGCTCGATGATGGTGTACACTTCATTCAAAAACCGTTTGATCTGAAGGATCTTGCCGCAAAAATCAGAAATGTCCTAGATGCAGATCACGGCGAAGAAACCAGAGATTCCTGAACCAACAATCCTTACCTGGCGCTGATGGCTGATTGGTGCAGTAAGTTCCACGTGGTCATATGGGCGATTGCCTGATGCCCAATCACATTCATTTGATTGCCGTTCCGGAAACGGAAGAAGGCTTGCGACGGGCGATTGGCGAGGCACACCGCCGATACTCCGTCATGATCAATCGTCGACAGAGATGGACGGG
>Ga0105047_10005801_pt1 | contig 21067 bp, 17 predicted proteins | sample MAT04_FD_78384 | JGI IMG/M metagenome (GOLD analysis project Ga0105047, IMG submission 78384) | Freshwater microbial communities from Lake Fryxell liftoff mats and glacier meltwater in Antarctica - MAT-04 (megahit assembly) | ecosystem: Environmental > Aquatic > Freshwater > Ice > Liftoff... | reverse complement strand
GCGACGTCGACCAGCGACCGGTTCATCTTGCCCTCGGCGTCGGCGAAGATCCGCAGCTGCGCGATCTTGCGCGCGAGGCCCGCCGCGATGGCCTCGTCGTCGCTGGCGCGCACGCCGAGGAAGACGAGGAGGCCCGGGCCGATCGCGCCGATGACCTCGCCATCGACCGTGACCTGGGCGCGAAGAACCCGCTGCACCATCGCTCGCACGCGGCGCTCTTGGCACGGACCCGCGGCGGTGCCAAGGGAGCCGCGTGGAGCTTCACGCGCTGACCGCCCGCCAGATGCTCGATCGCCTGCGGGCCCGGGAGATCTCCCCGCGCGAGCTGCTCGATGCGCACGAGAAGCGCATCGACGCCGCCGACGGTAAGATGAAGGCGATCGTCCACCGCCTGACCGAGCGCGCTCACGCGGCCGCCGCCGAGTCCGAGACGCGGCTGGCGCGCGGGGAAGGGCGCCCGCTCGAAGGGCTGCCGATCACGATCAAGGAGTCGATCTCCACGCGGGGCCTGCCCTGCACGCTGGGCGTGAAGGCGCGGCAAAAGCTCCCCCCCGCCGAGCGCGACGCGGCGATCGTCACCGCCCTCGAGGAGCTCGGCGCGATCCCGTTCGCCAAGACCAACGTCTCCCAGCTCCTCCTGTTCCACGAGTCCGACAACCCGATCTGGGGCGCCACGAACAACCCGTGGAACGCCGAGCGGGTCCCCGGTGGATCGAGCGGCGGCGAGGCGGCGGCGATCGCGGCGGGGCTCGCGCCGGCCGGGATCGGCACCGACATCGGAGGCTCGATCCGCATCCCGGCGGTGTGGTGCGGGATCGCCGGGCTGAAGCCGACGATTGATCGCTGGCCGATGCGCGGGGTCGTGGGTGCGCTCGCCGGCCAGGAGATCATCCGCGGCCAGTGCGGCCCGATGGCGCGCACCGCGGGCGACGTCGCGGCGATCTGGCAGGCGGTCGATCCGCGGCGCCTCAACGCGCTCGATCCGGCCGTGCCGCCGCTGACGAACCTCGATCCCGCGCGCGTCGATCTCGCGAAGCTGCGGGTCGGTGTGACCATCAGCGACGGCTTCCTCGACCCGTCGTCGTCCGTCGCGCGCGCGCTGGAAGAGGCCAAAAAACACCTCGAAAAAGCCGGTGTCACGCTGGTCCCGTACGTCCCGCCTTCGATCGATCGCATCCTCGACACGTACTTCTCGGCGCTCTCCAGCGACGGCGGCGCGACGGTCGATGCGCACCTCGCGGGCGATCCGATCGCCGCGCAGCTTGCCGGCCTGCTCTCGGTGGCGCGCATGCCGGGGCCGATCCGGAAGGCCGCGGCGATGGTGATGAGCGCGCGCGGCGAGCACCGCGTGGCGCGCATCCTGCGCAACGTTCACAAACGCTCGGTGGGAGAGCTCTGGATGCTGACCGCCGCGCGCACCGAGCTGCGCCTCGCCACCGCCGACGTCTGGGATCGCGAGCAGCTCGACGCGGTGCTCTGTCCCGCGCACAGCACGCCGGCCCTGCGCCACGGCGACTCGGTCGACTTCACGCTCGGCGGGCTGCCGTCGCTGCTCTACAACTTCCTCAACCTGCCGGCCGGGGTGGTCGCGGTGAGCCGCGTGCGCGCCAGCGACGTCCCGCGCGCGAGCCCGGCGGATCGCATCGAGCGGCGCGCTGCGCAGGTCGAGGCGGGGAGCGAGGGCCTGCCGCTCGGCGTCCAGATCGTGGCGCGGACATGGCGGGAAGACGTGGTGCTCGCGCTGATGATGGCGATCGAGGATCGCGCCCGCGAAGGCGCCGATTTCCCGCACACCCCGATCGATCCAGCGTGACGCCAACCGGGGGGCTTGTTATGGCGGCCCCCATGTCGCGTTTCCATCTCGTGCTCGCCGCGCTGCTCCTCGGCGGCTGCGCCTCGAAGGCGCCGGCCCCTGCTGCGCCCGCGCCCACGCCCGCGCCGCCGCCCGCGGTCAAGACCGCCACGGTCGCCGCCGCCGCGCCGAAGCCGGCCACCGTCTGGGCGGACCGGGCGACGTTCGGCGCAAGCTGCAAGGCGTCGCTCGATCGGGCCCGCACGCTCCGCGACAACCTGAAGTCGGCGCCGCCGGCGAGCGAGGCGCGGCTGACCCGCTACAACCAGCTCCTCTCCGAGCTCGACTCCACCATGAACCTCGCTGGCCTCATCTCGAACACGCACACCGACAAGGCCGTGCGCGAGGCCGCCGAGGCGTGCGAGCGCGACGTGCGGGCGACGTTCAGCGAGATCAACCTCGATCGCGGCCTGTACGAGGTGATGAGCGGTGCCGACACGAAGGCGCTCGACGCCGACGCGAAGCGCTTCGCGTTCAAGGTGCTGCGCGAGTTCAAGCGCGCGGGCGTGGACAAGGACGAGGCCACCCGCGAGAAGCTCCGCAAGCTCGACGCCGAGATGGTGCAGACCGGCCAGGACTTCGCGCGCAACATCCGCGCGGGCACCGCGACGGTGGCGTTCGATCCCGCCGAGCTCGAGGGCATGCCGGCCGACTTCTTGGCCGCGCACAAGCCCAACGCCGACGGCAAGATCATCCTCTCCACCGACTATCCCGACTACTTCCCGATCCAGAACTACGCGACCCAGGAGGCGACCCGGAAGAAGCTCTCGGTCGCGTTCCTGAACCGAGGCTATCCGAAGAACGAGCCGGTGCTGAAGAAGCTGCTCGAGCTGCGATGGGAGTACGCGCACCTGCTGGGCCAGCCGAGCTGGGCCGAGCACATGGCGTCGGACAAGATGATCGGGTCGGCCAAGGCGATCGAGAACTTCATCGCCAGCATCAACGGCTTCGCGAAGCCGCGCATGACCAAGGAGCTGAAGGAGCTTTTGGCCCGGAAAAAGAAGGATGATCCGAAGGCCAAGGCTATCGAGCAGTGGGACCGCTTCTACTACGTCGATCGGGTCCGCCAGGAAAAGTATGGGTTCGACGCGCAGATCGCGCGCCCCTATTTCCCGTACGATCAGACGCTGGCCGGGATGTTCGCGCTGTACGGCGAGCTGTTCGGCGTCGAGTTCCGCCGCGTCGAGCGCCCGGTGTGGCACCCGAAGGTGCAGGCCTACGAGATGCTCGAGAAGGGCGTGGTGATCGGCCGCTTCTATCTCGACATGCATCCTCGCGCGGACAAGTACAACCACGCGGCGATGTTCCCGATGGTCACCGGGCTCTCCGGAGGCGTGCTCCCGGAGGCGTCGCTGGTCTGCAACTTCCCCGAGGGCGCCGGGCTCATGGAGCACTCCGACGTCTCGACGCTCTTCCACGAGTTCGGGCACCTCATCCACCACCTGCTGGCGCGCAGCTCGACCTGGGTGAACCTGAGCGGCATCAACACCGAGTGGGACTTCGTCGAGGCGCCTTCGCAGCTGCTCGAGGAGTGGACCTGGGACGCCAAGGTGCTCGGCCGGTTCGCGATGCACAACGAGACCCACGCGGCGATCCCGGCCGAGCTGGTGCAGAAGCTCCGGACCTCGGCCGAGTTCGGCAAGGGCACGCACGTCATGCGTCAGGTGTTCTACACGTCGATGTCGTACTACCTGCACGCCAAGGACCCGAAGGGCCTGAACCTCGACAAGGCCACCGCCGACATCGCCAAGAAGTACAGCCCCTATCCTGAGGTCCCGGGCACGCACCTCTGGGCCGGGTTCGGCCACATCGAGGGGTACAGCTCGATGTACTACACGTATCAATGGTCCCTGGTCCTGGCGAAGGACATCTTCACGCGCTTCGAGAAGGCCGGCCTTCTCGATCCCGGGGCGGCCGCCGACTATCGCGAGAAGATCCTCAAGCAGGGCGGCCGGAAGGACGCTAAGCTGCTGATGCGAGATTTCTTGGGTCGCGAGTCCACTCTGGAGGCCTACAAGCGATGGCTCGAGCGCAACTGATGGCTCCGTGTTTCTTCCAACTCCCTGGCTCCCCGTACCGGATCGTGTTATCGGGCTCGAAGGGCTCGGTTATCCATGGCAAATGATCAAGGCAAGGGCGGCTCGCCCACCGACGACCGCACGATTCTCGATCCGCTCAACGCAGACGAGCTGAAGGCTCTCCGCGAAGCGCGCGAGCGATTCCAGAAGAACGCCAAAGGCGGTGCTGGCGCGGTCGGCCCGGACACCGGTGAGGACATCGGCGACGCGCCCACGCGCGCCGTCAGCGCGCTGCCCAGCTTCGACAAGCCGGGCCCCACGCTCAACTCGATCGGCGGCAACGCCGGCAGCTCGAAGATCATGCCGGATCCGAAGCCGCTGACCCCGCAGGGCGCGCGCATCTCGACGGGAACCGTGCCCTCCGGCGTCGCGCCGCCTCATAGCGGTGGCATCGTCCAGGTCCCCGGCCCCCAGCCGATGGCCGGCCCGGGCGGCGTCCCCGGCCAGCCTGCGTTCGGCGAGAACACGCTGATGTGGATGGCCCCGGTGAAGGTCGAGGCCCCGCAGATCATCCCCGAGCGCGGCGCGGCCGCGGGCTCCGGAATGATCCCGACGATCATGCCGCCCGAGACGCAGAGCCGGAAGATGATGCGCTTCGTCTTCGCGGGCGTCATCGGCGTCCTCATGGCGCTCGGCGCTGCGTGGATCTTCATCGGCAGCGGCAAGCCCGGCTCGATCGAGCTCACCTCGAACCCGCCGAAGGCGCAGGTCACGATCGACGGCAAGGTCCAGCAGGTGTCGACGCCGATGAAGGCGACGCTGCCCGCCGGCCCGCACACCATCGAGCTCAAGCTGCCGAACTACCAGGACGAGTCGTTCCAGCTGGTGATCGAGGAGGGAGGCAAGCTCCCCCCGAAGCACATCGAGCTCTCGCCGATCTCGAAGCCCGGCATGATGACCGTCTCGATCGAGGTCGCCCCGGTGAACGCGAACATCACCGTGAACGGCGAGCCGTTCATGGGCAAGAAGATGGTCCGCATCGCGAACCTCGACCCGCAGAAGGCGAACAAGATCGTCATCGAGGCCGGCGGCTACGCCAAGATCGACAACGATATCCCGGCGGGCCAGCTCAAGGGCTCGTACAACTTCATCCTCCAGCCCGAGTAAATGCCGACGCGCGAGATCGACCTCGGCGGCCGGCGGTTCTCCTTCACGCTGCCCGAGACGCTCGAGGATCCGAACTACAAAAGCAGGGACGGCGGCGACGAGAAGCCGTACTGGGCCTTCATCTGGCAGAGCTCTCTGACCATGGTCCAGGTCATCTCCGAGGGCCCGGATCTCACCGGAAAGCGGGTCATCGAGATCGGCTGCGGGCTCGGCCTCGCCAGCCTCGCCGCGGCGCTCAAGGGCGCGACGGTGACCGCGAGTGACATCCGGCCCGAGGCGATCCAGCTCCTGAAGAAGAACGCGGCGGACAACAACATCCCGCTCGAAGCGCGCATCGTCGACATCTACGAGCCGCCCGAAGATCTGGGCCTCTTCGACGGGGTGATCGCGGCCGACGTGCTCTATCACGACGGGATGCTCTCCGGCGTCCTGCGCTTCATGCGGAAGCACTTGAAGCCGGACGGGCTCGGCGCGCTGACCGATCCCTATCGCATCATGCCGGCGGGCGTCCTCGGCGCCGCGCGGCTGAACGGGTTCGACGTGCAGTCCTTCGCGCTAGGTACGGGCGGGACGCCGGTCGTCCTGTACTCGCTGACCCGCCGCCGCCGCTGAAGTTCTCTGGCCGCGGGGACGCGGGACTGGACCAATCCCGGCCGGCGGTGCTAACCGCCGGACGATGCGCTCTCTGCCCTGGGCCTCGCTGGCCGTGCTCCTCTGCTCCCCCGCGCTCGCGTTCGCGCAAGCGGTGGACGGCAGCGCCGATCGGCCTGTGCCCGCCACCGACGGTGGCGCTCCGGTCCCGCCGCCGCCGCCCCTCGGCGACGCGGGCATGGCTGGCGCCTGCGGCGCGGTGACCTTCGAGGGTGAGTGCAACGGCACCACGCTGCTCTACTGCGACGATCAAGCGACGCCCGAAGAGCTCATCACCGTCGACTGCACGACGGAGCTCGATACCGCCGCGACGTGCATCATCGTCAGCCCGAAGTACGGCGCCGATTGCGCGGCCGCGACCGGTCACGAGTGCATCTTCGTCGACGAGAACAGCGACCTGATCCAGGGCTTCTGTCAGGGCACCGGCGCCGGCTGCGTCGAGACCGCCACGACCTCGCGCTGCGTGACCAACGAGGCCTGCGTCGAAGCAGACATCGCCACCTGCCGCGGCGACCGCGCCGTGCTCGACTGCAACAACGGCCAGCCCTGGCTCGAGGACTGCGTCTCCTTCGGCGGCACCTGCGGCAACGGCGTCTGCATCGGCATCCCGCAGGGCGGGTTCTGCGGCGACGGCCTGGAGTGCGCGGCCGGCCTCGAGTGCAACGACGAGGGCGAGTGCGATCAGCCTGCGGCCGACGCCGGGGTCATGACCCAGGCCGATGCCGCGCCGACGAATGACGCCATGCCCCAGGCGGACGTGGGCGCCGTCGTGGCGCACCCCGACGCGGCCGCGAGTGGCCGCCCCGACGCCGCGGGCAGCGGCGGCGTTCGCGACGCCGGGAGCACCGGTGGCGGCGAGCTGCCGACCGAGAAGAGCAGCTGCGCGACCCTCGGCGGATCGGCGAGCACGCTCGGCCTGACGATGCTGCTCGCGGGCCTCGCGATGATCTCCCGCCGAAACCGCCGCTAGTCCCCTGGAACAGAAGTTCGGTGCGGATATCGCGAGGACGGGCGAGATCCGTGCCGAACTTCTGTTCCAGGGGACTAGTAGCTCTGCACAGTGAAGTTGATGGGTTGCGGGTGTCGAGGCGCTCGTCTGGCAAGGCGCGCCGTCCGACGGCATACTCTGCGTCTGTCGAGGCGCGCAACGCAGCCAGGCGAGATGGATCGGCGGCCTCAACCCTTCAACTTCACTGTGCAGAGCTACTAGTGCGTCTCGTCTGGCTGCTCGCCCTCACGGGCTGTGTGGTGCCGGTCAACCGATCGCTGCCGCGCGGCGCTTTCCGCGAATCCCGTATCGCGCTCGAGCGCTCCACCGCTGCCACCGCCATCGCCTCGCCGAGCGCGATCGATGTGGGGTGGGGCGCCTCCGAGATCAAGGCCGCCGAGGGCACCTCGCTCGCGGGCTACGGATCGCGCGCCGGCGAGCCTCACGAGGGCGTGCACGATCCGACCTTCGCCCGCGCGATCGCGCTGCGCGCCGAGGACGGCCAGCCGGTTGTGTTCCTCGCGACCGACATCCTGCTCATCGAAGGGACGCTGCGCGCGGCGATCGCCGAGCGCCTCGCCGGGGTGATCGCGATGGATCGCATCATCCTCACGGCCACGCACACCCACGGGGGCCTCGGCGGCTACGCCGACAACTTCGCGTTCCGCTTCGTCACCGGCGCACCGGACGATCGGGCCAAGAGCGACATCCTCGACGCGATCGACACCGCGGTGCGCGCCGCGATCGCCAGCCTCGCGCCCGGCCGGGTCGCGCTCGGCGAGGTGGAAGCGCCGGGGCTCTCGACCAACCGCATCAAGAAGGTCGGATTGCCGGTCGATCCGGTGGCGGGCGTGCTGCTGGTGGAGCGCAAGAGCGACAAGCAGCGCGCGGTGCTGGTGACGTACGGCGCGCACGCGACGGTGGTGTCGGATCTCGATCGGCGCGTCACCGCCGACTATCCGGGCGCGATGGCCCGCGCGCTCGAGTCGCACGGGCTCGCGATGGCGGCGTTCGCGGCGGGCGCGGTCGGATCGATGTCCCCGCGCGCGGGCTGGTCCGAGCAGCCGGGCGCGGAGTGGCAAGGCCAGGCCCTGGCTGGCGCGGTGCTCGCGGCGCTCCCGCGCTTGAGCCGCGATCTGGTCGATCGCGCGCCGCTGGTCGCGCTGCAGGCGACGCTGGTGCTCCCGCCGCGACAGTGGCGCGTGATCGCGGCGGACTGGTCGATGCCCGCACCGTTCACCGAGATGTTCGTGCCCATCCGCGCGCCGGTGACCGCGGTGACGCTCGGCCGTGCGACGTGGGTGTCACTGCCGTTCGAGCTCTCGGGCGAGATCGCCGCGCGCATCCGCGCCCGCGCGCGCAACAGCGGCCACGTGCTGGTGCTCAGCTCGTTCGGCGGCGAGTACGCCGGCTACGTGACGCCGCCGGCGGCCTACGACATGCCCGAAGCCGACAAGGCGGACATGGCCGACTACGAGACGCGCCTGCTCGGCTTCTACGGGCCGCACATGGGCGATCTCGCCGCCGCCGCCGCGTGGCGCACGATGCTCGCCGCCGAGTCCCGCACGACCGGAGTCACGCGCGCGCCGCAGCTGGTGCGGATGCCTCCGCCGGCGACCAGCCCGCCGCCCGAGCCTGCGCGCCCGCCTGAGAAGTGACGGGGTTGGGCTTCGGATGGACCGCTATGGAAGCAAGGAAACCAGGAAGTCGTGATGGAACGCGTCGCGGAGCGCACGGGGCCGTTTTTTCTTTTCTGACCCGAGAAAAAAGACGATCGCGCCAGCACCGCAGCGCCGGCGCGACCAGAACTTCCTGGTTTCCTGGCTTCCTAAGCGATCAATCCGGTGCGGAACCCGGCACGCGCGCTCAACCCGCGCGCTTCCTTTTGGTCGGCTTGAGCGGATCGAAGCGCTCGACGCCCTCGTGCCCGCGCCACCGCATGACCTCGCCCTCGCCGAGCGCGTCGGCCTTGTTCTCCCACGCCCACTTCGCGAAGCGCTTGTAAGCGCGGCTCGCGGCGGGGTGCTCGGGCACCATCTCGACCGCGCTCTGCATCAGCTTCATCGCCGCGGGGACCGGCGCGAACATCGAGTCGAGCGCGGCGCCCTCCGAGAACATCGAGGCGCGATCGTTCAGATAGTCGCGCATGTGCACCGCGCGGATCGGCAGCTGGGCGGTCTCCACCACGAAGTCCTGGACCTGCGGATCGTCGAGGTCGGGCGGGATCGTGTTGCCGATCGCCATCGTCGACATCGTGGTGCCCCACAGCGTGCAGTTGAGCTCCTCGCCGAGCCAGATGGTGTGGAAGTTGGGCAGCCGGCGGTGCGCGATCCAGATCAGGAAGTGCGTCACGTCGTGGCACACCAGCCCGACCATGAAGGCGCGAAAGGCCTTCTTCAGCTCTTCGCCACGAAAGCGGGGCCACTCCGCGGGGCGACCCAGCCACCACGGCACGACGCGCTGCGGGTTGAGCGCCATCCTGAGCTTGTCGTCGAACTCGATATAGCCGGGGTTGTCGTAGTCGAACCAGATCATGTTCGCCTTCGACCACAGCGGCAGGATGGGCCGGGCGGCCCGCGCGTAGCGGCCGAGCGCGTCGCTGCGCTCACTCGCCCGCGCGAGGAGCTCGTCGAACACCAAGAGCTCGTCGCGGATGTGCTCGGGCGTGAGCCAGTCGAGGCTCTGGAGCGCCCGCGCCTCGACGAACGACGAAAGCATGGGCCGATTGTATCACGCCGGCGCGCGCGCCCGGCAGAGGACGTAGAGCTCGGATCGGGTCTTGAAAGCCGCGTAAGGGAGGGTCCCCGGCATCACGCAAAACGCCCGGAAAGCGTCGAGCTTGTCGGCCGGCACGGCCGCCCGCATCTCCTGATCGAGCAGCGGCGCGCGCTCGTCCAGCGCCGCCAGGACCTCGCTCGTGATGTCCGCGGCGTGCTCGATCACCAGCCCCGCCGCCTCCATCTCCGCCCGGAGATCCGCCACCTCGGCCGCTGGCCAGAAGTCGCAGAACAAGAACGCCCCGCCCGGACGCAGCACCCGCCGCACCTCGCGGAGGAAGCGCGCCGACGAACCATAGGCGTGGCACGACTCGACGTTGATCACCGCGTCGAACGAGCCGGGGTCGAAGGGGAGCTGCTCGGCGTCGCCGACCACGTATCTGAGGCCCGGCTGCGCGTGCCGCGCGTTTGCCAGGGCGACGGCGCTCGGCGCGCGGTCGAGCCCGACGTACGCGCTCGGGTTCAGCCGCGGAAACAGGAAATTGGCACCGCCGCCGCGCCCGGACCCGACCTCCAGCACGTCCTTGTCCGCGATCGGGCCATCCAGCGTCGCGACCTTGTAATAGAGCTGCGCGGAGAGCCGCTCGGCGAGGTGCTCGGGCAAACGCGGCGGCAGCGGCCCGTCCCTCTCGACCGACCAGACCAAGCCGTAGTTCATCATCGTCCAGTCGTCGCGATCGGCGCTGAGCTGGGCGAGCCAGTCGTACCATTCGAGGATGCGCTGGCGCTTGAACGCCGGGTGATAGAACGAGCGCATTTTACATGTTGCGGCGGTACTGGCCGCCCACCGCGTAGAGCGCGCGGGTGATCTGGCCGAGGCTGGCGTGCTCGACCGTGCTCATGAGCTCGCGGAACACGTTGCCGCCCGCCAGCGCGACCGACTGCAGCTGCGCGAGATCGGCCTCCGTGTGCTGCGCCTGGCGCCCCTGGAAGTCGCGCAGGCGCGTGATGCAGAGGCTCTTCTCCTCGGGCGAGGAGCGGCGCAGCTCGACGCTGTCGGCCTGCTTCTCGTAGTCGGCGTGCGGGTTGGTGAAGGTGTTGACGCCGACGATGGGCAGCGTGCCGTCGTGCTTCTGCTTCTCGTAGTACATCGACTCTTCCTGGATGCGCCCGCGCTGGTACTGGGTCTCCATCGCGCCGAGCACGCCGCCGCGATCGGCGATGCGATCGAACTCTTTCAACACCGCCTCCTCGACGAGATCGGTGAGCTCCTCGACGATGAAGCTGCCCGAAAGGGGGTTCTCGTTCTTGGTGAGCCCGAACTCCCGGTCGATGATCAGCTGGATCGCCATCGCGCGCCGCACCGAGGCGTCGGTGGGCGTGGTGAGCGCCTCGTCGAACGCGTTGGTGTGGAGGGAGTTGGTGTTATCGGCCAGCGCCAGGAACGCCTGCAGCGTGGTGCGGATGTCGTTGAAGTCGAGCTCCAGCGCGTGCAGCGATCGGCCCGAAGTCTGGATGTGATACTTCAGCTTCTGGCTGCGATCGTTGCCGCGATAGAGTGACTTCATCGCCACCGCCCAGATGCGGCGCGCGACCCGCCCGATCACCGTGTACTCGGGATCCAGGCCGTTGGAGAAGAAGAAGGAGAGGTTGGGGGCGAAGTCATCGACCTTCATCCCGCGCGACAGATAGTACTGGACGTACGTGAATCCGTTCGCGAGCGTGAACGCCAGCTGGGTGATCGGGTTCGCGCCGGCCTCGGCGATGTGATAGCCGGAGATACTCACCGAGTAATAGTTACGAACCTTCTCCTCGATGAAGTATTGCTGGATATCGCCCATCATTCGCAGCGCGAACTCGGTGGCGAAGATGCAAGTGTTCTGGGCCTGGTCTTCCTTGAGGATGTCCGCTTGCACCGTGCCGCGGACCTTCGCCAGGGTGTCCTTGCGAATCGCCTCCCACTCGGCGGCGGTCAGCAGCGCGCGCACCGCGTCCCACGACTTGCTCGGACGGAAGACGTCCTCGGCCGAGACATCCAGCCGCCCGGCGTCACGCAGAAATCTGCGCGCCTGCTGGCGGATCGCCACGTTCATGAAGAACGCGAGGATGATCGGCGCGGGACCGTTGATGGTCATCGACACCGAAGTATTCGGCGCGGTGAGATCGAACCCGGCGTAGAGGGCCTCGGCGTCCTCCACCGTGGCGATGCTGACGCCCGACTCGCCGATCTTCCCGTAGATGTCGGGCCGCTCGTGCGGGTCCTCGCCGTAGAGCGTGACGCTGTCGAACGCGGTGGAGAGGCGCACCGCCGGCTGATCGCGCGAGAGCAGATGGAAGCGCGCGTTGGTGCGCTCGGGCGGGCCCTCGCCGGCGAACATGCGGGTGGGGCTCTCGGCGGTCCGCTTCAGCGGATAGATGCCGGCGGTGAACGGGAAGCTGCCCGGCAGGTTCTCGAAGCCGAGCCAGCGCAGCTGATCGCCCCAGTCGCGATAGCGGGGCAGGGCGACCTTCTTGATCTTGGTGTGCGAGAGCGAGAGCGACACCAGCGGGGTCCGCACCTCCTTGTCGCGCACGCTGTAGACCAGCTCGTCCTTCGAGTAGGTCTCCTTGTTCTTCGCCAGCTCGGCCAGCTCGCCCACCGACTCGGTGCCGAGCGCGCGCAGCGTCTCGTCGTAGCGGGTCATCAGCGCGCGCCGCACCGGATCGGCCTCGGAGGAAGCGGCGTCGCCCATCACTGCGAACGCGGTGCCGCCCTCGATCAGCGTGAACGCCGCGTACGCGTGGGTCGCGAGCTGCGCGCGGGCCTCGACGTCGAGCCGCCGCTGCCGCACCGCCTCGGAGATCTCCGCGAGGTAGCGCTCCTTCTTCGGCGGGATGATGCCGGGGCGCCCGCCGCCTTCGAGCGCGGCGCCGACGTAGTTCTTGCTCACGAAGGCGACGCTGGTCTTCTCGCCGATCAGCTTCAGGAGGCGCGAATAGAGGCGCGAGACGCCCGGGTCGTTGAACTGCCCGGCGATCGTGCCAAAGACCGGCAGCGCGTCGTCCGGTCCGTCGAACTGCACGCGCGAGCGGCGGAACTGCTTTCGCACGTCGCGCAGCGCGTCCTCGGCGCCACGGCGCTCGAACTTGTTGATCGCGATGGCGTCGGCGAAGTCGATCATCTCGATCTTTTCGAGCTGGCTCTGCGCGCCGTACTCGCTGGTCATCGCGTAGAGGCAGACGTCGGCGATCTGGGTGATGCCGGCGTCGCCCTGGCCGATGCCCGCGGTCTCGACGACGATCAGCCCGAAGCCCGCGGCTTGCAGCACCTCGATCGCCGACTTCGTCGCGCTGGAGATCTCGGCGCCGGCCGAGCGCGTCGCGAGGCTGCGCATGTAGACTCGCGGCAGGCCGAGCGCGTTGAGGCGGATGCGATCGCCGAGCAGCGCGCCGCCGCTCTTCCGCTTGGTCGGATCGACCGCCACGATCGCCACCCACTGATCGGGGAAGTCGCGCAAAAACCGCCGCACCAGCTCGTCGGTGAGCGAGGACTTGCCGGCGCCGCCCGGCCCGGTGATCCCGAGGACCGGCGCACGCGGCGATCGCGCCTTTGCGCGCGGGAGCACGTGCTCCTGGAGCACCTGCATCAGCTCTGGATCGCCGGTCTCGGCCGCGGTGATCAGGTGCGCGACGACTGTGGTGTCCGACGGCTTCAGCGCGGCGATCGCCGAGACCTTGCCGTTGGCCTTTTCCAGCGTGGAGAAGTCGCAGCGCTCCATGATCAGATCGATCATCCCCTGGAGGCCCAGCGTGCGGCCGTCCTCGGGGCTGAAGATGCGATCGATCCCGGCCGCCTCGAGCTTCTTGATCTCGCGCGGCACGATGACGCCGCCGCCACCGCCGAAGATGCGCACGTCGCGCGCGCCCTTCTTGTCGAGGAGCTCGCGCATGTACGCGAAGAACTCCATGTGGCCGCCCTGATAGCTGGAGACGGCGATCCCTTGCGCGTCCTCCTGGATGGCGGCGTCCACCACTTCCTCGGCGCCGCGGTTGTGGCCGAGGTGGATGACCTCGGCGCCGCTGGCCTGGAGGATCCGCCGCATGATGTTGATCGCCGCGTCGTGCCCGTCGAACAGCGCGGCGGCCGTGACGATGCGGATCGGGTGTTTCCGGGCGGCGGGCGACGACATGCGGGCCCAAGCTAGGACGCCGGACCCGTATTTCCTAGTGGAACTCGCTGGTAGCCGCCCCCGGACAGCCTGTACTCTCCGCGCCGCGTGGCGGAGGCAGTCGTGCTCGAGCGGGAGCTTCCCCGCCGCGTGGTGGTGGTCGGGGATCTCAACGGCCAGGGCGCCTTGCTCCTCAAGATGCTGCGCGGCCTGCGCCTCGTCACCCGCGACAACCACTGGAGCGGCGGCAAGACCGTCCTCGTGCAGATGGGCGATCTCCCGAACCGCGGGCCCGCGCCGCGCATGGCGATGGATCTCTTGCTCAACCTGCAGCGCGAAGCGCGCGCGGCGGGCGGCGACGTGGTGTGGATCCTCGGGAACCACGAGGTGCTCTCGGCGCTCGGCCACGAGGCCTACGTCACCGCCGAGGAGTACCTGGAGTTCGCGACCGAGGAGGAGCTCGAGACCTTTTATCACGAGCGATCGCGCTTCCAGTTCCAGTTCCTAGGCACGCACCGCGCCGACGGTCTGGTGCCGCCGATGGGTGGCCCGCTCAGGGCCTGGGAAGAGGAGAATGCGCCGGGAAAGACGTTCTACCGGCACTCGATGGGCCCGCACGGCCTGCACGGGCGCGCGATCCGCAGCCTGCCGATCGCGGTGCGCTTCGGGCCGCTGTTGTTCGTGCACGGTGGCCTCACTCCGCGCTGGGCCGAGCACGGGCTGGCGGGCCTCGATTCGCTCGCGCGCGAGACGTGGGCCTCGCGCCCGGTCGCGTACGACGCGCTCGATCCGCACTCGATTTTGCGCGATCCGCTGGGTCCGCTGTGGAACCGGGTCTACTGCCTGGCCAGCGCCGTTCGCGTCGGCGGTGATCTGCAGGAGGCGCTGCGCATCGTCGGCGCGCTGCGCATGATCGTCGGCCACACCCGCACCGACGCGGCGCCAGGCGGCATCACCGGCCGGCCGCTGGTGCGCCACGGCGGCCGCCTGATCATGTCCGACGTCGGCCTCGGCGAGCCCGGCGACTCGGGCGCAGCGCTGGTGATCGAGCGCGGGCGCATCGACGTGTGGTGCCCCGGCGGCGCACGGAGCACGCTGCTCGAGGTCGAACCCTCCCGCCGGCGCCGATGATCGGCAGGCGGCGATGATCGGCTTCATTCTCGCCTTCTTCTTCGCGCGCGACGTGAACGTGTACCTGCCGTGCACGCGCGGCCTCACGGTCGAGTACGCGGGCGTGGTCGACACGATCGTCGGCTACACCGATCCGCACGAGCCGCGCCTCTGCGTGATCGCGCGGCGCGGCGCGGTGTCCTGGGCGCGCGAGCAGCTCACCGATCGCGTGAGCTATGCCGGCGAGGTCGACGCGCTGGTAGCGCTGCGTCCGCCGATGCTCAAGGCGCCGCTCTACACCGGCGCGCACTGGCGGTTCGATCGCACTGACTATGCGATCGTCGCGGTCGGTCGTCCGGTGACGGTCCCGGCTGGGACCTTCAGCGACACCGTCTGGATCGAGGAAACCAGCGAATCAGGACGAGCCACCAGCGTCTACGTTGCGGGTATAGGCCTCGTTCGTCACGAGCGTGGCGCCACGATCATGCAGGCCGTGCGCGTCCTGCGTCCATCGACTCCCTAGTCCCAGGGGACCAGGTGGGGTCGCATGCCCCGCGGTCCTCGTGCGACGGTGCGTGCAGCGTCGGGGGGCGCTGGGAGGACTCGATGGCTCGTCAGGAAGCGTCCATTCGGTACCCCGATAGCCGGGGCCGTCGGCTCGGAGATGTCATCGCCGCGTGCGCCCCGGGTGCGGTCGTGGAGATCGCGCCCGGAAAGTTGCGCGAAGCGCTGTTGATCGATCGACCGCTCACGCTGAAGGGCGCGGGCGATCTCACGCGGCTGGTCGGCTTCGGCCGCGGCAGCCTCATCGTCGTAGACGCCGATCCCACGCTGCCGGTGCGGCTCGAGGCGCTCTCGCTCGAAGCGGGAGAGGCTGACTTCGGCGGCGGGATCCTGGTGCTGCGCGGGCGCGTCGAGATCGTGAACGTGCGCATCACGCGCTCGCGCGCGACGTCGGGCGGCGCGCTCGCGATCAAGGGCGGTGAGGTCGAGGCGAGCCTTCTGCGCGTGGAGCACACCGAGGCCGAGAAGGGCGGTGGGATCTGGATCGGCGCGGGCGCCGGGCTCGATCTGCTCGAAGCGCAGATCTCGTCGACACGCGCGTCGATGGGCGGCGCGATCGCGATCGAAGCGGGCGGGCGGCTCTGGCTGGAGGCCGTGACGATCAAGAAGTCGCGCGCCACGCGCCGCGACGGCGGGCAGGTGATGCACGTCGGCGGCGGCGTCGATCAGGCGGAGGTGTCGCTGTCGCACGTGCGCTTCGCGGATCCGCCGCTCGGCAAGCCGCTCGTCCACGCTGGCGAGGGTCTCATCGCCGTCGGCGGCTGCGATCTTCCGCGCACCGTGCTCACCGAGCCCGGCGTCGCGGATCGCGGCGAGAACAACTGGCGCTAAGCCGCGCGGGACTTCTTGCCGGAGTTCGCTGAACCGCCCTCGCCGGAGACCGGGATCTCCTCCAGATCGTCGGCGTACCAGGGGCGCTCCTCGACCTCGAGCTCGGACTCCTTCTCGGCCGCGGCCTGCTGCTTCGCGCTCTTCTTGCGCGGGGTGGACTGAGCGATCACGGACGCCGGGACGTTCCAACGATCGACCTTGCTCTCGGCCATCCGTAGCCGCGTCTCGAAGCTCTCGAGGCGATCCGCGGCAGTGGCGTCCTGGCGCTCGAGCAGGCCCTTGATGTCCTCGAGCCACTCTTCGAGCACTTCGCCGAGGCGAGCGCCTTCGCGACGCACGGTCGCGTCGCTGGAAATCTTGGTCGCTGACTCGACCGTCGTCGCCAGCCTCTGAGCTCGGGTCGACAGCTGAGAGAGCGACTTGTCGCTGATCGATCGGGTTGTATCGCGCATGTTCGGAACCTCCAGGTTCGGGGGGCCCTTTAGAGACAAAGGGCCTCATTTCCAACGAGCGCCGAGCGGGGCGACTTCCCGGTGCTACGAGATAGATACGGACGAGCGCGTGAAATGGGTCTGTGGCCGCGATTTCACTCGCGAAATCATCCGAGTGTGAGTAACTCGCGCACAGCGGTTCCCAGCTCGCGCGAGGCGACCGGCTTGGTCAGCACACGCGACGCGCCCGCCTTGAGGAGCGGACGCTGCGCGCTGACCGTGCGGAGAACGCTGGTCGTGGCGATGATCTGCAGCCCCGGCTTTTCCGCCTTCAACTTGCTGATCATGGCCTCGCCCGACATATCCGGGAGCAGGAGATCGACCACGATGAGGCCGAGCGTGCGCCGCCGCAGCTGGAAGGTGTCCATCGCGCGGGCGGCGGTGGTCTCGAGCACGGCGACCACGCCCATCGCGGCGAGCGCCCGGACGACCTCGGTGCCGTGGAAGGCGTCGTTGTCGACGACCAGCGCGGAGACGTCCTTCGTCAGGTCGAGATGCCGCAGCGGGTGAAAGCCGCTCTGCGCGCGCGGCGGGGCCGACGGTGCGCGCGGCTTGGGCAGATCGCGCGTGGCCGAGGCCTCGCGCGGCGCAGGGTGGGGCAGATCGCGCGTGGCGCCCGAATCCGGGAGATCTCGCGTACCGGAAGACGCACGCGGGACATCGCGCGTCTGCTCGCGGACCTCGTGGAGCGCGGCGATCTTGACGAGCACGTCGTCCGGCGGGCGGATGAAGTTGACGCCGTAGCCCGATCCCGCGACGCCCGCGGCGACCACGCGCGCGACCTTGGCGCCGAGGCGCAACGGCGACTTTCCGGTGGTCGACGGCATGATCAGCATGATCTCGGTGCCGACCGGGAGCACCGGCGATGCGTGGCGCACGAACGCGCCGGTGGTCGATGCGTCCACGACGGTATGCAGGCCGAGATCGTGTCCGCCCACTACGACCGCAGCGGGCACGTTCTCGAGCGGCGATCGCGTCGACTTGCGGCGCTCGCTGGATTGCGGATCCACGAACGCAACATACGGCGTTTCGATCCGCAACTTGAGGTGTGTCTTCATCTGCGCTCGACATCCAGCGTTGCGTGAGGGTATGCGCGCCAAATGCGGATGATTGCTTGGGCGGCCAGCGCCCTGATGCTCAGCTCGATCACCAGCGCCAGCGCCCAGGTCGTATTCACCGAGCTCCAGCCCAACTTCATCGGCGTCGACGACGGCGAGTGGTTCGAGATCCAGAACCTCGGCACCTCCAGCGTCTCGATCGGCGGCTGGACCATCAGCGACTTCTCCGGCGGCATGGAGGTCGCGACCCGCTGGTCGTTCCCCGTCACCGCCAGCGTCGCCCCCGGTCAGGTCCTGGTCGTCACCAAGCAGATGACCCGCTTCGCCGAGGTCTTTACCGGCGTGCGCGCGCAGTACGAGTTCGCCGAGGGCGCCGACGACATGACGGTCCCGAACCTCATTCGCGCGGGCGGAATGGCCACGTTCGCGATGGGGAACATGGGCGACGGGCTGCTGCTGCGCGACGCGATGGGCGCCATCGTCGACGGCGTCGAGTACGGCACCGCCGACATCGCCGCGATCCCCGGCCTGCCGTACCCCAACATCCCGAACCCGACGACGGCCGCCAACAACCCGTCGATCACCCGCGTGATGCAGACCGGATCGAGCGCCGCTGACTACAGCGATCGCTTCAACGCTTCGCCCGGCGTCGGCTTCACGACGCTGCTCGGCCCGCAGATCACCAACGCGCGCTCGCGCCCGCGGCACCTGACGTTCGGCCAGATGTACGCGATCACCGCGTCGATCACCTCGGTCGAGCCGCTCCGCACGATCGAGGTCTACTACACGACCGCGACGTCGTCGGTCGGGACCGCCTCGGGTGAGTACCTCGCAGCAGAGCTCACGCCGGTGGCGACCGCGTCCGCGACCTACGCTTACTCGGCGAACATCGAGACGTTCGTGTCGGGCCGCGGCTTCGGCATGCCGGCGACGTTCCACGAGATGTACGCGCGCTGGTTCATTCGTGCGGGCGACGCGGTCGGCAACGTGACGACCGAGCCGACGGGCGCCGACGAGTCGGCCGAGAACAGCCTCTATTTGCCGTCGTACGTGCAGAACGTGATGCCGGTGGCGCCCACCCCGATCGCCGCGGCGCGCGAGGAGGCCATGGGCCGCCCGGGCCCGCGCTGGCGCGGCCACTCGGTTCACGTGATGGGCACCGCGCTGGTCGGCCCGAACGTGGTCCAGCCGGGAAAGCTGCAGTTCACGCTGCAGGACGCGAGCGGCAAGGCGGTCACGGTGTTCGACAACAACGCCGACGTCACCGCGCTCAACTTCGTCGCTGGCGACGTCCTCGAGGTCACCGGCTCGCTGACCGACTTCCGCGGCCTCACCGAGATCGGCAACAACACCAAGGTCGACCGCACGATGATGACCGCGGCCATCCCCGCGCCGACCGTGCAGACGATCCTGCAGATCAACAACGGCGGAAACGAGCTCGAATCGCAGCTCGTGAGCATCGTGAACGTCACGTTCGTCGGCGCGACGCCGGCCATGTGGCCGAGCGATCCGACCAACCTCAACTCGTGGAATGTGCGTGTCACAGACGGCAGCGGCGAGCTTACGGTTCGCGTGACCTCGGGCGCCACCGGGCTGTTCGGGACGGCCGCGCCGCAGTTCGGCTTCGACGTCGTCGGCGTGCTCGGCGAGCGCGACGGGATGTGGCAAGTGTTCCCGCGCTCGACGGCCGACGTCGTCGCGCACCCGATGCCCGAGCCCCCCGACGCGGGCATCCAGGCCAGCCACGACGCGACCGCGGGCGCCAACCCTGACGCCGCGGGCGGCCGCGATGCGAGCGTCGTCCGCCGCGATGCCGGTGGCGATCCGTTCAACCCGCCCGCGGATGACAGCGGCTGCAGCTGCACGACCGGCGCGCCCCAAGAGACCATGCTCGGCGTGCTGGTGGTGCTGGGCCTGTTCCTGCGCCGCCGGCGCGCCTGATCGAGTACACTGCGAAGCGCATGCGGGGCTGGCTCCTCGACTTCGACGCAGCCCCGATCCTGGCGCGTGCGCTGGCCGGCGGCGGCGTCTACGCGGATCTCTTCGCGGAGTCGTTGCGCGGCACCATCACCGTTCGTGAGCGCGGCGAGCTCGAGTCGCTTGGCGAATCGACGTCGCGCGGGCTGGCGATCCGCGTCCTCGACGCGGCGGGTGACACGCGGATGGCCTCCGAAGCGCGGCTCGAGGCCGAGGCGGCGTGGGCCGCGGCCGAGGCGGTCGCGGGAGGAGCATCGCGCGAGGCCACCAGCGCCGACACGATCGGCTTCGAGGTGCACCACGTCGGGGCCGAGCGCGCCCCGGGATCGATCGGCCCGGACGAGCGGGTCGAGCTGGTGACGCGCGCCGAGCGCATCGCGCGCGGCGTGTCGCCGCACATCGTCGAGGTCCGCGTGGTGCTGCGCGACATCGAGCGGCGCACCTCGATCGCGCGCGCCGACGGCTGGCGGCGCGGGAGCTCGGGCTCGCGCGTGCTGCTCTCGGTCGAGGCGATCGCGTCCGACGGCGGGCGCACCGAGACCGCGCACGAGGCGGCGGGCGGGGCGGGCGGCTTCGAGAAGCTCGATCCCGGTGTGGTGGAGTCGGTCGCGCGTCTGGCGGCCGAGCGCGCGCTGCGCACGTTGCGAGCGCGTCCGGCGCCGGCCGGATCGATGGCGGTGGTGCTGGCGGCCGAGGCCGGCGGGACCTTCGTGCACGAGGCGGTGGGCCACCCGCTCGAGGCCGATCTTGTGCTCGACGGGCTGTCGGTCTTCGGTGAGCGGATGGGCGAGCGCATCGCGTCACCGCTCCTCACGGTGCTCGACGACGCGACGGTTCCCGGCAAAAACGGCTCGATTCTGGTCGACGACGAGGGCGTGCTCGGCGAGCGCACCGTGCTCATCCGCGCGGGCGTGCTCGAGACGTTCCTCCACGACGAGCGCACCGCGCGGCTGATGGGCGCGCGCTCGCGCGGGAAGGGCAGGCGGGAGTCGTTCCGCCACCGCCCGCAGGTGCGCATGACCAACACGATGATCGCGCCGGGCAGCGACGATCCGGCCGAGATCATCCGCTCGACCGGCCGCGGCCTCTACGTCACGCGAATGGGCGGCGGCGAGGTCGACACCGTGACCGGGCACTTCGTCTTCGAGGCCGCCGAGGCGTTCCTGATCGAGGGCGGCATGATCGGCGAGCCGGTGCGGGGGGCGACCCTGACCGGCGACACCGAGCGGGTGCTGGGCACCATCGATCGCGTGGGCCGGGACCTGGGCTTCGGGATCGGGACCTGCGGCAAGGACGGGCAGGACGTGCCGGTGGCCGACGCCGAGCCGACGATGCGCATCCCCGATCTGGTCGTCGGCGGCCTTGGATCATAGGTCTTTGGGTGTAGGCGACGGTCCTTTCGGGCGGCTTTCTTGACAGGGGTCCGAGACCCCCTAGAATCCCGTCGATGCGGCGCTCGTCACGCGTCTGGCTCGCTGGGCCGGCTCTCGCCTTC
>Ga0105047_10005800_pt1 | contig 21068 bp, 10 predicted proteins | sample MAT04_FD_78384 | JGI IMG/M metagenome (GOLD analysis project Ga0105047, IMG submission 78384) | Freshwater microbial communities from Lake Fryxell liftoff mats and glacier meltwater in Antarctica - MAT-04 (megahit assembly) | ecosystem: Environmental > Aquatic > Freshwater > Ice > Liftoff... | reverse complement strand
TAATAGTTTGGGCATTAATGTAAGTGGTATTGCTTAAGGTGAGCACTTCTTTTGTAATTGCGTTCACCACTCCCAACACATTGATTCTATTGCGTCCGGCAGATGCTTTGATAAACAATCGGGCCACGCACCACAAAGCGCAAATAAAGGGTTGCAAAATAAAATGGGCAGCATTCATAAACAACAAATGACATTCTCCATTTTGTGCTTCTGCGATCGCAGGTTCTAAGGTTGATTTTACCCAATCTTGTTGTTTTTCCGTATCTGCTTTAGCCGGGATATGCCCTGTTTTCAAGTAACGCAATTTATGTCGTTTCATAAACGCACGTATTTGTGAAGGGCTTCGGCTGATGCCCGTCAGTTCTTCTATTCTTGATTTTGCTTCATAGGAACTCATCGGTGGTCGTTGGGTGAAAGATTGTAAAATATCACTTGCATGATTTTCCAATGCGCTTTCATTCGTACCATAATTAAATTGAAGAAGAGCATCAAAGCCCTTTTGCTGATAGGACAATATCCAATCCCCAACCGAATCCCGGGATAAACCAACCAAAGTACCTATCATTTCATTGGACATATTATTGATGGTTTTGACATATATAGCATGAATCCTTTTTTGAACAAGCGGACACGGATAATAATATCTTTCGTAATTTAGCCGTTGAATTTCAGTTTTACTGAGATTTAATTGAAGCATATCTTTAGGATTATTGGTGTAATCCAAAATTGGTATGCTTCTTTTTTTGTTTTACTGCGTCTGCTTACAAAATATCAACATTCATTTGTGAATTAAAATGCGGAAATTTATCCCGTTCAAAGTATATCATAACAAATTTAGTATTGTCAGTGACCCTTATTTGATTACTACATCTGTTCCATTTTGGTGGTTTATTTTTAACACACCACCCTCTTTTCCAATTGGTTGCCAAGTGTAACTGTTTTTTGACAAAATTTTATTGCACGATATTTCAATTCCATCGATACTTACCTTCCGTGGTTTAAATTTCAGGCGCAATGTCTCTATTGAATTGTCCATGAAAGTGGAATATCTAATTTCATTTCCCCAATAATCAATTTTTGTTACCACAGAGCTGGATTTTAATAAATGATTTTCATTGGCCGGTGCCCATTCGGGAACAGCAGCTATCCCTTCTGTAAAATGTTTGATGTAATCGCCATATCCATCAGTAAACCAGGCAGTTTCCCAAAAAGGTCCGGTATGAAGTCAGTACCCGGAAAGCTGAACGAAAGGAACTTAAGGCGTTGATCAGTACTATTTTCGTGTTCCTGAAGGATCAGATGGATCCGTTCGTGTGGCAATGTAAGGAAAGCCATCCTGATTTTTTTAATGCTTATATGACTGCACGTTTCCCGAAACGCAGAAGCAGGAAAAAATCCGGTGTTGCACTTACAGCAGAATTTTCTGGAACTGTAACTGATAGCGTTACCGGCGAACCTGTTGCCAATGCAACTATCTACGTGGTGGGACAGGATATGGTGGTTACAACGGATGCTGATGGCTTCTACCTGGCCGAAGAACTACCTGTTGGAACCTACACCCTGCGTTGTTCAGCACCGGGCTACGTAGCTCCAGCCGAAATCAGCAGCCCATTACTTGCAGGCGAATCCCTGATATTCAACTTCATCTTGGTACCGGTAACCCCTGTGAACATATAAAAATTGGTCATTTTGAAAACTAAAACCTCCGGGAATTTATGCTTCCGGAGGTTTTTTGCTTTATTTAGTTCAACCAAATTGTATCTACTTTTTATGGAATGACTCTTCTACTGCGTTTACAATGGACAACACTTTAGATAAATATTAACCCATATTGCAGCGTTTAAGGTTAAAAGCTTTTATTTTCAGTTAAATTCAAGTTATTATAATTTAAAATAAGCGATTTAAATCCTTTATATGACATGTACTCTTTTATATATTGCTGTAAATGAGCAGTAATTGATTTTGCAGGCTTGTGTTTTTTTATTTGTAGTACACTGGGGGTATTGATTATAAGCTGATTATGGGTTTACTTTGCAGTCTATGTATTTCAAAGCATCAGGCAGACATAATCCATCGACCAACAAGTACGGTTGGTATTACCGTTTGGTTGAGAGCTATCGTAACTCAGATGGTCGGGTTTGTCATCGAACAATGTTGAATTTAGGTTTTTTGGAAGATCTAACTCCCGAACAAATGAATTTGATACAAAAGATACTCACCGAACGGGCTGATAATCCAGGTAAATTGCTTTTTGAGTTTTCGGTTAGCGACGACCCTGTTGTAAATCGATATGTTGAAGAGTATTATGCCCGATTGGTATCCGAAAAAAGAATAGATGTAGCACCACACCGATCCGGAGCAACAAAATCGGGAAAAGACTGGCAAACGATTGATATAAATAGCATTAAGAACAAGGATGTTAGAGAAATAGGTGCAGAATGGTTATGTTTTCAAGCCATTCGTCAATTGGGAGTAGATGCATTCTTGTCCAATCAAGGTTGGGATGAAGAACACATACAATTAGCACTTACACATATTATTAGCCGGGCGGTATATCCTGCTTCGGAACTAAAAACGAGCAGTTGGATAAAAGAGAATTCGGCCGTATGTGAGCTCACAGGATACGATAGGGATAAAATTACCAAAGATAAACTCTATGGTATTTCGCACAAACTTTATCAGCTAAAGCAAGATTTGGAACAATATCTTTCGCTACGAACCAATGAACTGTTTGATATAGAAGATAAAATCATACTTTACGATTTGACCAATACTTATTTTGAAGGTCAGATGCGTGGCTGTAAGTTGCCTAAGTTTGGTCGGAGTAAAGAAAAACGTGCTGATGCCAAATTGGTGGTGTTGGCCTTGGTAATTAACCCCGAGGGTTTTATAAAATACTCTGATATTTTTCAGGGCAATATCTCCGATCCGGCTACATTGATTAAAATCATAGACAATTTGCGGGAGCGAACTTCCGACTGTGCTCACAAGGCAACTGTGGTAATTGATTCAGGCATTGCTTGGGATGAAAATTTGAAGATCATAAAAGCAAAAGGCTACGAGTATATTTGCGTAACCCGCTCCAGTATGAAAGATTACAGCATTATGGCAGATGACGCTATTGTAACGGTGAGGGACAATAGGAAGCAAAAGATAGAACTTCGCCGGGTCAAATCGGAGCGTCACACTGATTATTTTTTAAAAATAGAAAGTCATTCTAAAGAGCTTAAAGAAAGATCGATGAATGAACAATTTCAGCAACGGTTTGAAGAGGAAATGCAAAAAATAGCCGACAGCCTGACAAAAAAAGGAGGTATTAAACAGGCTGATAAAGTACACGAACGCATCGGACGTCTAAAGCAAAAGTTCCCATCCATTGGCAGGTATTACAACATTGATGTGGAAGTAGCACCCAAACCTGAACAAAAAAAGAAGAGCAAGGGCAAAGAAATCAAAAAAACAAAGAAAGAAAACGACATTGAGAATAAAGTAGTTACTTCAATAAAGTGGTCTGTAAAAGAAGGAATTGATATAAATGTCCGCAGTGGTGTGTACTTTTTACAAACATCAATTCAGGATACTGAAAAGGCTTTATGGGATGGCTATAATACTATACGTGAAATTGAGGCCACATTTCGGGTACTAAAAACAGACCTGGATTTACGCCCGATTTATCACAAAAAGGATGAAACTACAATGGCTCATTTAAACCTTGGGCTGTTGGGTTATTGGTTGGTAAACACCATTCGGCATCAACTTAAAAAAGGAGGAATAAACAGCCAATGGACAGAAATCGTACGCACAATGAACACCCAGAAAGCTGTTACAACAACAGCCCAAAATATCGTGGATGAAATTATCCATGTAAGGCGTTGCACCGAACCTAACGAAAAAGTAAAACGAATCTACGATATACTAAAACACAAACCAGAACCATACAAAAAGAAAAAATTTGTAGTAAACAAAATGGATTTTAAAAATTCGTATTCTGATGATAACCAAATACTCCGGTCGGATTAGCTGCAATGTGGGTTAAAAATAGACGAGAAATACATAATACATTCGGAAACGGATAAGTTGACACTGTCACTCGTCATGAGACGCTCGCCTGCATTGGAGTAAAGAGTGAAAAGTAAATAGTGAAGTGATATATTGATGGGAGACACTGGCCTGGGTGAGGTATAAAAGACTGCGCCCGGATTTATTTATTATGCGAATAAATAATTGGGGATATTGATAAAAGGGAGTATATTTAAGATGGCCAGGCCACAGCATTCGCTAGCCAAGGTAGTTTCTATATTATATAATCCGTAGCCAATAACTTTAGTCAAAATGGTTCGTCCGTCTAAGTCGGCTATATTAACAAATGTAAAGCATTGTATCAGAGAACATCTGAATCCTCTTATTATAAACCCGACTGGTTTTGAGCCAGTCGGGTTAGAACAGATGAAAATAAGAAAAAAGTTATTTGGCAATAATTATCTTTCGTGTTATAACTTCTTTCCCTGAGACTATCTTCAACAAATAAACTCCATTACTTAGTGATGAAGTATTTATTTCGAATATATTTCCTGACGATGCCTTTCCAATTTCAACTTTCATTGTTAATCCAGAGAGAATGTTAAAAAGTTGAATTTGTAAATTGTCTTTCACTACTACATCTTTTAAATCGACAATTAATTCATTCCCCACTACCGGGTTCGGATATACGTTTATTTCTCTTTTTAAAAATGTGGTAATACCCGTAGGATCATAGGGTGCAATCTCAATTTTCATCAAATCGAGGTTTGGTGCAAAATTTGAGAGCGATGTAAGCCTGATTTTGTTATTACCTGCCTTTAATCTAACCAATACAAATCCAGGATCCCATTGATAATGGCCCCATGTAAGCATTGAAGGTAGTTTTTTCAAAGTGAACGCTTTGGTATTTATTCCATTAACATAAATTTGCATTGAATATGTAAAGCCTTCTAATGTAACATAACGGGTTATAAGCCTGTACACTGTATCTGTTGGTACGTTCACGCTCCATTCAATAGATCCGGGTGCTTTCATAAAACCAGCAACAAAGCCACAAGCATCAATGTCGAAACCATAATACAGGTTATGCCCCATCTTCGAAAGATCAGCTTCTTCAAAATCTAATAATTGGCTCCAAACCCTATCTGTTTTTACAGTAAGTGCGTTACTTATTTCCGAAAGGTTCCCAGCTTTATCTACTGCACGTACCGAAAGATTATATGTGGAGTCGGGTTTAAGTCCTGTAATTTTGTAATCCATAAAATCGCCACTAATTGGTATTCCCATATACTCCGAGGCGGATATTTTATCTTTCAATAAATTACCATTCTGATAAATATTATACGATTCAACCTTTACATTATCTGTACTGCTTGCCCAAATAAGTGCAATTTCGGACGAAGACTTAATGGTAGTCGGTATCATTTTAGGTGCTGTTGGTATAACGTTATCAACAAGGGTTTTTACTGAGCAAGTACTCGTATCCGATATATTACCAGAATAATCATAAGCAACTAGTTTAACACTATAATCATAGTTGGACATTAGATCAGTGAATGTAAAAACGGTATCCTGAATAAGTTTGTACCCAACTTTTGTGTTATTTAAAAAGAGTTCATAGCCTTTTATGCCCACATTATCAGAAGAAGAATTCCATTTTACAGTAAATAAAGCCGTTGTTACATCAGTAGCCTGCAACCCTAATGGAGCTAAAGGTTTTGTGTTGTCGGTTGGGGCAGTTTTAATTGTAATACTTTCAGATTTTGTTTCATGTCCTGCAAAATCTACAGCAGCCACATAAAGAGTATAGTCGGTATCAGGGAGTAAATTAGTATAAGTATAAGTAGAATCCCAAACAGCTAATGAATTGTTTTTTATCCCGTTCGCATACAAATTATAGCCAGCCAAACCAGTTATGTCTGTTGTTCTGTTGTACGAAACAATTGCAGAAGAAGGAGTTGCCAATAAAAGATTCAGGCCAGTTGGTTTGCCTGGATTTTCAGCATCGTTGCTATAAGGGTTCCAGCGTTGTATCACCGTTTTTGCCACATAATCATCTTCCCTGAAAACGAGGTATTCACCGTTGGCTCTCTGTGTTACATTAAGTCCCCATGGAATATCAATCCATCCAAACCTTTCGAGTTGCTGAGGTGCCATGTTGCCAACTTTTGCGCCGTCTTTTGCGCTAAAAACATCAATACTCGAGTTATCAAGACTATATCCTGCAAAAAAATATTCATTTTTTGCTGCAAAACCTGTATAGTTTTCGTTATACGTTTTTATCCAGGCAGCTTTCCTGTTGCCTTTACTCCAATTGGGATAAGACGCAAAACATGGGCCAACAGGAAATTCATTGCTTAAATCCTGCGAGTTACCGGTAATAAACATCACATCACGCGTATTGTCATACACCACTTTTTTTACTAAATAGAACTCCTTTGGAACTACCTGTGATTTTTTATTTTTAAAGCTGTAAATCGGGTTTCCAATATTATCCAAACCAATACATTCAAAATAATCTAAACTCCCCTTAACATAAACATTTGCATTATCGTCAACATTTGCGTAAGAAAGTTCATAAGGAACAGACTCATATTCATCGGCTTCAAATTTTCCGTTTCCATTTTTATCACGCCAAATAACAGCTCCAACTTTTGGTTGATAAGCCGGCCATTCGGTTGAGCCCCATTGTTGTGACGTATGATTCATAATAGCGCCTGAAGGAATAGCTATTTCGCCATCGGTAGATTCGTTGAATCGGTAAATAAAAATAAAACCACTGTACATTTCGCCAACAAACATAAATTTTTGACCATTGATTCTTCTAATCCAAACACCGCCGTCGAGCGATTGATGAATTCGGGGATCCTCGGGATATTTGTCTTGATCCAATAAGCAAGCTGCATAAGTTTGTTCCTTACCGTTTTCTTTGCTATAATCCATAATATATTTTTCCTCGGCCGAATAGATGTGGTTTTCGTTTTCAGGGTCGGCATCGGCCATATCAACAAAGGCCAAGCCATATTTTTGCCACACTTGTTCGTCAGTAGAGTTAAATTTCCTGATAATTGCCCCTTCACGATTGGTTATTACGTATAAATTATTTAGCGAATCGGTTCCGGCATAAATAATACCGTTAAACTTGTCGGGTTTAATTTCGCCAGGTATTCCGGCACTTATACCTCCTTTTTGGCCTACCGTTTTAGCAAGGCTGGGGCTTCCCGAAATGTCATAAAAAAACACTTGCTTGTTAATACCATTATCGCCAATTATTAACTGACCTTTTTTACTTATCTGGAGGGAGTGGGGATCTGACAAACCATTTATTACCTTACCCGTAGCAGTACCCGTAGCATCAAATTCGACCACTTGAGGAGCATTGTTGTTACGCCGTATAACCCATACATTTCCGTTATTATCTGGGGTTGCGTAAGATGGCTGACCAACATTTATTGATCTTAACAGATTTAAATCAGCATCATAAACATTTACCTTATTTTGTTGATTTAATGTAGCTACTACAAATAATTCGTTGGCGCTAACACTGGAAATTCCATTTAAGCTAACTTTTTTTAGTACTTGTGTAGTTTTTGTTACCGGACGTTTTTCAATAGCATTACCCCATGAATTGTAAACAAAATTTAGGTTGATAGCCACCATGTATCCAGCGCCACGATCATTCCATTCCAGATTGACAACATTACCATCATTATTATACAATCCTAAACCGCGTCCGCCCTCGTCCCAGTTGCAAACCCCGGCAGTCATACCAGCTTGCGAAACACCAGCGCCATATATGTACATTTGGGTAAACGTTTTCCACGTCCCCCCCGTATTGGCCACCCAGGTAGTTTTATAGGTTAGTTGCCCATAAACACTAACATTTAAAATTAAAAACAATGCAAGGACATAACCGGCATTTTTTCTTGTGTGTTGTAAATTTTTCATGTAAATAGTATTTATTAATTTGAAATTAAGGGATTTTCTTGTGTTTTGTAAATTTTTCACAAAGTTGTATTTATTTAATTACACATGCGCGCCAGTCGGGATAAAAAATAAAGGGAAACTGGCAAAAAGCAACTGGAACGCGTTACTCATGCGCGCCAGTCGGGAGTGTCCATTAGTAATGGATAAGTCTTTTACTGTACAAGAAGCTTCTTAATAGCCGTGTATTCACCATCAGATACCTCAATAATATACATTCCCTTGCTTAGTTTAAGGTCATTGATTATAACATCACCGGCATGTGCCTGAACTGAGTAAACAACCGTTCCCATAATATTGGAAATTTTAATCATGCTATTGATTTTAACCCCGCTAATGGTTAATTCTCCTGCTGATAATGGATTTGGGAAGACCATTATTCCTTTATTTTCAAGTAAATTGTTTAAGCCGGTCAGCGATTCCGTGTAATAAAGAACAGTATCAGGAATTACCTGTTTTGCTATTCCGGGGCCGTCATATTTCACAAAAAGGGTCGCATCATATAATTGCTGATAATACATAACCGAAATTTCATGCAAACCAGCTTTAAGCGATATCCTGCCTTCTTCTTCTTTATTCCCATGCCCCCCGTTATTATCCACTACAAGCGTTTTACCAATTGACAATGTGCTTCCATCGTCCGAAGAAGTATAAAAAGTATAAGTTCCATCAACCGGAACCTCGACATAGCCATGATAGGTTATTGCGTATAAAAATTTATTGGTGGCCACCGATAAATCGAATTGCTTGTTGATGCCCGCTTTTACAACGGTGCACTTTGTGGAATCAAAAGTTCCCCAGTCATCTGAATTTTTAGAACCCTCATAATACTTATAGCGCACACCTCCCTTAGTTACATTAGTTGGATTGTCGGGGTTTCTGTAAGCAATTCCTCCTACTGTAATTGAAATTGGTTTGGAAACTACAACATTCATGTCATTATCGAACGCTTTGGCCGTGATATCATATATCCCTTCTTTGGGCATCTTCCAAGAATAAGTGAATGGAAAGCCATGTACTGTTTCAAGCAAAGAGTCATTAGCAAAAAACTGAACACTATCAATGGATCCATTATAATCAATTGCTTTTGCTGTAATTGCCACAGTATCAATATCAAGATACGATGAGTCCATATTACCAAGTGTAACCAACGGCAATCCGTCACCAACAAATACTTTAATAGGTTGTGTATATTTCACCAAGCTATCATTTCCAATAACTTTTGCCTTTATATAAAATTGACCAGCTGGGATATTCTGCCATGTAAGCACGGAATCAGTAGTAGAGCCGATCAGTGAATCACCTTTATAGAATTCAATCCTGTTTATATTAATGCTATCGGAAGTGGCTGTAGCTTTTAACAGAAAGTCAGTACCCTGACTAATAAATTGATTTTCAACCGGCAATTTCAATGTAATCTTCATATCGTTCTGATAGCAATTACCGGTAGGACACCATTCGTAGATAATAATCTTGCCCACTCCATCTTCTTCAGTTGTTATTATCCTTTTGCCTACATCATTAACAAATACATACGTTGGTTCGACCATGTCAATCCATCCTGAATAACCACTTAATTCAGAACCCGGCCTAATATAGCCTACGAAAGAGCCATCGGATATTTTATAAACATTAATTTCCCCTGTTTTTAATTCATTTGGCCCACTTGGTCCTGCATAAGTAACATATAAATAATCTTTATCGGCTGTAACATTTTGTGGCCATATAACATGTCCTGCAATTGAGCCTTCAGTAGGAACAGGTATTGAGCGGACTTTTTGCCTGGTTGGTTTACTCCAGTTTTTCCAAATATGTACTTTCGTAAACATAGAACTATCCCCACAAACAAATATGTCAGTTTCTTCGACCCATTTCATGGATCTAATGTCGTGGTCAATGGTAGCGAATACTTCCACCCACTTTGAGCTGTATTGAGGGTTTCCGTAACTATCTATTCCGTTCATGCCAATTTTATAAACCTTAGCCCCCGAGGAAAAATAAATATTTCCTGCATTGTCTACATCCATGCCACTAATATTTGACCCGATATTGAAACGTTCAAATTCGTTGGCTTCGGAATCGGCATTTCCATTTCTGTCGCACCAAATCCATCTCGGTGAAGGCCTGTTCATTGTATACTGCCAGTGAAATACACTTGGCTGATCGGCCTGCCATCCATAGCCGGCACAAATAACGGCACATGGCACGGCTATTTCATTATCGAAACGATAGACAGAAAGTATAGTTTTGTACATGTCGGAACAAAACATATATTTTTTACCATTTATATATTTTATAGCAAATGCACTGTTTACCTGATCTGTTAATCTAAGGTCATTTGGGTATTTAAACGGGTTAAGGTTGCAGCTTGCGGCGGTCCAATCTTGTCCGGCAGGTTTTGAATAATCAACATGAAATCTGAAAAACCCATTATACACATCTGTTCCGTTGGTGGCAGGATCGACGCAACCTGAATTTAAGAATAAATAACCTCTCATTCTCCAGTTTAATGTTCCATCGGGTTTAAATGACCGCAAATCGGATCCTCCCCCCGAACCCTGGTCTGAATTGACAACAGCATTCGCAACATATATGTTGCCAAGCTCATCGGCGCCCAGACCCGAAACTCCGCAAAACTTTAGTGGATCATCCATCAACCCGGGAGTTGAATTGCCAAAAATTCCGCCTTTTATGCCAAATTCCTTACTATGAATAAGCGGACTTGTAGTTTGAGTAACATCATAGATTTTAATATTTTGATCCGTACCCTGGTCAGCAACCAATAATTCACCCGTTTTATAATTGATTCCAATAGCTGATGGGTCGGCCACTTCCCTGATTACTCTACCATCAGAACATTGAATATACGGTGCCTTCGAATCAGTAGGTACCGGATATGGATAATTTACATTTGTCTGAAACCATGAAGCATGGAAAAGGAACCGTCCATAATAGTTCTTTATTGTCCAGGTGTTCCCCTGTAAATCCTTGGCTACTTTGGAATTTGCTGTATATCTGGAAGTACCTATGCGCTGCCCGTTTTTGTATGTAGATAAAGAATTTCCTCCTTCGTCCCAAACAGAAAAAGTTACGCAACCTCCATCTTTATCAACATTCATTTCCTTAATATGGTTCTGCATGTGTGGGCCAGTGGCTCCAAGGTGATCATTACCTACCGCACGCGATTGGTAAGTCAGCTTTTGGGCATTCACAAACTGAATGCTTACCAACATTAATAACGACAGGCAGAAAAGCCCATAAAATGTTCTTTTCAAAGAAAATAACCTAAAAGGGAAGGTAATTTTTTTCATCTTAAAATTGTTTACATTATTGTTAAATGGAATTATTGCTTAATCTCAGAATTACACCAATGTTTCAACTGAAATGTCTTTATCGTTCAAGACTTTACTATTCGGAATCATTTGTTTTGCGACAATAAATATAAAAGCGCCCCAATTATTCCTGACATGCTAAACCCTAAATGAATAAGGATATAAAATTATAAATTGTTTCAGAAACAACCTAGCCGGGATGCACTATAAATAAGGTCTGTTTGATACATTTTCAGAATAAGTTCCTAAGTTTGTAAGTAAGAATGTTGAGATATGGTGAATTAAATTATGTGGCACATTGTTACGTAAAACGTAACAATGTGCCACATAAAATTTATTCCTTAACAAACCGCTGCAGAGCTTCGCCCGCTTCGGTTTTTATTTTAACAATATAAATTCCTGCTTTTAGCGTTTCTATGGCAATGCTACTGCTATTAACTATTCCACTTTGCAAGGTTTTCCCTTCGATGGTGGTGATTTCATACGTAACATTTCCAGAGAAATTACTTTTAAAGAAAAGTTCTGTCTTGGAAGGGTTGGGGTAAATTGAAAAATCTTTACTTACAGTGTTTGCAATTCCGGTTGACGTGCTATTAGAAAATTGTATCTCCGAAAGTTGGGTGTAATCACCATCGCCATTATTTGCAGTAATATTAAACTTGTAATAAGTATAAGCTACTGCGTTGGTAAAGGCAAAATCGAGGGTGCTATTTCTTGCATTCCAAGGAGCATGGCCTGTTTGAGTGTCTAAGGTTACCCAAGTGCTGCTATCGTTTGAGGCTTCTAGTGTCCAGTCTCTTAAATCGCGGGTGGGATTATCGTTGCCCGAAGTAAGCGAATACTTATTCCATGCTCTGACTGTATTGTAATTATATTTAGACACAACCCAAAGAGGCATAGCACCATGTGCACCCCATTTAGTAAGCAAGTCACCATCAACAAGTTTGTCTACGGCTTCGCCCGATTGGACATTTTCTGAGCTGGCTATAACTGTTACAGGCGGATAAGTATTAACTGAAGTACAGGTTGCTGTTTTACCTCCATCAACAGTTGTTACAGTTATTGTAGCACTACCAATACCAACAGCTGTAACAACACCTCTTGTCGATACCGTTGCTATAGCCGGGTTAGACGATGCCCAAGTGACCGTATGGTTGGTTGCATTGCCAGGCAATGCTATAGCTACCAATGAAAATGATGTGCCAAGTGCCAAGTTAGCTTGAGTTGTATTAAGGCTAACACTGGTAACCGGAAAGGCAATAACGGTATTTGAAGGAAACTTAACCATTAAATCTTCGATAATAACACCCAACTCTTTAGCAGCAGTTACTGATTGTGCTTGCGAAATCCATTTAATGTAGCTTTGGTTTTTATCAGGGCTCGATCTCCATTCTGCATAGCCAGTTCCATCTATGTAACAATACCCATTTGTTTCTAAATTCCATTGAGCTCCCAAGCCTCTAATGGCATACAAAACAGCAGTCTGATCCCAACTTGCGTTGTTTTTGCCTATACCAGAATAAATTTCATAAGCCTTTCTTACTGGATTGGTAGCAGGTGTTTCGGTAGTGAGACGGGCACCTGTTGAAATATTGGATCCTATATGCATTTGACTAAAAACCATTTCAATATTAGAGGGAAAATTATTAATAACGTATTCCGCAGATGGCCCATCTTGATTCATATTCCATTCGGAGCCGCTTGCAAACTGACCACCCATTAATACATATTTACTTACCTTTTTTGCCACAAGGTCTAGCCCATTTAAGCTGCTATAGCTATCTGCACCTGATTGCAGCAAATTTTTAATATTTCTCAATGGTCCAATTGAAATCAAGGTTACGCTATTGTCGGGCTGTGCCGCTAAAGTTTGCCTGTACAATTTAAATGCATCAGGAGCATTGACACCACTCTTAAGGGTATTGGGGAAATTAGCTGCAATATATTTAATATATGTAAAGGGGCCTGGCAAAAGCCCTAAGTCTTTTAGTGTACCCACGGGTATATTGGGTCTGCCATAGTAGGTATTGATAGCCTGAATTGTTGGAGCACTATTTGGATCCGAAATACAACATCCTAATGCTAGTATATTGACTTCGCCTTTGTCAGCCAATGCGTGAAGAACTGCCAAAGCACCTGTATCATCGCAATCACCCCCACATAGGTATCGAGAATAACATTTTTTTGTGCTTGCAAAGGGAGTATGCAACTGCAAAAAAGCAGTACCGCAGCACAGTAGTGTAATAATTTATTACTGTTTTTCATGATTTATAAGTTTGTGTAAGTTAAAAATATTAATATAAAGTGAATTAGATTACATGGTACATTGTCACGCAAAGCGTAACAATGTACCCCGTGAAATTTATTGTTTTACAAAGCGCTGCACACTTTCCGACTATATTACAACCATTCGCCTGCTTTCAACACCTTCTGATTTCTGAATCCGGATGATATAAACACCAGGCGTTAGTTTCTGATTTCGAATACTTATTGTACTCCTTTTGAAATCATTTGTAAACAGAATTTTACCATCAGACGAAATGATCGAAATAAAACTTTTACCTTTACCTAATCCTGATATTTTTATTTCTTCACCCCCCGGTAAAGGGTTGAGCCAGATTTTAATGTTATTATTCAATTTATTATTACTTATGCCTGATCTAATTGTATCGGAATTCTGAGTTATAGTAACATAGTCGAAAATAGCGGCTGTCATAGTACAGTCTTTGTGCGATGTTGCAATCAATCCAATATTTACTTCCTGTGGCATATCTATAGTTGTTTCGCCTATTTTTGTCCAGGTTTCAGCATTCACTGAAACAGATGAATATCCTGTAAATACATTACCTGTACGTGTAAGTTTAAGCCAGACCGAGACCTTTTCACCGTTGTTGGCAGTAACATCATTACTCGTTTTATCCGTTTCGCTTCTGAATTGAAAAGAAGTACCGTGGTCGGGTGATACAACAATCATAGCATGTTTCGAACCTTTCTCGAGTGATTCGCGTATCATGAGGCCTGCTTTTGTCCAATCGTTTGCTCTTAAGAGGCTTGTTACCCTTGCAATTATGGCTCCGTCGGTATTCCATTTTTTGTACACAAGATGAAAAGCATCTTCTTTATCCCAAATGTCTGCGCCTCCGGCCATAATTGTTACTGCACCGTCAACGGAGGTAGAACTCCCACTAACACATGGGTTCCCAACATCGGAATTATCAAAAAGGCCTTCGGCCATCACTTTAACATTGCATGTATCTTTAAACCCACCATCAACAGATATTGCAACAATCTTTGTTGTTCCTACTAATAATCCTGTAACAACTCCTGAAGAATTAACACTTGCAATTTCAGGGTTTAAGGATGTAAATCTTAAAGCGGTATTAAAAGCATTAGCCGGAGCAACAATAACGTTAAGGGATGCGGTCTGGTTGGGCCAAACAGCGGCTATATCCCGACTGAATTTAATGCCGGTTACCGAAATAAGAATAATCTCCACATAACATGTATCCTTAATTGTACTGCCAGCTGAAGTTGCAATAATCATGGTCTTCCCGATATTGACCCCTTTAACAATACCGTTCAAGTCAACTGTGGCAATATTGTTGTCATTTGAAATCCAGGTTATGCTTCGGTTAATAGCATTTTTCGGCAGAAAATTCACTGATAATTGTTTGCTGGTTCCAGCTGGTACTTCTGTTGAGTTAGTGTTAAAATAAATACCGGTCACTGGCACATTCGTAACGGTTACCAGGCAGGAATCTGATTTTGATTTTTGAAAAACACTTGTTGCCTTGATCCAAGCGGAGCCAACTTTAACAGAAGTAATTTTACCCATAAAATCCACCTTAACAATACTTTCGTCAGATGATCTCCAGTTTGTATTTTTATAGCAAACGGTATAAGGATAAAATTCAGCCTTGAGTGAAGCTGTATCTATTCCAATAAGAGTAATTGCTTCGGGAGTTACATTAATATGATCAATCATATTGGTACATTGATAAAATGATCCATCATGATTTAAATCAAGTTGAATATTATCCAAGTCAGGTAAACTCCCACTTGTATTGGAAATGCGGATTGTGTTATTGCCACTATTGAGTTTGACAGAAAATATGATATTACTTATGATAGACGATCCTCCAGAATTCAAATTTGTCAGAAGAGTATCTTTCCCATTTATACTTACTGTTGCTTTTCTATTTTCTGCACTTAAATAGGACATTTTGAGAAGAAAGTTCCCTGCGGTATTAGCAAAAATATCCCGAAATTCAATATAATTATCTGCACCATTACCTAAGGAAATTGCCTTTGCACCACCGGAACATACTGCGTCAGCAACAGCTTTGCCCTGAGAATTATCTGGATCGAACATATTTATCCAGCCATATTCAGCCTCAAACACATCTTGCAACCTGGTTTTACTGCCCACAACTTTCAACATAACAACACCATGAGCAGGAACTGTAACCGTATAAATAGTATCCGTAATAACCATTTCGGAATGTGACCAGAGATTGCGAACTGTAATACTCCCATCCAAATTAAGATCTTTCCATTTTATTGACATCGAAGCTGCATTTCCACTTCGGTTAAAAAGAGCAACTACACGTTCTTTACTTTGCTTGCCATTTAATTTTTTTGCCCATACTTGTAAATCGCCCTTTTGTGATATTAAATGAGCCTGTAAACCTGTAGTATCTTGGTTCACTGCAATAACTTCGGTATTGGATAAAATATCTATTGTTTCTTTCGACATAGTTGTCAAATCGTTACCCAATACAAGGGGGGATGAAAGAATGCACCACATACTAAAATGACTTTTATCCTCTATTGCTGTTAACCCTCTGCCAACTTCTAGCATATCCATATCGTTATAATGTCCAGGGCTGGCGTAAGGTGCCAAATATGTATTCTTATCAATGATATTGGTTATACTATACCAGCTTGCATTTATATCTTGAGACATACGCCATGAATCAGCTATTTTTATAATCCATGTTCCTGGGAATTGCCACCTGCAAACATTGAAAATTATATCTGTTTTTCCGGTATTATCGATTGCCTTTTTTATTGCAGTGTAGCGTGTTTCGTCGTTTAAATTTTGTTGCTGACCACCGCAAAAATCAACTTTGATATAGTCATATCCCCACGATTTAAAAATAGTATCTATATATTGCTGATCATGATTGTATAATCCACTTCCTATACCTGCAGTTTGTCCATTATGAATTGAGCCACAGGTATTAGCTCCGGCTTCTGAATAGAAGCCTGCTTTTAATCCTTTGGCATGGATGTAATCAGCCAATGCTTTCATTCCATTGGGGAATTTTATCGAATTAATTCGTAAAGCACCATCAGCATAACGACCATCGAAAAAGCCGTCATCGATATTAATATATCGAAAACCTGCCGCTGCTAATCCGGAAGACACCATTGCATCAGCCTGTCTGCGAATTATTGATTCATTAATATTTATCCCAAAGTTATTCCAACTAGCCCAGCCCATAGTTGGTGTCTTTTTAGTTGATAATACCTGAGAAGTTGCAGTTAAAGTAATAAATAGACAAAATGCGGTTGCGCTTAACCTGATTGTTGTTAGAATGTTATCCATTCGTAAGTGAATTTTTAGTTTCATATTAGGGCAAATTTAAATTGTGGTTATTAAAGTAAGTGAACTACGTTTTTTATACTTGCTTCCAATGGTTCGCAGATTTGCGATAGTGCGGGAATTATCGCACAAAACTTGCAAGCAGATAAAAGGCAAAATATCCCCCCCCCCACACAAACTATGAATATTTTAAATATTCGGCTCATAAAATTAATTTTAAGGTTTAAATGATTGATATAGAAATGGTAAAGCAGACCTCAGTGCTTTTTCATTTTCTTTAATATCGCCGCGATAAAAAATGCTGAAATTTGAAACATTCTTAGTTTCTGAAAAAGAGAACAAACCACTCGTTTCGACTTTAATAGTGCAGTTTATCAAATTGTTGGGTAATATCAAATCTGACTTCAATACTTTTCCAAAAGACTTAATCCGATAATCGCCTTCATCTGTTTTTACCAATCTTCGTCCTGAAATATTGATCCAAATCGCAGTTTCCCAAACATAACTTTCAGTTGAAAATATATCTTTCTTTACTGTAAAAATGCTATCGGAGTCCATACAACGCAAAAAGTCAGTCCGACAGACACGACCGTAAGCATATTTCAAATAGCGTTGAAGTTTGGGATCCATTTTTTCAATAAAGGATAAATTCGTCAACTTATAATAGGTATTGTGAATGTCGTAACTAAACGGATAGTTTTTGCTTCCATAACCAACACTATCCTTGTTGGCAGCTGCACATGGATAGATAGCTATCGGTAATTCTGATCGCAACAAACATACCACAGCAGTTGTATCTAATGCAACATTCCACTCAAGATATACGGGAGCACTTGTTCCTGCGGAAAGATGAATTTGTTTTACTTTTTTCCTGAAAAGGACCGGATCCCGGTTATAGGCAGCAGCAATGGAACGGGCTGAACCAAATGAGGCTATTTGCACAGGTTCACTACTTTCTTTCAAGGTCTTTAAGATCAGCTCGACCCCTTGCTGCTGAAAAGCAGGTATATCGAGCATTTTATCCTGAATATTCTTCATATTGGAAAAAGGCCCTACCGCAACAGGAACATTTCGTCCAAAAATGTAGTTGAGTTGCAAAACAGGAATAAATCCCGGATCACGAGGACCGTTAGAATCTGGAAATAATCCTTTGCCTGGGTCGGATGCCAATGGCTTACGGAATACTTCGGTACAGTCAAGTATTATCGCCTTTAAATCAATTTCGGGAAGCGCATATGCTGTAATTAAATCAAAATTATCACCAGGATCCTGATATGGATGATACAAGTCAGTAACTACAATAACCGGATTCTTGTAGCCCACTTTTGACTGAGGATAAGAATTATTGTAAAAAAATAGAAATCCACAAGTCAGGAATAGTTTCAGCGTATATCCAATCATGCCTCTAATATTATTCGTTATTTGACAACTTTTACACATCTGCAATCTGATAAATCGTTAATTTGGAAGCATTAAAACCACTAACATTCAGATTCAATGAGCTGTTATTCAAAATATCTGTAACTGATTTTAATCCCTCCTTCTGATATTCAAAATCTTCAAAAGCCCATAGAACCGAAGTTTTTCTTAATTGGTAAATTACCCCCTTTTCATCTGCAAGAATCTCACGATTATACATATAATCGGTTGTCAGATTGAAAACTTTCAGCAATTTGTAAGCTAATGGATTTGACGTTCCGAGTTCCAGTTTGCCTTTTTTAATATCCCAGTAAATTTTCCACATCATTCGGTAAGCCATTCCTTTAAAGAATATTTCCATAGGATCAAACCCTGCTTTCTCTGCGGCCGTCTGATTAAAATCACAATAACATTCGGTACTGAGGGGAAATGTTGAAATCTGATCAATCATATCAGGATCGCTCCTGTTATTACTCAAAACGCCCCTATCATCACCACAGTAATGGTAGTCAGCACTCCAGTCAAAACCTTGCGTATTGCAATCCGGACTTAAGTGCACCATTCCAAACGGAACAACTGCTCCAGGATAAGTCAAACCTCCAAACGAATAGATTGCAGGCTGATTTCGTATTGAATCATAACTCACGCTATCGCCGGGATATGCCTGAACATATCGGCCTGTTCCAATAAAAAAATTAACCTTATTGGCAATGCTGACTGGTTTGCATGAAATCAGGCACCAAAAACCCAATAATACAATCAAAATTTGAATCATCTATTTTTTATTTTCGATTAAAATTATAAATAATTTCATCATCGGTTTGAATACAACAAATTCACAGGGCCTTCTATACCCATAGGTTCTAATGGTCTGCCACTATAAAAGTTTATTTTTGATTTTACCATTTGATTTGTTTCACTCAATTTCTTACAATAGTTATATAAAACTGTGGTGATGTGTATTTCTAATTCAAGGGTTTTCGAAGGAAACTCAAGACCTTCAAAATCATAAATATGTTTCCCGTACCATTTTACTCCTATGTTTTTCTTATTAACATATAATTCCGAGACACCATTTACCATTCCTAAATCGAGGGAAGTTAAATTTTTAGGAAAATTATTGATTGTTTTTTTGTAAATAATTCTTCCTGCAAAATCTTTAAGTTCTGGATGGTCCGAAATGCTCAAATCAATTAGATCTTGGATTTCAATATTAGCCTGATATCCATCGACTCTTTGCAATGATAATTGCCATGAGCCTGAAAGTTCAATACTCTTTTCTGCGAATTTATTTTTTATTAACGATTTGTTAGACGTAATGCCTTTTTCTAAGGCAATTAGAATAGATTCTAACGGGTTAAGACTAATAATCAGTTCATTATTACTACTTATTGTTTCAAATAACCGTCTCGTCCCATTTTCAGGGTTCCATACATAAGGTGTTTTGTTTTTAAGGTTTAACCCTACTTCAATTTGCTGAATCTTGTGTCGACTATTATTAGCAAAGAAGAAAAAATCAAAATTATTATGGTGGAAAGAAGTTAGAATTAACTTTTCATCTGGTTTATTTATTTTAATCAAAGGATTTACAACTAGTGTATTACAAACTTTTTTTACCCAATCAAAATCGTATTCAGATATAGGAGCATCAAAATGATGGCAGTTTTCAGAGGTTTGGAAAGTTTGATTGAAACTCTTAATAATTACATCATTCGCCGCAGCATTAAACAGCCCCGGAGATTTGAATGGAATACTTCCGATGCAAACAATTTTAACACCTTTGCCAATTAATTCCACAAGCTTCGTAGCAGTCGCTGGCTCAATACTTTCGATGTTAACAAGAAAAAGGACTTCGAATTTATGAGCTTGATAGACAATGGAATGATTATCATTTTTTGTTTGCTGCAAAACTTTTTCACTTAAAAAATCGACAGGGTATCCCGATTGTTGAAAAACTTTCCAAAGGTCGAGCAGCTGAAGCGGAAACCCAGTATTATCCTCGCGCTGGTGCCACGGAAACCAAAAGGAGTCGTCCAGGAGTTTATCCGATGCTTTTATTTCAGGCCCCAAAAAAGCAATTTGAGAGTGAGGCACACAATGCTGAGAAATGGAATTTAATCGCGAAATATAGTTCGTCCAATACTTAAAATAAGGCCACCATGTATTTCTTTCGCTGATGAAGGTTCCCATTGTAAGCCACCCGGGGAAAGGCTCATTGGGCGGGGAATAACTTAATCCGTGCATGACCGGACTGTTTATCCCCGATACAAAAAGCACATCTGAAGCCTGTTTCATTCTATCGAGAGAAATTCTGAATACGGGATCAAGGTTTGTAAAACACTCTGCGCTTATGATATTGTTGCCGGCAAGGCGAGCACCCGATGAAGTCTCTTTATTGGCAACCGGAGCCCAAATCCAATCGTGTTTTTCCCTAACATAGTCTTTACAAACATTTTCCTTTGATTCATTATCGCTACCCAGCCAAAACCATAACTCCCCTTCTGCAATGTCGGGTATCATTCGGCCATCCAAGCCTACAAAGGGTCTTCCATAAGCTTGTATTCTACTTTTTTCGCCCTGCCTATGGCACCATTTTGTGAAGGGAATTAAAAAACGCTCTGTTACAAGTTCAATAAGTGTTGTAACATAATCATAGGTAGCTCTTTCAATTATTTCAGAATATGGAAGGACTTTTTTCACTGCCT
>Ga0105047_10005799_pt1 | contig 21069 bp, 22 predicted proteins | sample MAT04_FD_78384 | JGI IMG/M metagenome (GOLD analysis project Ga0105047, IMG submission 78384) | Freshwater microbial communities from Lake Fryxell liftoff mats and glacier meltwater in Antarctica - MAT-04 (megahit assembly) | ecosystem: Environmental > Aquatic > Freshwater > Ice > Liftoff... | reverse complement strand
GGTGCGGGTGCGGGTGCTGCGGCTGTCGGAGCGGGGGTGGCCGCTGCCGGAGTATGGGCGGCGGGCTGAGCCGCAGGCTGCGCCGGTGTTGCTGCCGCTGGTGCCGGGGTTGGCGTGCCGGCGACGAGTGCTGGCGGGGTGCCCGGCAGCGTGGTGGGTGCACCGATGGTGGGGATGGTGAGGACGACGGTGTCGCCGGGCACTGCTGTGGGCACTGCGCCGGCAACGGTGGTGGTTGTTGCCGTTTCCTGCGCCGCCGCCGCCGCCGCCGGGGTGACGGCGGGCGGAACGGACGCGTCAGTGGTGACCGGACGATTGGCCGCGGCGATGACAGTGGTGAGACCAAAGACTGCAGATGCGGTGACGCCGGTCATCATGATCCGGGCGCCGGCGGCGACGTGAGGCCGCCGCGTGCGCTTCGCGGTCGTTGGGCGGGTCGAGCGGCCTGCTGCGGACGAGGCCGGGGCGCCAGCGTTGGTGCGGCGAGTAGGGGCCGGTCGGCTGGTCTCGGTGGGCTGTGCCGAACCGTGCGCTGCCTGTGCCGTGCCCGCGCCCGTGGTCGGCGCGGCTGCTGATGCAAGCTGGCTGCTGGGCGGGGCCCATGGCTCTGCCGCTGCCGCCGCCGGCGCGGACTGCGCGCCTGCGGCGGTGAAGTCGATGGGCGCTTGCCCGCGTCGGGTGCGCATGGCGGCTATCCGTGCCGCTTGGTCCTGGTCAGTCATGGTTCTCCACCTCGTGGTCGCCGTCGTCGCTGTCATCGTCGTGTTCGTCTTCGCCGCCGGCCGAGGGTGCGGTGGTGGCGGACGGCTGCGGTGTTGCGGCCGCGGGCTGTGTGGTGGCGGGCTTGACCGGAGGCGGCGCCGGCGCCGGCGCCGGCGCCGGCGTCGGAGCGGGGGACGCAGGCTGCGGTGCCGGGGCTGGCCAGGCCGTCGTCGGCGTGGGGATGATGGTGATGCTGATCGGCGCTGCCTCGGCGATGGTGGAGGGTGCGCCCACTGCCTGCACGTTGGTGACGGCAACGACGACGTCGTCGCCGACCATGTCGGCGATGAATGTGACCGTCTGCATCGTGTCGGTGAACTCCACCGCGACGTGAGCACCTGGGTCGGTGAACGCAACCAAGGTCCAGCCGGCACCTGCGACTGCGGTGCCGATGGCCAGTGAGCCGCCCGAGCGGACAACGGCGACGGTGCCGGCTGCGCCGACCTGATATGTGATCGTGCCGTCGTGATCCGAGGTGGCGTGGAGCGGGGCCTGCGCGATGGTGGGCGCTGGCTGTGCCTGGGGGGCGTTTGCGTGCCCTTCGCCGGCGGTGATCCCTGCGAAGGCTGCGCCGCTGGTGCCCGCCACGCCGGCGAGTGCCACCCCGGTGATCCATACTCGATTCATTGCGACCTCATCTCTGCCGGGGGATCCCCGATTGCAAGCAAGTCAACCCGGCCACCACCCAAGGGATCTCCCGGCGATATCCAACGGACGTCCAAGAGTCCGTCAAGGATTGGTTTTGACCCAACGTGGGTGATTGACCACTGACTGCGTGTATCGGAACCGTCAAGATCGGGGGCAAGTGACAAAGGTCCACTATTCGGTATGCGAAAAGTGCCGATTCAACTGGTGAGGAGCCGCACAGAGCGGCCCCAGGCAGTCAGGTAGAGGCGACCGAGCGGCGACCGGCCCCCCACACGGGAGTGGATCGATGAAGCGGCACGTAGGCGGTATTTGTCTGGGGCTGGTAGCGGCCGTCAGCTTTGCGACGACGACCTCGAACCTGGAGGCCGAGCAAACCCTGACCCGGCGTGACGACCCGCTGACGATGTCGACCTCGGCACTGCGTACGGCCTTCCCCGACGAGTTCGCCTTCGTTCAGCAAGCGCACCAGCTGACCGACGACGCCGCGGCCGCGGCCTTGCGCTTGACCTGGGCAGCGGGCAGCGCACGCCAGTGGGCGATGACGTATCTCCCGGACTATGCAGGCACCTGGGTGGACTACGACCGAGCGGAAGTCGTCGTCGGGGTTGCCGGCGGGCTGCGCGAACAGTGGGCCGCCCAGCGCCTGGTCACCAACGCGATGCGGTCCCTCGGCATCGCCCCCTCGGTGCTGGCGATGCCCCAGTCGTTCCAGGACCTGGTGGACGACGCCGCGTTGGTCGACGAGGCTGCGGACCCGACCAACACTGGGGCGCTGCAGGTTTCCATCGACGAACGCAATGGCCGCCTCGACGTGGTCGGGATGTCCGCTGAGCAGGCCAAGGCCAGCTCCGAGGTGCAGCGAGTCGTGACCCGGGCGGGCTACCCCGAGATCGACTTCGAGGCAGGCATCTTGGCCGACCCGGCCGACGTGACTGGTGGCTTCGACGGCCGCCCCACCATTGGTTGCACGGTTGCCTTCGCGGTCGTGAACCCCGCCAATCAGCGGGCGCTGCTCACCGCCGGCCACTGCAACGACACCGTCCTGAAGAGCGGTTCGGTCACCACGTCGATCGCCCAGTTCCAGCGTTCCTTCTGGCCGTGGCTCGGGGGCGAGGCCGACTCAGGTTATGACCGCCAGCTCCACGTGCTGCCGGCCGGCACTTCGACCATCGCTCAGCTGCAGGCCCCGGAGGTCCAGATCTCGGGCACCTTCCTCCCGGCTCAGGGCAGCGTCATCTGCCGCTACGGCGCGGCCTCCGTAGCGATGGGTCAGCCAGCGGTGTTCTGTTCGACGGTCACTGGCTACGGTTATGACGGCTTCATTGCGATGGCCACGGGCTGCATCTACGGCGACAGCGGCGGTCCGTCGTGGGTGATGGGCAAGGCAGTCGGTATCGCTGCCGTGACCACCGACCCGAAGTGGCCGGTGGACAGCAGCTCGACGTGCTGGGAAGCGCCGGTCAAGGACCAGCTGAACGGCACGGGCTTCTACGTGCAGGACATCTCGTACGGCTACGGCGACGACTTCTCCAACATTGGTCTGTTCCACCCGGTCGGTCCCCGGCGCATCCTCGACACCCGCTCCACGGGGCGCGTCAACGGTGTCACCGAGATCTCGTTGGATACAGCGTTGGCCTATTCGGATCTCGGTTCGGTCGTTCTCAGCGTGACAGTCGTGCCGCACGGCGCGGCCGGGTCGGCGACGGTCTTCCCCGGCGACGACGGCCTGGTGCCGGCGACCATCAACGTCAGCTACGGGCCGATCAGTGCAGAGTCGAACCTGGTGGTCAGCCGAGTGAACCGCTACACCAAGCGGGTCAAGGTGTTCACCACCCAGACGGTCGACCTGGTCGTCGACGTGCTCGGCTACCTGTCCGACACCAGCGGCACCCGCGGCGCCTCTGGCGGTGTACGAGCCGTCTCGATGACCGCCGCCCGGGTCTACGATTCGCGCAACTTCGGCGTGATCGGCCCACGCATGTCGCGCGATGTCCAGGTGCGTGGTATCGGCGGCGTGCCGGCCACGGCTACGGCCGTCATCGTCAACCTGACCGTCACCCAGCCCACAGGCTCGGGATACCTGTCGGTGCACGCTGGTGGCACCGCCGCCCCGGACACCTCGAACATCAACTTCACCATCGGTCAGTCCAAGGCTCGGCTGGCCATCGTGCCGCTGGACGCATTGGGTCGCCTGCGAGTGAGCGCCGGTGGCAGCTCGGCAGAGCACTTCATCATCGACGTGCAGGGCTACTTCGAACCGGCGACCTCGACGAACGTGGGTCGCACGTTCGCCCTCGAGGGCGGTGGCGGCCGCCTGGTGGACACCACCGCCGGCCAGCCGCTCACCGTCGGTGTGCCGATGTGCATCGACGTGTACGCCGGGCGCACCGAGGCCGGCAGCGGCCTTCCTCGCGACGGCGTCAAGGGTGTGTGGCTGAGCGTCACCAACTCTGGCGCGGCTGGCAACGGGTTTCTGGTGGTCTCGGCCCGAGGCACCAGCACACCGACCTCGACGCTGAACTTCGTCGCCGGCGAGACCCGAACCAACTCGGTGTTCGCGGCCGTGCCCACGACCACGGACGGCATGGTCTGTGTGGCCACCTTCAGCCGCAACACCCACGTCGTGATCGACGTGCTCGCCATGACAATGGCCTGACAACGCAGCGCCGCGCTGCGCCAGCGACGCTCGCGGTGGCCATCGGGAATCAGCCGCTCGCCGATCCGGTTGCACGGGCACGTGAGTGACGAAGAGCAGCCAACGACCGACCCGACGACTCAAACCGCGCCGAACGGCGAAGGTTCGGAGTTGATCGTGTACTCACGGCCGGGCTGCCCGTTCTGCGTGATGCTGCGCACCGGCCTGAAGCTGCGCGGCGTGCCCTTCCGTGAAGTGAACATCTGGGAGGACCCGGAGGCTGCCGCATTCGTGCGTTCCGTGGCGCGTGGCAACGAGACCGTGCCCACGATTTCATGGGGTGAGGTGTCGATGGTCAACCCTTCGGCCAAGCAGGTGGCCGTCATGGTCGGTCTCGGCGCCAGCGAGGACTGATCGCCCGAATGCCGCCGTCAGCGGACGGGGCGTGAGCCGTACGACGACTGGGGCACGCCGCGACCTAACGAGAAGTGGGTGTGCATGCCCAGCCAAGAGGTGTTGATCTCGTCGCGGCGCAGCACTACCGTGGCACGGCCGGGGCGAGGGAACCGGGAGCCGTCCGCGGCGATGCCGACAGAGGCCCAGCCGACGATGGCGACGGCCATCAGGCGGTCCGGTGACAACTGCACTTCCATGTCGTCGGTGAGGAAGCGGAAATCCTCGATCTTGGGCCATACCTGCGACCACTGCTGCGCGTGCAGCCGGTCGAGGCCGACGACGACATCGGCGAACGTGCCGAATGCGACCACGTCGTCGATGAATCGGCGCTTGCCGGCGGTGAGATCGACGGCGGCGACTTCGGCGCCCCAGCCGTCCACCCAGTCAGACACGGACTGCTCGTCGGTGGTGCTCATGGCGTGATGCTCACGAACACGTCACCGCCCTGCACGCGGACCGCATGGGTGGGCTGGCACTGTTCCTTGACGGCTTCCCAGCCGGTGCCCAGCGCGAATGCCCACTGGTGGCCGGGGCAGACCAGCTTGCCGTTGAGGATGACTCCCTTGGACAGCTCGCGATCGCGGTGAATGCAGATGTTGTCGAAGGCGTAGAACGAACCCTCGTGGGCGACCACGAGGATCTGGCGGTCATCGACGCTGATGACGACCTTCCTGCGCTTGGTGATGCCGGCGGCGGTGCCGACGGGGTGCCACTCCTGCTCCACCTCGGCGACTTCCGACGTCATCCGGCGTCGTCCTTCGCGAGCCAAACCTGGCGCAGCTTGTCGTACACCTTGCTGCCGGCGTCGAGACCTACTTGATCTGGGTCCCAGGCAACGGTGACGTCGCCGCTGACGTAGGTCTGGCACGCCAGGCGGTACCCCTGGTCGAACAGTTCGCCCAGCCGTTCGCGCTCGCGGCGGCGGGGCGGGACGCAGTTGTCTGCGCCCGCCTCCACCCGCACGCGGTCGGTCCCACAGTTGCCGCTGGCGCATTTGAAGGGGATTCCGCAGTCGTTGCGGATGGCAACGCGCAGCAGGTTCACCTCTTCACCTTCGGGGAAGGTGACATCGCGGTCGCTCGTCGAGAAGCGGATCGTGGGCATACGGTGCTCAGGCGAGCGCCGGCTCGGGGTTTGCCACCGGTGCCTCGGGCTGCACGTAGGTGTCGTACAGGGCCTTGGTGTACGAGAACCGGGCCTCGGCGCCGTGACGGACCAACTGGAGGCACCGCTCCTGCAGCTCGGGCGTGGTCGCGTGCTCGAGCACGATCTGGTAGCCGCGCTCGCCGTGGATTTCGTCGGAGGTGATGTGCAGGTCGAAGAACTCTGCCTCTTCCTCGGTGAAGCCGTACTTCTCGATGAGCACGGGGTATTGGCGGCGGTAGATGGAGGGGACCTGTGATTCCAGGCCGACGACCAGCGCGGCGGTTGCGACGGCGAAGTGCTCGCGCATGGCGATGGCGTAGCACCAGCCCTGCAGGCCACGGGTGACGGCCGTGGCGTTGTCGATGTCGGTCACGCGCTCACGGGTGGTACCGGCGGCCTCAGCGAAGCGGATCAGCAGGTCGGTGTGGCGCACGTCGGAGAGCTCTTCCTCGTACATGTTCTGCAGCAGGAAGTCCTTCGCGTCGGTCGCGTAGTCGGGGGTGTTGGAGTAGATGTACCCCAGGTAGTCGGCGAACGGGCCGACGTAGTGGTAATGGTTCTCCGCCCAACGGGCGAAGTGCTCGCGGCTGAGTTCGCCGTTCGCCCACGCTTGTGAGAAGGAGGCGTTCTTCGCCTCGCGACCCTTGATCGCATTTTCCAGTGCTTCGCGGAACGCGGGCTTGGACAGCAGCTCAGCCATGTCGAGTACCTTTCGGGGAGAGGGCCGCCATCGCGGACGGTTCGTATATTGTATACTTATCTGATCATGACGCAAGTCCTACGTCACCCAGTTTCGTCCCGCCTCGGGCAAGGCCCCGCATGAAGCTCGCGCACGAACTGGCGGTCATGGCCGAGCAGTGCTCGGCACGCGGTCCCAGAGGTGTCGTCTGCGCGGCTGCGCCCCTGGCTGCCCAGGCCGGGGCCGCCGCACTCCGCGATGGCGGCAATGCCTACGACGCAGTCGTCGCGGCAGCGCTCGCCGAGACCGTGCTGCTGCCCCCCAAGTGCGGCTTCGGTGGCGACCTCATCGCCATCCGGGTGGCCGCCGGGGCCTCAGTGCCGGATGCCTTGCTGGCCATCGGCGGCGCGCCCGGTGGCCTGGCTACGGTCGCCGCCGGCGGGAGTTGGCGCGACGTTGGGCCAATGTCGGTGGGCCCGCCCGCCGCCGCTCACGGCTACGCCGAACTGGCCGCTCTTGGCCGCTTGGGCCGCGCCCGTCTGGCCGCTCCAGCGATCGAACTGGCCACCGACGGCTTCCCCTGGGCCGCGGTCTGCACCGATCTCGCCACCCAGGCGCACGCGGTGGTGCGCGAAATGCACCCTGACGGGTGCACCTACTACCCCGGCGATGCCCCCATCGCGCCCGGCGCCGTCACGCGGCTGCCCGGGCTCGCAGCGGTGCTCCACGAGTTCGTCGAGCGCGGCGCAGGGCTGTTGGACGGCCCGGTCGGCCGTGCAGTGGTCCAGGCCGTGCAGTCACGCGGTGGGGTGCTGACCACCGACGACTTCGTTCACGCCCGCGCCGAATGGGCCGCGTGCGTCAGCTCCCAGGTGGTGGGTGGCGACGGCCCGCTCATCACCTGGGCGACACCGGCGCCCACGCACGGCCCCTCGCTGCTTGCGGCGGTCGCCGGCCTCGACCCGACGCAAGCCGGTCAGGCCGCGCTCTACGAACAGGTGCTGCGCGCGATCGATGCCCGCCGCTCCACCCTCTCGGATCCCAGCGGCACCTCGATGGTCAGTGCGGCCGACGCCGAGGGCAATGTGGTGGTGCTCGTGCACTCGAACTCGTTCCCTCGGTTCGGTAGCGGCATCATCGTGCCGGAATACCAGCTGACGCTCGCCAACCGCGCCGGTCGCGGGTTCACCCCAGAGCCTGGCCACCCCAACTTCCCGGTGGCCGGCCGCCGCCCGGCCACCACGCTGCACGCATGGGCTGTGGCCGGCGCCGATGGCCGGCCGCGCTTCGTCGGCGCCACGCCGGGCGGCGCCAACCAGATGCCGTGGAACGCGCAGACCATCGCTCGCATCGCGGGCGGGGTCAACGAGCCGGGCCTGCTGGTCGCGTCGCCCGTCTGGGAGTGGCTGCCCACCGACGACGGTGTGCGCATCGAGCACGGCTTCGACGACACCGAGCTCGCTGCGCTGCGCGGCGTCGCGCCGCGCACGATCGACGCCGCCCGCTGGGGTTGTCGTTCGGCGCAGCAGGTCGTGCGTATCCCGCGGCCGGGCGAGGCCTGGGCGGCTGCCGCCGACCCGCGTACAGCCGGTCTTGCGCTGGGCGTGTAGCCAGCGCTGCGGCGTCAGTCCGGCGCGGTGCGTGCTTCGCGACAGATCCACAGCAATGCCAGCGGTACCAGGGTGGAAACCGCGAGCGTGGGGCGCAGACCGAACAGCTCGCCGCTGATGCCGATGATCGCACTTGCTGCCGCGCCGAGGGCGATCTGCACCGAGCGGTACGCGCCCAGTGCCATACCGTCCTGCCCGAAACGCTCGACCGCGAGCACGTTGGCGACGGGCCCCAGGCTGCTGACCATGCCGGCGAACAGTGCGGCCAGACCGTAGGTGACGAGGCCGCCGGGCAACAGCACCCAGGCCAGCCCGGTGACGGTGAGGATCACACCGGTGCGCCGCGCGCTGGTTTTGGCGCCCACTCGATCGGCGCTGGCACCGCCCACCACCTTGGCCGCGATCGAGATGACCCGCCCGACGATGAGCACGGTCGCCGCGCTGGCGGGGCTGAGCCCCCACCGTTGCACCGCGAACGTGGTGAGGAATGGGATCGCGCCGTACTGGCACACGGCCAGCACGGTGCCGACGGCCGTTGGCAGCGCCATCACCGTACGCAACGAGAAACGCGAGTGGCTGCCGCGCACCGGCTTGACGCGGGCGTGGCCGCCGCCACCACCACCGATCGCGGCGATGGCGCCCAACCCGGCGGCAACCCAGAAGGCCAGCCGCCAGTCGTGACTGGAGCCCAACGCGCCCAGCACGGCTGCGAGCGTGAGGCCGCCGCTGAACGCGACGCCATAGATGCCCATTGCGAAGCCCTTGCGTGCCGGGCCGGCCAGGATGGACACGGCCTGCAGGCCGGCCGGGAAGAACAACCCGGCGCTTGCACCGAGCACGATCTGCCCGATGATCAACTGCCCGAACGAATCGGTGGTGGCCGTGACGACGCTGCCCAGCACACCGACGGTCGCTGCGATGCGGATGAGCGCCGACGGGCTGACGCGCCGCAGCAACAGCCCACCGGCGAGGTTGAACAACGCGATCGAGCCGGTGAGCAGGCCGAACACGATGCCGCCCTGGCCGATGCCGAGCCCCAGTTCTTGTGAGGCGGTGGGGAACAGCGGCGACAGCAGTTGCTCGCCGGTGGTGGCCACGAGATACGCGAGGCAGACGAGGGTGAACGAACCCCATCTCGGCCCGACGACGGGCGGCGTGTGCTCGACATCAGTCATCTCGGATACAATATGCAATCTGTGTCCTCAGACCTCGTGCGCAACCGAAAGCAGCCGAAGTGATCCATCTCGATGATCAGACGATCGACGGCTTGCTCGACCTGGCGGGTGTCACCGACGTGGTCGGCGCCGCCTTTGCCGCATGGGGCAACGGAGAGGCAGCCACTACTCAGCGGGTAAGGGCATCAGTGCCGGGTGCCATGGCCAGCGCGATGGCCGCTGTGGTGCCGCCGTTCAGTGGCGGCAAGCTCTACGCCACCAAGGACGGCAAGTTCACCTTCCTCAACGTGCTGTTCGACGCCGACGGCCAGTTGCTGTGCACGCTCGATGGTGACGCGCTCACCGCGTTCCGCACCCCGGCGGCGTGTGCGCTTGCCATCCGCAAGCTGGCCGCGCCGGCCCCCACGGTTGCCGCCCTCGTCGGCGCCGGCCGCCAGGGCTGGTACCACCTCGAGATGCTGGCCGCTGAACTGCCGCACCTGTGCGAGGTGCGCATCACCGACCTTCACCCGCAGGCCGCGGCGGCGATGGTGGCTCGTGCCAGCGAGGCCGGCATCCCTGCCGTGGCAGTTGCTGATGCTGCCGAAGCGGTCGATGGCGCACAGGTGATCGTCACCGTCACGCAAAGCACCTCCGCGCTCTTCGCGTCCTCGGCGGTCGGCGACGACGCGCTGATTTGCGCCGTGGGCGCCACCAAGTACGACCGCTGCGAAATCGGCCCCGACGTCATCGCTCGCTGTGCAGCCGTGGTGTGCGACGACGTCGTCGGCAGCCGCGTCGAGTGCGGCGACCTGATCCAGGCACATGCCATGCACGCGTTCGACTGGTCCGATGCGATCGAGCTGAACGCGTTGATGGCCGGCTCTGTGCTAGTGCCGCGGGCCGGGGCCGCCCCGGTGCTGTTCGAGACGCAGGGTGTGGCGTTGCAGGATGTGGCCGCCGCTGGCCTCGCGTGGCAGCGGTACCTTGCGGAAGCGGCCCGGCACTCATGAAGCTCCAAACCACCACGACTTGTCAGGAGACAACACTGTGATCCAGATCAACCGACTCAGCATGGCCGAGGCCGAACTGGTCGTCGACGCCGCACTCGTCAAGGCGAAAGAGCTCGGCGTCGGTTCCGTGATGTGCGTCAGCGATGCCGGCGGCTGGCCGCTGGTCATCAAGCGCCCGGACAACGGCAAGCCCACCAGCGTCGAGATCGCTATCAACAAGGCGTTCACCGCGGCATGCCACAAGCGCCCCACGCACACCTACACCAACGCGCAGTCCGGTGGGGAAGCGTTCGGTATCATGAACATGCACGGTGGTAAGTTCGCAATTTTCGTCGGCGGCTGGCCCATCGAGGTCGATGGCGAGGTCGTCGGCGGCATCGGCGTCTCGGGTGGCCACACCCGCGAGGACATCGCCTGCTGCAAGGCCGGCATCACTGCGCTGCTCGAGCATCTTGGTAAGCCGGTCGACTTCTCCAAGTGGGACAGCTGGCAGCCGCCGGCCCCGTCGGCCGACTGAGATGAGCACCACTCACGACCCCGGCTCCGCGGAACCTGTCCGCGTGTTCAACCGCATTGGCGGCGAACTGCTGCCCGCCACCGACGGCGACGAGTTCGAGCGCAGCGACCCCGCCGACACGCGTCGTGTCGTCTCCATCGCGCCCGAGAGCAGCGCTGCCGACGTGCGCGCCGCTGTCGATGCCGCCACCGATGCTGCGCTCACGTGGCGGCACACCACGCCCAGCAAGCGTGCCGAACTGCTCACCGGTGCGGCACGGCTGCTCATCGAACGCGGCGACTCGATCGCAGCGGAGATGGTCTCGGAAGAGGGCAAGCCGCTGGCCGATGCGAAGAACGAGGCCGGTCGCACGCCGCGCAACCTCGAGCTGTACGCGGGCGAGGCTTACCGGCTGACCGGCACCACCTACCCCAGCGACGACACGCCGCTGGTGTACTCGGTGAACGATCCGGTGGGCGTCGTGGGTGTCATCACCCCGTGGAACTTCCCGCTCAACATGGCCAGCCGCAAGATCGGCCCGGCGCTCGCCGCCGGCAACACGGTCGTGTTCAAGCCGTCGCCGATGACTCCGCTGATGGGCGACCGTCTGGCAGCGGCGTTCATCGATGCAGGGCTGCCGCCGGGCGTTCTCAATGTGGTGCACGGCTTCTCCGCCGGTGCACACCTGGTCAACGACGCCCGCGTGGGGGCCATCACGTTCACCGGTTCCAATGCCACCGGTGCCAAGATCCACTCGTCCATCGGTCTCGGCCGACGCGTGCAGCTCGAGCTGGGTGGCAAGAACCCGGTCATCGTGCTGGCCGATGCGGATCTCGACGCTGCCGCGTCCATCGTCGCTCGTTCCAGCTTCAGCCTCAGTGGCCAGGCGTGTACGGGTGCAGGGCGCATCCTGGTGGACAGCAGCATTTACGACGAACTGCTCGAACGAGTGGTCGCGCTCGCCGATGCGTACGTGCTCGGTGCCGGCGATCAGCCCACCACGACGATGGGCCCGCTGGTGGATTCGCACGCGGTCGCGGCGATGGAAGCCGCTGTCGCGCAGGCGGTCACCGATGGTGCCACCGTTGCGTGCGGCGGTGCCCGCCCGACCGACGGCGAGCTGGCCCACGGTTGCTTCTTCCGTCCGACGGTGCTGGCCGACGCCCGCCCGGAGATGGCGCTCAGCTGCAACGAGGTGTTCGGCCCTGTGGTCGGCTTCGAGCGGATCAACGGTCTCGACGAAGCGATCGCTTCCGCCAACTCCGTGCCGTACGGCCTGTCGGCGGCACTGTGTACCCGCGACCTGCGTGCCGCGCAGCACTTTGCCGCTGAGATCCAGGCGGGCATGGTTCGCATCAACCGGCCCACTGTCGGCGCCGCGTTCAACGCACCGTTCGGCGGTATCAAACAGTCCGGCACGGGCACGCACAAGGAACAGCTCGGGCCGACCGTGATGGACTTCTACACCGTCATGCGCACGATCTGGTTGGGCAACTGATGGACCTCGCACTCCACGGTCGCCGTGCACTCGTGCTCGGGTCGTCCAGCGGTCTTGGTCGGGCGGTCGCCGCTGGCCTCATCGCCGAGGGTGCTCGCGTCGCGGTGGTCAGCCGCTCCGCCGAGCGCAGCCAGGAGGCTGCGACAGCGATGGGTGCGCAGGCCGCGCTGGTCGCCGACCTGACGGTTGCCGGGCAGTCCGCGGCGCTCGTCGCGGCCGCGGTCGAAGCACTGGGTGGGCTGGACATCGTTGTCGTCAACACCGGTGGCGGCAAGCCGGGGCCGATCATGGCCACCGATGGTGCCGACGACGCGGCGTACGCTGCGATGCTTCGCCCCGTGCTGGAGATCAGTCGCGCTGCCGCACCGCACCTGACGGAAAGTGGCGAAGGTCGCCTGATCTACCTCACCGCCCGCTCGGTTGTGGAGGCCACCCCGGATCTTGCGCTCAGCTCGGTGTTTCGCAGCGGTGTCACCGCTGCGGCCCGTTCACTGGCGCTGGAACTGGCGCCAGCGGTCACGGTCAACGTGATCGTCACCGGCCAGTTCGCTACGCCAGCGCTCGATCGTTTCGAGCAGTCGCTCGCCCAGCACGAAGGCATATCGACGGACGAGGTCCGCCGCCGGCACGTCGCCGCGATCCCGATGGGTCGCGTCGGCCTTGCCGAGGAGCTTGCCGATGTGGTGGTTTTCCTGGCCAGCGGCCGGGCCAGCTTCGTCACCGGCACGGTCGTGCGTGTCGACGGCGGCGCGGTGCGAGGCTTCTGACGCAACCGCCTCAGGCAGGGTCGGCGAGACCTTCGACAACCGCGAACCGGACAGTGGCGGCGTCGCCGCGCACCACCTTCGCTGCCGCGTACTCGGGGGAATGGTAGTAGGCGAGCGCGGATTCGCGGTCGGGGAACTCGATGATGACCACCCGCGGTGGGATGGGCTCGCCCTCGAGCGTTTCCACGGTGCCACCGGCTGCGAGAATGCGGCCACCGTGGCGGACCATCGCGGCGCGCCCGATGCCCGCGTACTGTGCGTACCGATCGGGGTCGTGCACGACGACCTGGTTGACGATGTATGCATTGGCCACGCTGATGCCGCTCAGCCGGAGGTGAGCTGGTCGCTCAGGAACGCTTGCCGAGCGTTGGAGATGTGGGTGCATGCCTGCGAGAACGCGAGTTCGGCATCGCCGGCCGCGATGGCTTCCACGATCTGGCGGTGCTCGGTCCACGACATGGTGCCGCGCTGGGTGATGCGCCGCGTGTAGACCCACTCGATCATCTGCGACATACGCTCGACCGTTTCGGCGAGCATCGAGTTGTTGGCGGCCTCGCCCAGGATGCGGTGGAACGCGGTGTTCAGTCCGGGCAGGTGGCTGAGATCGCCGGCCGTCGCTGCCGCCGCGCCAAGCTCCAGCAGGCGTTGCAGTTCGGCGAGTTGCTCGGGTGTGCGGCGCTGAGCCGCGAGCCGGGCGACCATGCCCTCCAGCGCCTCGCGCATCTCGAACAGGTCGTTGGCCCGGTCGAGCGAGATGACCGCCACGCGGGCGCCGCGGCGCGGCTCGAGTTCGACGAAACCTTCTGCCTCCAGTGCTTGCAGCGCTTCGCGTACGGGGTTGCGTGAGACGTCGAGCTCGGTGGCGAGCTGGTCCTCATAGATGCGCTCGCCCTGCTGTAGGCGACCGTCGACGATGCGCCGCTGGATTTCCTCGTACACCGCGCGGCGCAGCGGCTGGTGTGCCCTGCCGACTCTGACTGCCAATGAGGTGGATTGATCGGTGGTGGTCATCGCTGCTCGGTTCGAGGGGAGGTGTGCGAGATGCTGAACTGACTGACGAGAGGAGCGTAGGCGTGTGTTTCGCTCCGTGAACGTTCCGTGTGGACATTGACCAGCGCGCTATGTAGATTGTATAAAGTATGCGATGGACGTTTGTGTCCACCTTATCAAGGGGGAATGACTTGAAGAAGCGTTACCGAATTCTCGGTGCGCTGGTGTCCTTGAGTGTCGTGGTTGCCGCATGCGGCAGCGATGACAAGGGCAGCAGCGACACCACCAGCCAGGGCGGCGGCGCTGCCGTCGAAGGTGCCGAGATCACGATTGCGTTGGGTTCCGAGCCCACCAGTCTCGATCCGCACATCGTGGACGATGGCGCCGAGCGCGCGATCAACGACAACATCTACGAGACGCTGCTCAGCCGCGATGCTGCCGGCGTGCTGCAGCCCGGCCTCGCCACGGCGCTGCCCACTCAGATCGACGACGTCACCTGGCAGTTCAAGCTCCACGAGGACGTCAAGTTCCACGATGGTTCGGCGTTCGACTCCGCTTCGGTGGTGGCCAGCGTCAACCGCATCGTGAAGCTCGTTGCCGACGCGAAGACCGACAACGACGGCTTCTACAAGACCCTCACGGGTGCAACCGCCGTCGACGCGACAACGGTGAACATCACCACCGACGGCCCCGACGGCGTGCTGCCTGCCCGCATGTACTGGCTGAAGATGATCCCGACGGCCGCCGAGACCAGCGAAGACCTCTCCGAGGCCTTGGTCGGTACCGGCCCGTACAAGTTCGTCAGTCGCACGGTCGGCTCGGACATCAAGATCGAGGCCAACGCTGACTACTGGGGCGACGCACCGTCAATCTCCAAGGTCACGTTCGAATTCGTCGCCGAAGGCGGTACTCGCCTCGCTGGTCTGAAGTCGGGCAAGTACGACCTCATCACCAACCTGCCGCCGCAGGACGTCGACCAGGCACCGCAGCCCGTCGACATCCAGGGCCAGGAGCACCCGGTGCTCATCCTCGACACCGACGAAGGCATCACCGCCGACCCGAACGTGCGCCTCGCGCTCAACCTCGCGGTCGACAAGCAGGCCATCATCGATCAGGTCTTCGGCGGCTTCGCCGTCGCCGATGCTGCACAGATCCTCAGCCCCTCGGTGTTGGGCTTCAACTCCGACCTGACGCCGGTGGCGTATGACGCAGAGAAGGCCAAGCAGCTCATCACCGACGCAGGTCTCGAGGGCGCGACCATCCAGCTCGTCGGCGAAGCCGGCCGCTGGTTGAACGACCGTGAAGTGCTCGAAGCCGTCGCCGGCTACTGGACGGCCGCTGGCCTGAAGGTGCAGCTCGACATTCTCGAGTTCGGTGCCTACCTCGACGTGCTGTTCGATCGTGAGAGCCGGGCCGACGCGATCTTCGTGTCCAGCTCCAACGACATCCTCGATCCGGACCGCCAGCTCTCCACCTACTACCAGGCCGGTGGCATCGGTTCGTCGAACACCAACGAGGAGCTGTCGGCACTCATCGACGAGGGTCGCCAGCAGCTCGACCCGGCGGCCCGTCAGGCCACCTACGAAAAGGCTGTCAAGATTGCGGCCGATGGCTCGTACTTCGTGTGGTTGGCCAGCAACTCTGACCTCTACGGTCTGTCCGAGCGGATGAGCTGGACCCCTCGGGTCGACTCGAAGCTCTTGGTCAAGGAAATGTCCGTCACCAGCTGACGCTGGTGAACGGAGAGCCGGGAGCGGCAGCACAACATGGGCAGATACATCGCACGTCGACTGGGCCAGGGGCTCGTGGTCATCTTCGGAGTGACCATCTTCGTGTTCGTCATCACACGGTTGATCGGCGATCCCGTGAAGTTCATGCTGCCGCTCTCGGCGACTCCGGAACAACGCGAAGCGCGGCGGGCTGCGATGGGGCTGGATGCAAGCATCCCCACGCAGTTCGTCCGCTTCCTGCGAGATCTGGTGAGACTGGATCTCGGTGAGAGCACGTACGTCAGAGGCCAGTCGGCTCTTTCGGTCGTGTTCGATTATCTGCCCCGCACCATCCAGCTGGTCGGTCTCGGCATGCTCTTCGCAGTGGTGCTCAGCATCCCGCTGGGTGTGTTGGCCAGCCGCAAGCCCGGCGGCATCACCGACCGGGTGCTCACCACGCTCAGTCTGATCGGGCTGTCGATGCCCCAGTTCTTCCTCGGCTTCATGTTGCTCATTGCGTTCACCGTGAAGCTGCAGTGGTTCGAGACCGGGCCTGGCCCGTGGACCACCAACCTGATCCTGCCGGCGGTGTGCTTGGCGCTGCCCGCCATCGGCCGGCTCTCCATCGTGGTCCGTTCGTCGATGATCGACGAACTGAACACTCAGTACGTCAAGGTCGCGAAGGCGAAGGGCATGACCCAGCGCCGCATTCTTGGCGTGCACGCCCTGCGCAACGCGGGTATCCCGTACGTCACGCTGCTCGGGTGGGAGATCATCCGTGCGCTCGCCGGCTACACCGTGGTCGTCGAGTCGGTCTTCAACTGGCCGGGCTTGGGTTTCATGGCCAAGACAGCCATCAAGAACCAGGACTTCTACCTCATTCAGGCGATCGTGTTCGTGATCGCCGTGATCGTTGTCCTGCTCAACATCTTGATCGACGTCGCCTACAAAGTGCTCGACCCGAGGGTGGATCTCCAATGACCGTGCCCGACGAATACACCAGCGAACACCACGACGTCGATGACGCCGCCCACGCAGAGGAAGCCCTCCACGGCCGCCCCTTCGAACTGGCGGCCGTGCGCAGCCGGAGTGGCCTGCTGCCCGACCTGGTGCGCGACCGCCTGGGCTTCGCTTCGCTGATCTTCCTGGTGCTGCTGATCGGTGGCGCCACCTTCGGCCCAATGCTGCTCGACGCCAACCCGAATCAGGGCAACCTCTCCAACGCGATGGCCTCGCCGGTGTGGCACGGCGGCTCCTGGACCAACCCGATGGGCACCGACTGGCAGGGGTACGACGTGTTGGCCCGGCTGCTCGCTGGTGCCCGCACCTCGCTGATCATCGGAATCCTCGTGGTCGCGGTGGCCGGCACGTTCGGTGTGCTCGTCGGCCTGTGGGCTGGCTACAAGGGCGGCCGCGCCGATCGCTGGCTGATGGGCTGGGTCGACGTGCAGGTCTCGTTCCCCGGCCTGCTGTTGGCCATGCTGCTCATCGCGCTCGTCGGCGGCAGCGTCACCAGCATCACGCTCATCCTTGCCGTCAACGGTTGGATGGTCTATGCCCGCATGACCCGCGGTGTCGTGCTCTCGGTGAAGGAACGCCCATTCGTCGAGGCCGCCGAGATCATCGGCTGCAAGCCCAAGCGGGTGGTGTTCACGCACATCCTGCCCAACCTGGTCACGCCGTTGGCCACGCTGGCGGTGCTCGAGTTCGCTCGCATCATCCTCGCCGAGGCGGCGCTCAGTTTCCTCGGCCTGGGCATCCAGTACCCGGGTGTCTCGTGGGGTCTCGACATCAGTCGTGCCGGCGACCACGAGCTGTTCGGCAACCAGTGGCTGATCATCTACCCCGGTCTGCTGCTCAGCCTCACCGTCTTGGCCGTCAACCTGCTCAGCAGTTGGTTACGGGTCGCGCTCGATCCGCAAGAGCGAGAGAAGAAGTTTGCCGCAACCGCCATCGGCGCAGGCAAGGGTGCCGCATGAGCACACAACCCGTCAGCACCGTCACCGCCGCCGGGCACGCGGTCGGCGACACCATCCTCGAAGTCGATCACCTGACAGTGAAGTTCTTCACCCGCCGCGGCGTGGTGCACGCGGTTCGCGACGTCAGCTTCACCGTGGCCAAGGGCGAGACTCTCGGCCTCGTGGGCGAGAGCGGTTCGGGCAAGAGCGTTACGGCGCAGGCGCTGCTCGGCCTCACCGAACTGCCCGGCAAGATCACCAGCGGCGATGTCCGCTGGAAGGGCGAGTCGCTCGTCACCGACGCCGAGGCCACACTGGCACGGGTGCGCGGCAACGAGATCGCGATGGTGTTCCAGGACCCGATGACCTCGCTCAACCCGGTTTTCAGCATTGGGATGCAGATTGGTGAGGTGCTGCGTCGGCACATGGGCATGAACCGCAAGCAGGCCCGCGCGCGCTCGATCGAGCTGCTCGACCTGGTGGGCATCGCCAACCCGGCCGAGCGGGTCAAGCAGTACGCGCACGAGATGTCGGGTGGCATGCGGCAGCGTGTCCTGATCGCGATGGCGTTGGCCTGCGAGCCGGAGCTGCTCATTGCCGACGAACCCACCACGGCGCTCGACGTCACGATCCAGGCGCAGATCCTCGATCTCATCGCCGATCTCCAGCAGCGGCTCGGCCTGGCCGTGTTGCTCATCACCCACGACCTGGGTGTGGTGGCCGGCCTGTGCGACCGCGTTGCCGTGATGTATTCGGGCAAGGTGGTCGAGCTGTCCACCGCCGAGGAGCTGTACGCCTCGCCGGGTCACCCGTACGCCTCCGGCCTGCTGCGCAGCACGCCTCGCCTGGATGTCGTCATGCCGCGGTTGGTCAGCATCGAGGGCTCCCCCCCAGACCTGGTGCTCCCGCAGACCGGTTGCTCGTTCGCACCTCGCTGCCCGCTGGCCGTCACCCAGTGCCTCGAGGAGACGCCGGGCCTGAAGACCCATCCCAACGGCCGCAAGGTCGCGTGCTGGAGAGCATTCGAGGACCTCGATGTCTGAGCCCACCACCGTCACTCAGCCGTTGGTCGAGATCGATCATCTCAGCATCCGCTTCCCGGTCGGTCGTGCCGGCTTCTGGGGCAAGCAGGAGCGCTTCGTCAGCGCCATCGACGACGTCTCGTTGTCCATCGGCAAAGGCGAGACCCTCGGCCTGGTCGGTGAGAGCGGTTCGGGCAAGACCACGCTCGGCCGCGCCGTGCTGCGCCGCATCACGCCCGCCGAGGGAACCATCAAGTTCAAGGGCGACGACATCACGCACACCTCCGGTGAGGAGCTGCGCCGCCTGCGCCGCCACATGCAGTTGGTGTTCCAGGACCCGTACGCGAGCCTCAACCCGCGCAAGACGATCCTGGAGCTTGTCGGCGAGCCGCTGATCGTGCACGGTTTGGCGAAGAACAGCGAGGCTGCCCGTCCGGTGGTCAGCGATCTGCTCGATCGTTGTGGCCTGCCGGTGGACACCATCGATCGGTATGCCCACGCATTCAGTGGCGGTCAGCGGCAGCGCATCGGCATCGCCCGTGCGCTCGCCCTGAAGCCCGACTTCATCGTGGCCGACGAGCCGGTCTCGGCGCTGGACGTGTCGGTGCGCGCGCAGGTCGTCAACCTGTTGCAGGACCTGCAGGCCGAGCTCGGGCTCACCTATCTGTTCATCGCGCACGACCTGTCGGTGGTGCGCCACATCTCTCACCGCATTGCCATCCTCTACGCTGGCAAGCTGGTCGAGATCGCCCCCACGCACGCGCTGTACGAGTCGCCGCTGCACCCGTACACCGAGGCACTGCTGTCCAGCGTTCCCATCCCCGACCCGCCGCTGCAGCGGGCCCGCCGGCGCATCGTGCTGCAGGGTGAGATCCCCAACCCGGTCAACCCGCCAGCGGGCTGCCGCTTTCAGACCCGCTGCCCGCTGGTCGAGGCGCGGTGCCGTGTGGAGAACCCGCCGCTCGAAGAGAAGCAGCCTGGCCATTGGGCCGCCTGCTTCGTGCGCTGACCGCTTCGTGACGTTCCTTGGTTCTTGCTGATGAGCATTCTCGCGTTCGCAGTGGCGTGTCTGGCGGTCGTTGCCGGTGCCACCGTGCAGGGCACACTCGGCTTCGGTTTGGGGCTGATCGCCGCGCCCGTGCTGGCGTTGCTCGACCCTGATCTGGTGCCGGCGCCGCTGCTGATGCTGGCGTTGCTGCTCACGATCGTGGTCGCGTTCCGTGAGCGCGGGGCGTTGGACTGGCGTGGCTTGAAGTGGGCGTTCCTCGGCCGTGTGCCGGGAAGCATCCTGGGCACTGTGGCAATCGTGTGGCTGCCCGAGCAGTGGATGCTGGTGCTGTTCTCGCTGCTGATCCTCACCGGTGTGGTGCTCAGTGCCGCTGGTTGGACGATCACGCCGACCGACGGCACGCTGTTCGGTGCCGGGGCGATGTCGGGTTTCATGGGCAGCCTCACTTCCGTCGGCGGTCCGCCGATGGCGCTCGTCTACCAACGGCACTCTGGTGCCCAGCTGCGCGCGACCCTCGCGTTGTTCTTTACGTTCGGGGCGATGCTGTCGCTCACGCTGCTGGCGATCGCCGGCGAGTTGCACGCCGCCGACTTCGGTCGTGCCGCCAAACTGCTGCCGGCGATGCTGCTGGGCCTGGCGTTGTCGCGCTCTGCCAGTCGTTGGCTCGACCGCGGCTATACGCGCACGGCCATCCTCGTGTTCTCTGGGGTGGTCGCTGCCGCGTTGCTGGTGATCACCGTCGTCACCTGGAATTGACTCGACCTCGCTTCTTCCGCCCGCCGCGAGACTGCTGCCAGCGATTGGCAACGCCCCGCCCGCTGGGCAACACGCCCATCTGAGCGACGGGCCCGTTCTCGACCGCTGATGGAGGAGCCTGCAATGACCACCTTGCGCGCCTTCGTCCGTGGGTATGACACGCTGTTGGTCAGCGATGCGCACACCACCGAGGATCTGTCCGAGTACGGCCTGCCCCCGGCCGACAAGGTGATCGCCCACACCAACAGGTACTGGTCCTGGCAGGCCGGGCCCGGGCGTGTTGCCGCGGTGGTTGATACCTCCGGTGCCCAGTTCCACGCACCGTCAGACTGAGGTACGGAACCGAACCGGTGAGAGCTCGGCGGGTGCGAGACGGGTGCTGATCTCGACTGGAACATCCGTGCCATAGATCAGCGCGGTGATGAGCGCAGCCATCGCTGGAGCGGTCTTGATGCCGGCGCCGGCCTGGCCGACGAGCCACCAGAAGCCGGTGGCCGACGGCTCTTCGCCGACGATCGGTGCGCCGTCGGGGCTGAACGTACGCAGCCCTGCCCAGGCGCGTCGCACGCTGCGCAGCGGCAACGTGATGGCCTCGCGCACGCGGTCCAAGGCGAGCGCGACGTCGAGCTCTTCGGCCTGTGCGTCGCACGGTTCGCTGGGCGTCTCGTCGGCGGGGGAGATGAGCAGACCACCCGACTCGGGCTCCGCGTAGTAGCGGCCGGCGACGTCCATCACCAGCGGCCAGCGCGGGTCGGCGTCGG
>Ga0105047_10005797_pt1 | contig 21072 bp, 15 predicted proteins | sample MAT04_FD_78384 | JGI IMG/M metagenome (GOLD analysis project Ga0105047, IMG submission 78384) | Freshwater microbial communities from Lake Fryxell liftoff mats and glacier meltwater in Antarctica - MAT-04 (megahit assembly) | ecosystem: Environmental > Aquatic > Freshwater > Ice > Liftoff... | reverse complement strand
ACTGACCGAATCTGGGATCCCGGCGGCTCGCGGGCGAGAGTGGCCCCAATCATAGCGGGCGCCCCGCCGACCTCCGAATCTGGCGGCCGTCGCGGCCGTCGCGGCCGTCGCGGCCGTCGCGGCCGTCGCGGCCGTCGCGGCCTCCGTACCGCGGAGGTGGAGCCCAAACCGTCGCGCGAGGGGCGGTTGTGCGCAGCCTAAGGGCGGGGGCGCGTGGATACAGTTGCCCGAATCAAAGGCCGCGATGCCCGTCGGGGTCGAGGTCTGATCCATACAGCGATGCGGCGTGGGTCGAGCAAGCACTCGCGCCGGGCGGCGGCGGCACAGTCGCGCGTAGCTCGGTCTCGCAAGCGCGCGCCAGGCTCGGCAGTGACCGGATGAAGTGGTTGTTCGAGAGGAGCGCGTCGGCGTGGGCGCACTCCAGTGCGGACGCCCATCGCTGGTGCGGCCTTGCGCTCTACGGCATGGACGGCAGCTGCGCGCGGGTGCCGGATACGCCCGAGAACCGAGCGCACTTCGGCGGTCACTCCGGCCGCAACGGAGCCGAGAGGCGCTGAAGAAGGAGCGAGGCCGCCGGTGCGAGGCCGCCGGCCCGCGGGGCTCAGCTCGGCCGGTAGGCGAGCTTGTAGAGGATCCGGTCACCGGGAGCGGATCCCGGATCCGGTCACCGGGATCACGTGCGGCTTCTCACCGAACGGGGTTGGGGTTAGCCCGCGTCGGAGGCGTCTTGGATCGGGGCTGCGGCGTCCGCCGCGTCGACGGTGGCGTCGGGCTCGCCGCCGCCGTCCATGTCGCCTGCGTCTTCGCCTGCGTCTTCGCTGGCGTCGGCTTCCGCTGGCGCGTCGCATGTGCCGCCGCGCTTGGCTGCGGCGAGCGCTGCGATGCAGTCGCCCGCGTCCGCCGGCACGGCCGTCGCGACGGTCGGGAGCGGCGGACACACCGTCGACACGAAGAGGTCGGCGCCGACCGTCACGCACACCGCCGGGCACGTCGAGCTCGCGCCGCTGCCGGTCACCAGCTCGACCGCCGCGTTGGCCTCGAGGCAGTCAGCCTGCGGGTCGTATTTCTGTGCAGAGTACACGTACGACTGCGTCGTGAGGCACGAGGTGACGCTCCCGCCGAGCAGCGCCGCGCCGGAGACCGCCGCCGCGGTGCCGAGCACCGCCGTGGTCGCGAGGAACCGGAAGAGGGAAGAGCTCGCCATGATCAGAACGTGATCGCCCCCGACGCGAGGAAGGTACGCCCGTTCTGGGGCATCGTCGTCTGCCGGAACTCCGCGCTCACGGGCACCGACCAGCGCGCGTCGAAGGCGTTGTACACGCCGACCGCATAGGAGAGGCCCCAGCGCGCCTCCGCCCCGGAGAACACGATGTCCCAGAGCAGTGCGGGCGGCGTGTCCCGCTGCGCCGGAAGCCCGAGGCCCTCGGCGTCGTTGCGATCGGCGCGCGGCCCCTCCACCGTGAAGCGGTTCATCAGCATCAGGGCGCGACCGAGGATGGGCACGCCGCCCTTCACCGACACCAGATGATTGGGCGAGTTCGGAACCTCGCGCAGGTTCGGCGCCTGCTTGAAGCCGATGATGTCACCGACCTGGCCCGACTTCAGATACCGCGACTTCTGGAACGAGTAGGACGCACTGACCATCCAGCCCTCCTTCCACTCGCGCCGCAGCTCCGCCTCGCCGCCGAACGTGCCGACCGGCGAGCTCGTGTTGCTGTACGCGTACGAGGGAACGGCGGGCGTCGCGTCGGGCAGATCGCGGAGAGCGATGAGGTTCTCGATGTAGTTGCCGTACGTCGAGAGGATGCCTACGACCGTCCGCGAGAAGCGATGGCTGTACTCCACCTCGAGCGAGTAGAGGTTCTCCGGCGTGAGCGTACCGCTGGCCTTCTGACCGCCGCCTGCCGTGTTGAAGCGCTCGTAGATGCTCGGCGCGCGGAACGCCTTGCCGCCGAGGAGCTTGATGTTGCCGCCCTCGTAGGGCTTCAGGATCACGGCGGCGCGCGGGTTGAGCGACGAGCCGAAGGCCGAGTAGGAGTCGAAGCGCGCGCCGGCCGAGAGCTTCACGGCCTTCGTGGGGGTGATGTCGGCGATGCCGTAACCGGCCACGAGCGTGAACGTCTGGTCGTCGTCGAGGAACGAGCCGGTCTCGTCGGAGCCCGTCTGGTGCGCCTTGAAGTGGTCCTGCACCTCGCCGCCGCCAGTGAGGCGCACGATCGAGACGGGCTTCCACACGACACGCTGCTCGGCGCCGACCCAGGAGCCGTCGAAGCCGTCGTGCTCCACGCCGCCGTCCGCCGGTGAGCGCGCGAAGGCGCTGCGGTACGCGTAGTAGTTGAGGTACCCGCGCGTCACCGACTCGAACTGGTCGCCGAGCTTCGGCTCGAGCTTCGCCTCGATGAACCCGCGCGTGTCGGCCTGGTGCGTCCGCCCGTCACCGAACGACGTGTTGAACTGCCCGCCGGGGAGCTGCTTGTCGTGGTGGTTGAGCGACCACTGGGCCGTCAGCGCCTTCCACCACACGCGCCCGGAGATCGTGCCGACCTGGAAGCCGTCGACGCCGCGCGCGTTCCCCGCGACCGAGGGCGGGCCGTCCGGGACGTACTCGGGCACGAAGATGTCTCGCCCCGCGCCACGTCCGGCGGCGACTGACGTCCAGATGCCGGAGTCCTTCGTGAAGTGGTGGGTGACGCGCGCGCGCGCCCTGGCGACGCCGTCGTCCGCGACGGACATGCCGACCTCGCGCCCGTCGGGGGTGTCGGGGCCGGCCATGACGAGGTTCACGACGCCGGAGAAGGCGCCCGTTCCGTAGAGGATCGACCCCGGGCCGCGGACGACCTCGATGCGCTCGACGTCCTCGATGTCCGTGCGGAGATCGTACCCGACGTACGAGGACCAGAGCCAGTTGTCGTTCGTGGGCATCCCGTCGATGAGCACGAGGACGCGATTGCCGTAGTCGCCGGGGCGACCGAACCCGCGGAAGCCGAGCGACTTGTAGCCGCGATCGTCGGAGACGAAGACGCCGCGCACGCCGCGGAGGGCCTCGGCCACCGTCGGGTAGCGCATCGCGCGAAGCTCGGGTGACGTGACGAGCGTGACGGACGCCGGCGCGTCCTCGATCGACTCTGCGACGCGCGAGGCGGCCTCGACCGAGTCGTTGCCGATGAGCTGCAGGTCGAGCTGCGTCTGCGCGTTGGCGGCGATCTCGACGCGCCTCGACACCGGCTTGAACCCGCGCAGCGTGACGCGCACCTCGTGCGTGCCGACGGCGACGGCGAGCACGGCGGGGGTGAAGCCCTGCGTCTTGCCGTCGATCTCGATGACGGCGTCGCGCTCGTCGGAGTTCACGACGAGCGAGCCGGTCTCGGCCTCGAGGTCGGCGCGCAACGTCGTCACGGCATTCGCCCTCACCTGCACGCCGAGGCGCGTGGTGCGCGAGCCCGGCCGCGCGAAGACGAGCGTGTGCTGGCCCGGCGTCGCGGGCACGTCGCACGGCGCGGTGCACACGATGGGCGCGTCGTCGGCGTCGATGCGGACCGTCGCGCCGTCCGCGCCGCTGACCCGCACGATCCCGACGACGCGCGTGAGCTTCAACGTCACCGTCTTCTCGGCGCCGACCTTCACCTCGACGGGCTGCGAGGTGGCCTCGTCGTAGCCCTGGAGGTCGGCGATGACGGTGTACGTCCCGGGAACGAGCGCGAGCGACTGCGGGGCGGCGCCTCGATCGCCGAGGTCCTTGCGATTGAGATAGATGAGCGCGCCGGGCGGGTCGGTCGTGACGTTGAGGAGCGCGACGCTCGCGCCGATGCGCTGGAGCGCTTCCTTGATGCGCGCCTTGATGGCGGCGTCGGTCTCTCCCTCGAGCGAGCGCTGGTAGTAGCGGTACGCGTCGGCGAACTGGCGCAGGTGCTCGTACGTGCGCGCGATGTTGAACATCACGTTGCGGTTGCGCACGAGGCGGTTCGACGCGAGAAAATGCGCGAGCGCGGCCTTGTAGTCCTTGTCCTGATAGCGCTCTGCGCCGAGCGTGAAGAGGTGATCGGCCTCGTCGGCGACGTCGTCGGCGCGAGCGGACCTCGGCAACGCTGTCGTGACAAAGGCAAGGAGCAGCGCATGGACGATCGTCCTCGTGATCAACGGACGCGTGCGACTCAGCAACGTCTCCTCGGCAGTCGGCTCAGCGTTTCAGGCGAATATCGGTCCCGGGCCCGGGCGCCGGCGCCACGGCAGCAGTCGCCGTCGGCTTGGCGGGAGGGGTACCGGCGCCCTGGGGCGACGTCGGCTTTCCTCCGCTCGGAGGCCGCGACTTTACGGCCGAGGAGCCGTCCGGAGCAAGGGCCACTGCAGGCGCGAGCGACACGACCGATCGAACGCTTTCGGAGGAAGGCCCTTGTGTGACGCGCTGGGGCGCGAAGCCTTCCTTGGTGATGACGAACGTGCGCGGCGCGCTGGAGACGCTGGCGCGGTCGATGGCGACCTTCAGGGGCGTCTCGCCGAGCACGTTCTCACCCTCGCTGACGGTCGCCCCCGGAGGCGCCGAGTCGATCGTGAGGGTGAAGGCGGCGTCGACGGTGGCCGCGCCCGTTGCCGTGCCCGCCGCGCCGCCGGCGCCGGCAGCCTGGCCGCTCCCCGCGGTGTTGGCCGTGATCGACGCCTGCCGCGCGCGGGCCCAGTAGGCGCCGCCTCCGCCGAGGAAGAGAAGGAGGACGACGATGCCGATCACGAGCGGCGCGCGCGACGACTTCTTCTCGTACATCGACGGCATCGTCGAGGCGGCGAGTGGGCGAGGGGTCAGCTGCGCGGCATACGAGGGGATCTGGGCGACGACCGTGGGCGGCACGCGGAGCTGCATGGGCATCGAGGGAATGCCGGTGACCACGCTGCTGCCGCCGGAGGCCGAGAGATGCGGGACGGAGTTGGAGCCCGAGGGAAGCGGACCGCTGCCGGTCTGACGCATGCTGTACGCCGCGCTCGCGCCGCTCCCGAAGCTGTGCGGGCCGCTCGAGTTCCCGCGCCGCATGCTGTGGGGCGTCCCGAAGACCTCCTCCTCGCACAGCATGAAGTGCTGGTGGAGCTGGTCCATGTTGGGGCGCTCCTCGGGCCTGCGCGCGAGGAGGTGCATCAGGAGCGCCTCGAGGCTGTCCGGGAGGTTCGCGTCGGGAGTGACCTCGCGGACCGTCGGCGTCGGGCGCGCGAGCTTCGCGACCATCAGCTCGGACATCGAGGAGCCGATGAACGGCAGGCGACCGGCGATGGCCTGGAAGAGGATCGTGCCGAGCGCGTAGAGATCGCTCGCGGGGTAGGCGTGCCCCTCGAACTGCTCGGGCGCCATGTAGCGAGGCGTGCCGACGAAGACGCCGTCCTGCGTGAGGTCCTGGTTGTCGCCCGCGCGACCGAGCACCTTGCCGATGCCGAAGTCGACGAGCTTCACGATCTCCGAGCCGTCACCCTCGGGCACGAGAATGATGTTGGAGGGCTTGAGGTCGCGATGGACGACGCCGTGCTTGTGCGCCTCGCGGAGCCCGCGGACGATCTGCCGGCCGAGGACGAGGACCTCCTGCGCGTTCATCCGCCCGACCGCCTTGAAGCGGTGCATCAGCGTCTCGCCGGCGAGGAACTCCATCGCGATGAAGTACTGCTCGACGTGGGCGCCCTCGATCTTGCCGTAGTCGAAGAGCGTGACGACGTTCGGGTGCTGCAGCTTGGCGAGGATGCTCGCCTCCTGGAGGAAGCGCTTCAGGAACTGCGACTCGTGCTCGTGGTCGCCGTCGCCCTGGACGACCTTCAGCGCGACGGGCCGCTCGAGCGGCACCTGCGTCGCGTAGTAGATGCGCCCCATGCCTCCGCGCGCGATCGCGGACTGCACGCGGTACTTGCCGTTGACGACCGCGCCGATCAAGGGATCCCGGCGCGCATCGCTTGCGCTCTCCTCGGGACCGGGGTCGGCCATCTCTCTGTCGCCCGAAGCCATAAGAGAACCTTGGGGAAAGCGTATCACGCGTCAGCGTTGACGCATCTGGCGGCGGATCCGGTCCAGGAATTCGGGCTCGAAGACCCCGTCCACCCGGACGGAATACCGGAACCACGGGTCCGGGTGGACCCCGTGCCAGTCCATGTCGTTGAACCAGTAAATCGGGGCTTCTACCGGCTCCTCGCGCGATCCGTGGGGGGCCGCCAGGTAGAAGCGCTTGTGGCGTTCCGCCGCCCCGGGAGCCCCACGGCTCGGCTCGAAGCTGATCGACTGGGCGATGGCCAGGGCCTTTCCGGGCTCGCTGTCCCGATGTGCGGGGGCGTGGTCATGGGCGAGGAGCCCGAAGATGACGACCCGGCCGATCTCGACGAACGGAAGCGACTCGACGAACGCCACCGTCCTCGGGAAGACCTCTCGCGCCTCCTCCGAGAAGTCCTTGCCCTCGCCGGAGTGCTTGTCCTCCCAGCGGTCGTTGTCGAGGAGGTGGTAGCAGACCTTCCACGGGAAATAGACGCCGTAGCGCTGCTCGAGGAAGCGCTGCTGCGCGACCGTGAAGGGCCGGTCGGTCTCGTCGCCGAACGTGAGGTGCGGGTCGCCGGGGTCGAGCGCGGGGCCCTCGTCGTCGTCGCCGAGCGCGACGAGCTCGGCGACCTCCTCGCGCGACATGCCCTGGATGGCATGCATGGCGTCGCGATGCGTCTCCGTCTCGACCCACGGCGCGCAGACGCCCATCCACTTCAGCGAGCCGCCCGTGTACGCGGTGTCGACGATCGCGAGGCCGCGCGTGATCTCGCGGTGAATGGCGTCGAAGCCCGAGGTGTCGATGAGGTCGGAGAGGTCGGCGTAGGGCTTTCCGAAGATGCCGCAGAGGCGGCTCGTGGTGCGCGCTCGAGGGCGTGTCAGCTCGGCGGGCGCGACCATCCTCGCGAACGCCTCCGCGCCCTCCTCGACCTCCGTGTACTCTGCAGGCATCGGGTGGGAGGCCTGCCCGCGCTCCTGCCGCTCGCAGGCGAGGCGGTCCTCCTCGTAGACGCGTGACCAGAAGTCGAGGACGTCGCTCTCGGCCTCCGGGGGGGCGTCCTCGTGCATGTACGTGGAGGCGATCACGCGCGTTCTTCCCTCGCCGAGCGGGAAGAGCACGAAGGTGAGGAGGTAGTCCGGCTGCAGGCTCGTGAGGAGGTTGGGGAACCGCATGGCGTCGTGGACGACGTGGCGGTCCTCCGCGGGCACGAGGAACGGGCGGCCGTGGAGTCGCCCGGACAGCGACACGGTCTCGGCGCTGTCCACGATGGGCATGATGCCGCCGAGCCATGGCCCCTTTTCGGCGGGCATCCAGGTGTCGGCGCGCGCCGACGGCGTGAGCGCCTCGAGCGCGGGGTGTACGGCGGCGAAGTGGAGCGACTCCTGGAAGTTCTCGACGACGATCGTCCAGCGGGCGGCGACGTCGTAGACGACGCGTCGTACGCGCTTCAGCTGCGTGGCGTTGCCGAGCCAGGCCCGCGCGAGCCACGGGGGCGTCTCGCCGAGGGCGTGCTCGCGGAGCGGCGGCGCGGCGGCGTCGAGCGTGACGAAGACGAAGCCGAGCGCGGTATCGATGCGCACGGGCGACAGGTCGCTCACCTGAGCGCACGCGCGGCCGTCGAGCTCGAACTCGAAGTTGTGGTACGGGCACGTGAAGCGCGTCGTGGCGGCGCCTTCGTCCGGCGCGCCGGCGTCGAAGAGCGCGGAGCCTCGATGCGTGCAAACTGCATGGAAGGCACGTAGCTCGCCGTCGGCCGCGCGCGTCACGAGCACGCCGGCCCGCGTGAGCGGCGCGCGGAGCCACGTGCCGGGGGAAGGGAGGTCCTCGATGCGGCCGACGCAAACCCAGCCGTGATCGGTGATCGGCGTCATCGCAGTCCCGCCAGGCACGCTATCATCCCGGCGCCATGCCGCGCGCCCCCGCCGAATCCCGCGCGACGACCGTCGGGAAGTGGCTGCTCGCGCTGGTGATCCCGGCCTCCGCGCTGGCGCTCGGCTCGCTGCCGACGGAGGTGCTCATCGTGATGAGCGCGCTCGCGGCGCTCTCGTGCGGGCTCTTGTGGGTCGATCGCGACGTTCGCACGTCGAGTGCGAGCCGCTGGATCCTCGTGGCGCTCGGCGTCCTGCTGGGAATGACCATCCTGCAGGCCGTGCCTTTGCCGTCGTCCGTGACGCACGCCCTCGCGCCGGCGAACGCCGACATCTGGGACCGCGCTCTCACGCCGTTACGCGAGCCCGGCCCCAGCTGGCACCCGCTGAGCGTCGCGCCTTCGGCGACGCGCGTCGAGGTGCTGAGAGGCTTCTTCTACGGATGCGTGTTCCTCGCGGCGCTCCGGGTCGCGACGCTCGAGCACGGGGAGACGTTCCTCGTTCGGGTGATCGTCGTGTCCACGTCGCTCATGGCGTTCAGTGCGCTCGCGCACCTCGCCGTCTCCGCCGACAAGGTCTTCGGTCTCTACCGTCCCCACGAGGGGTATGGCCGCGGGCGCATCGCTCCGCTGCTCAATACCAATCACCTCGCGGCCTACATGGGCGTCGGGGCGTGCGTGTCGCTCGGTGCCCTCCTCGCACGACGATCGATGCCGCGCGCGCTGTCGGGGAGCATGACGCTCGTGCTCGCCGCGACCTGCGTCTGGCAAGGCTCTCGCGGCGGGATGGCTGCCTTGGTCTTCGGCATGCTCCTTACCGTGGCGTTGACGCTCTACTCGAGGCGTCGCTTCGAAACCGCGCGCGTCGAGACCGCAATCCTCGCCGCGTGTGCCGTCGCGGCGGTGATCGTGGTGAGCGTCGCGTTCTCCGAGTCACGAGAGCACCTCCTCAGCCGCGACTTCAGCAAGGTGGACGTCGCGAAGCGGTCGATGGCGCTCGTCGCGGCGTCGCCGTGGTCAGGATCCGGGCGCGGCGCGTTCGAGTCGGTCTTCTCCGCCCTGCGCGAGGGCTCGGCCTACACGACGTGGACCCATCCCGAGGACATCCTCGTCCAGTGGCTCGTCGAATGGGGCGTGCCCGCGACCATCGGGGCGCTCGCGCTGCTGGGGTGGGCGCTACGGCCTCAGGTGCTCCTGCATGCCGTGCGCCCCGTCGTCGGCGCGTGGGTCGCGATCGTCGCCGCGTTCATGCACGACCTCGTCGACTTTCACCTCGAGGTTCCGGGCATCGTCGCGCTGGTCGCCGTCTGCGCGGCGATCGTCGTGAGCGGGCGGCCCACGTCCTCCGGCGGGACCCGGAGGACGAACGGCGCCTCGTTCGCGCGCGCGATTCCGCTGGGCATGGCCGTCGGAACCCTGGCTGCGATCGCCTTTGCGTGGCCGGACATGGGGCACATGCTGGCCGAGGAACGGCGTCGCTTCAGCGCGGAGGCGGTCGACGCGTCGGTGTCGCGCGAGCAGTTCCGGACGGACATCCGCTCGGCGATGTTGCGCTTTCCGGCGGAGCCGTTCCTTCCTCTCATGGGGGCGGTCCGTGCGCAGGCCGTCGACAGCGAAAGCGTCGTGCCGTGGGTCGCGCGCGCGCTCGAGCGCAACCCCCGCTTCGGTCGCGCGCACTTCGTTCTTGCGCGCAGCATCTCCGTCCGAAATCCGTCGCAGGCTCGCCTGGAATACCGGCTCGCCTATGAGAACGACGAGACGCTCCGGAGCGCGATCGTGAAGGAGGTACAACCGATCATCGACGGCCCGACCGCGGCACTCGAGCTGGTGCCGGAGGGCGACTCGGGGCAGGAGCTGCTCGACGCGCTCGTCGCTGCCGTTGCCATTCGGCTCCCGTCGACGGCTGTCATCCTCGACCGCGAGATCGAGAAGCGTGCGCCGGCTTCGCTCGCGCCGCTCCGACGGCGGACCGAGAACGAGGTCGCCGACGTCGTCACCGACGCGCCGTGGTGTGCGGGGGCCGATGGCTGCATGCGCAGCGCGCTTGCGACGGCCGAGGAGCTCGCCAAGCGTGAGCCGACCAAGTGCTACCCGCACATTCTCGTCGCGCGGCTGCGGGTGAAGAAACGCGAGGTGGTCGCCGCGCTCGATGGTCTCGACTCGGTGATGGACCGCATCACGGATCGCGCAGAGTGCCAGAGGCAGCTCATCCAGCTCGCGCTCGACAACGGACAGGCGCGCCGCGGCGACCTGGCGCTCGAGCAACTCGTTCGCTCGGGTTGCGGCGCGGCGGCCGACTGCGTGGACCTCTACAGCTGGGCGGCGTCGATGGAGGAGGGCAGAGGGCACTACGTGCGCGCGGTGCGGCTGTATCGGCGAGTCCTCGACCTGACGCCGGAGCGCGAGGACCTCCTCGAGCACATCGGCGGGATGGGCGAGCGCGACGGGCTTCTCACGGAAGGCGTCGATGCCTACGGCACGCTCGCGACCCGGCACCCTTCCGACCCTCGCTGGCCCGCGCGCATCGCCGAGCTTCGCGCACGAGTCGGCCGGAAGCCCAGCCTTTTGGTTCCGTGAGCGCGAGGCACGCTCACGTAATGCTCACCTAGTTCCGCCTTGGAAAGGTGGGCGGGAAAAGGGTACCCTCCTGCTGCGCTATGAAGCAGGCCTCCCCCCACCGCGCGAGCGCGAGCGTGGACCCCGTCGTGTCGAGTCGTGGGTCCGTGAGCGCCTCGTTCAAGGGGATCCGAAAGCCGAATCCTGGCGAGCCGATCTCGTTCGAGGACGGAGCGTTCCACGTCGGCGCGGAGCCTTGTTCGACGCTCGTGCTCCAGGCGGGCGGCGACAGTGACTGGTGGGCCAGGCAGAACCAGTCGCTCGACTCGTACAAGGTCCAGCACGAAGCGCGCGAGATCGACCCGACCGACCTCGCGGTGTACCGGCTGTTCGGCTCGTACATCAACGCGGCGGCCTTCAAGACGCGCGCGCCGAATCCGCTGGTTCTCGACGTCGGGTGCGGGATCTTCCCGCGCCCCTCGCCGGCGTGCGAGCAGCTCGACGAACGTTGTCACTACGTGGGCCTCGACCCGTTGCCCCACAACATGGACCGCTCGTATCCGTTCGTCTGCGGACGCCTCGAGGATCTCGCAGCCCTCCCGGACTTCACGCCACGCTTCGATCTGTTCGTCTTCGGAACCTCTCTGGACCACCTCGAGGATCTCACCTCCGCGGCAGCGGCCGTCCAGCGGCTTGCGGCTCCCGGTGCGCTCCTCGTCTGCTGGAACGGGCTGCACGAGCCGGAGAACGTCGTCTGTGGAAACAGCGTGGCGGTCTTCCGGACTGTCCTCGGCTACAAGAATCCGGTCGTCGCGATGGGGGCGTTCGCCGGCTACGGGATCGTGCGCTTGCCCAGGCTCCTCCGTCGCATGCGCGCCCAGCGCGCCGTGCTTGCGAAGGAGCAGTCGGGCGACCACCACTACCGCTGGTTCACCGAGGCCAACACGGAGCGCTACCTGTCCGAGTTCGGCGAGCTCATCGACACGGTGACCCTGCCGAACACGAACTTCGGCTTCGCCACAGTGCGCATCAAGAGCGCGAGGTAGCGGCTCGGGCGGCTCAGTTCGGGCGCGAGCCCGCGGCGACGACCTCGCGGAAGGGCTCGACGACGGGCTCACCGTGGGCGCGGAGCAGCCGCAGGTAGGTCTGGTAGAGCGCCTCCCAGATCAGCTCGGGCCGGAACTCGCGCAGTACCCGCTCGCGCCCTGCAGCACCCTGCGCGCGTCGAGTCTCGGGCTCGTCGAGATAGCGCCGCATGGCCGCGGCGATCGCGCGCGCGTCCTCCGGTGGCACGAGCGTCCCGGTGACACCGTCCTGCACCGCGTCGGTGCACCCGGCGATCGTCGTCGCCACGACGGGCACGCCCATCGCAGCCGCCTCGAGCGGCACGTTCGGGAAGCCCTCGTGGAAGTAGGTCGGGAACACGAAGACATCCATCGCCGTGTAGAACGACGGCGTGTCGTCGACGTACCCGGCGACGTGGACGCGTGGGTCGCTCTCCATGCGCTCGCGCACGGCCTGCGGGATAGGGTCGATGGACTCGAACGGACCACCGACGAGCAGATGCAGCTGCGGGTACTCGTCGCGGACCTGCGTCCAGGCGTCCATGAGCTCGACGACGCCCTTCTTCTTGATGAGCCGGCCGACGAAGCCGACGACGACGGCGTCGTCGGGGACGCCGTAGCGTGCTCGCGTCTTCTCTCGGCTGTCCGGGCCGAGGCGATCGGGATTGAAGCGGCTCGCCGCGTCGACGCCGTTGCCGCTTCCTGACCGCAACGTCTCGATCTTGTCGGCGGGGCAGAGGCCCTCTTGGATGACGACGTCGCGCACCGAGTGGCTGACGCAGAGCACGTGGTTCGCCAGGCGACACGAGACCCGCTCGCTCCAGCGATAGAGGTGCCGCCGGCTGCCGGTGGCGGTCATCAGTGGCAAGCCGCGGATGTGATAGATGCGCACCGGAACACCGGCGAGCGACGCCGCGATCATCCCGAGCAGACCGCCCTTGGGAGTGCCGGCCTGTACGATGTCCGGTCGAAGCCTGCGCAGCTCGCGCCAGAGCCGACCGATCGCAACGAGGTCCTGCCCCGGAGTGATCTTGCGTGGCATCGATATGGCCGTGACCGGCACGTTGTCCCGAGTCGCGAAGCGGTCGAGGAACTCGCCCGGGGAAGCGATGCCGTGCGGCTCGATCGCGCGCTGGCGCATGAACGCGACCTGCCCCCGCAAGAAGAAGAAGAGCGACTCCGGCGCGGTCATGATGTGAACGAGCCGGATGGGCTCGGACTTCTTCGAGGGCGTCGACATGGTCGACCGGAACCATAGCCGCTTCGCGTGCGATCTTGAACTGCCCGCGAATCTCGAATGGATCTTGCGCCCGCTGCAACCAAGTGGCAGAACCGGCCCCTTTCGCCGGGGTTTTCCCTCGATACTCGCGCTCGCCGCGAGGCATGGCATGTCCGAACGAGCCTACTTCGCCCACGAGAGCGCCTACGTCGACGAGCCGGTCACCATCGGGGCGGGCACGCGCATCTGGCACTTCTCCCACGTGATGAAGGGCGCGGAGATCGGCCCCGAGTGCAGCATCGGCCAGAACGTGGTCATCGCGTCGGGCGTCAAGGTCGGGCGCGGGGTGAAGATCCAGAACAACGTCTCCCTCTACGAGGGCGTGGAGCTCGGCGACTACGTGTTCTGCGGTCCGTCGTGCGTCTTCACGAACGTGGTCAATCCGCGCTCCGAGATCGTGCGCAAGACCGAGTATCGGGCGACGAGGGTCGGCCGCGGAGCGTCGATCGGCGCGAACGCCACCATCGTGTGCGGCGCGACCGTCGGCCGGTATGCGTTCATCGCCGCGGGGGCGGTCGTGAAGCGCGGCGAGGTCCCGGACTACGCGGTCATGGGCGGTGTCCCGGCGCGGCAGCTCGGCTGGATGAGCCGCCATGGCTACACGCTCGGCGAGCCGAACGCGGACGGCCATCGCGTCTGTCCGGGCTCGGGCTGGCGCTACGAAGAGGTCGCCCCCGGCAAGCTGAAGTGCATCGACCGCGACGAAGACTCCGCACTGGAAGCATCATGAAGGCCGTACCTCTCCTCGATCTCAAGGCCCAGTACGCGACGATCGAATCCGAGGTTCGAACGGCGATCGATCGCGTCCTCGGCTCACAGCACTTCATCCTCGGGCCCGAGGTGGAGGCGCTCGAGAAGAGCGTCGCCGAGTACTCGGGCTGCGCGCACGGTATCGGTGTGTCATCCGGTACGGACGCCATCCTCGTGAGCCTGATGGCGCTCGGTGTCGGCGCGGGCGACGAGGTCGTCACCACGCCGTACACCTTCGTCGCCACGGCCACGTCGATTGCACGGCTCGGAGCGCGGGCAGTTCTCGTCGACATCGACCCGCGCAGCTACAACATCGACGCGTCGCGGGTCGAGGCCGCCATCACGCCGCGTACGAAGGCGATCATGCCCGTGCACCTCTACGGGCAGATGGCCGGCGCGACGGCCATCGCCGAGATCGCGGCGCGTCACGGCATCCCCGTCGTGGAGGACGCCGCGCAGGCGATCGGTGCCGAGCAGAACGGCCGGCGCGCAGGCTCCGTCGGCGCGCTCGGTTGCCTGAGCTTCTTTCCCTCCAAGAACCTCGGCGCCTTCGGCGACGGAGGAATGGTCGTATCCAACGACGCGAAGCTCGCCGAGCGGGTCCGCCTCCTCCGCAACCAGGGTCAGAAGCCGAAGTACTTCAGCCTCGAGGTCGGCGGCAATTTTCGGCTCGATGCGCTGCAGGCCGCGGTGCTCCGCGCCAAGCTCCCGCACCTCGACGGGTGGACCGCGGGTCGCCAGAGGAACGCTGCACGGTACCGCGCGCTGTTCTCGCAGTCGGGCCTTCGCGTGTCGGAGGGCGTCCTCGAGAACGGGGCCGAGCTCGCGCTTCCCGTGGAGCTGCCCAATCATCGTCACGTCTACAACCAGTTCGTCATCCGCGTGGAGAAGCGCGACGAGCTCCGCGCCTTCCTCGCCGATCGGCAGATCGGCTCGGAGGTCTACTATCCCCAACCGATGCACCTCCAGCGGTGCTTCGAGTCGTGGGGCTACTCGAAGGGCGCGTTTCCCGAGAGCGAGTGCGCTGCCGATCAGTCCCTCGCGCTCCCGATCTATCCCGAGCTCGACGCCGGCATGCTGGAGACCGTCGTCGCTGCCGTGCGTGGGTTCCTGCGAGCCTGAGCTCGTGGACGAAGGAAGAGACGCATGACCCTCAGAAGCGTTGCCGACGTGCGGCTCGTCGAGCTCGCGGTGCATGCCCGGGAGGACGGCGAGCTCGTCGTGGTCGAGCAAGGGAAGGCGATCGCGTTCCCCGTGCTCCGCATGTTCACGGTGCGAGCGGCGCAGGGCGCGATACGTGGCCGTCATGCGCACAAGCAGTGCTGGCAGTTCCTCCTCTGCGTCCACGGGGCGATCGAGGTCGAGTGCGACGACGGTACGAGCAAGCAGGCCTTTCTGCTGGATGCGGGCAACAAGGGGCTCCTCGTCCCGCCGAGCATATGGGCAAGCGAGACGTACGTGGTCGGTGAGTCCGTGTTGAGCGTCCTCTGCGATCGCCTCTACGAGGCCGACGACTACCTTCGTGACTACGAACAGTTCCTGGCGTGGCGCCGCACCGATGAGTGAGCCGTCGCGAGGGTTCGCCGCGAACGTCGCGGTGGCGGTCGGTCGGCGCGCGATCGGGTGGTTGCTGTTGGCCGTCGCCGCCTCGCTTCTCCTTGTCCTCGTCGAGACGGGGATCTCGCTCTTTCTCCAGCTGTTCCTGAAGAACCTCGGGATCCTCGCCCTCGACGTCAAGACCACCTCCCCATTCGGTGGCCTCGAGCTCACGCCCGCGCGGCTCGCGCTCGGGCTCTGCGCGCTCGCGCTCGTTCGTTCGATTGCGCTCTTCTTCGTCGGGCAGAGCGGCAACATCTCGATGGAGATGATCAACGCTCGGCTGCGGCGGGTCGCCGTCTGGGAGACGCTGCTTCACCCGGCCAAGCTCTCGATTCCCGCGGCGTCCGTGAACGCGCGCGTCGGTGACCTCGCGAACAAGGCCTCACAGTTCTGCTACTCGGGCTCGATGTTCGCGGCGGCGATGGTGCAGACCACCGCTCTCGGCGTGGTCATGTTCCTCACCGCGCGCGGTGAGGCGTTGATCGCGCTCGTCGGCCTCGGCCTGCTCGGGCTCTTCGTCCTCCGGATCAACCGCGTGGTGCGCAAGGTCTCGGCCAACGTGCCCATCGAGCTGCGCGTCTTGACCGACGGCATCCAGCGCGTCGCCCGCAACATCACCCTCGTGCGCGTCCTTCGCACCGAGAGGGTAGAGCACCGGCGTCTGGCTACCTCGATCGATTCGTACGCGAGACACCTCATCCACGCGGCCTATCTCGGCAACTTTGCCGGCTCAGCGACCCCGTTCGCCGGGATCCTCCTCATCATCGTCATCGTCGCGTCGAGCCAGGGCCTGCTCCACACCTCGGGCATCACGCTCCTCTCGTTTCTCTATCTCTTCATCCGCTTCGTCCAGACGCTCTCGAACGCGGTGCAGGCGTTCTCGACGTGCAACACGACGTGGCCGTCCTTCAAGGAGAGCGTCGACTATGTCCACCGCTTCCGCCGCGCGGAGATCGACGAGGCGATGCGCACGGAGGAAGCGCTCGTGGGACGCGCGGTCGAGCGGGCAGCGTCGGAGGGCGGGGAGCCGCCGAGCATCGAGGTGCGCCGCGTGACCTTTGCCTACCCGGGTGCCGGCGGCGACGTCCTGCGCGACGTCTCGGCGGAGATCGAGAAGGGCTCGCAGCTCGCGATCGTCGGCCCGAGCGGCTGCGGAAAGAGCACGCTCCTGGGGCTCATTCTCGGCTTGTTCGAGCCCACGAGCGGTGAGATCCGGATCGGCGGGCGTCGTCCCGCCGACTTCTTCGACGACCCCACCGTGCGCGTCGGCTACGTCGGCGCCGAGTCCTTCCTGATCGCGGGCACCATCCGCGAGAACCTCCGCTACGGGCTCTCCGCGAAGGCAGGCGACGACGACCTGTGGACCGCCCTCGGGCATGCCGAGCTGCGCTCCACGGTGGAGGAGCTGCCGGGGCGGCTCGAGTACGCGATCGCGGAGGACGGCTCCGGCCTCTCCGCTGGCCAGAAGCAGCGGCTCTGCCTTGCCCGGGCGCTGCTCAGCAAGCCCCATCTCCTCGTGCTGGACGAGGTCTCGGCGAACCTGGACACGGACACGGAGCATGCCATCGCGGAGTCGCTCAAGAACCTGCGCGGTACGTGCACGACGATCCTCGTGTCCCACCGCAAGGGCATCTTCCGCTACGCAGACCGCGTGGTCGCGCTGGACACGGCCAACACAGCGGCGTGACCCGACCGGTGTGAACCCTTTGGCGGTCCGCCGCAACACACCCCCCAACACCCAGTATTCATGCCACTTGGTGCCGAGGCGACGGCACGCTATAGGAGCGCCTACATGACGTCCGGCTGCCTCGTTTGCAAGACTCCGATCGAACCGTTCATCGACTTCGGTCGGATGCCGATCGCGAATGGATTTCTCGCCAAGGAAGACTTCGAGAAGGAGTGGTTCTTCAACCTGCGCGTCGGCTTCTGCTCGACGTGCAACATGGTTCAGCTCACCGAGCTGGTCGACCGGGAGCGCATGTTCCACGATCAGTACGCGTTCTTCTCGTCGACCTCGACGCGCATGGCCGAGCACTTTCGCGAGTTCGCCGGTGACGTGAAGGCGAGCTGGGGTGACGAGAAGGACCCCTTCGTCGTCGAGATCGGCAGCAACGACGGCATCACGCTCCGCAACTTCGCGAGCGCCGGCATCCGCCACCTCGGCGTCGAGCCCTCGGCGAACGTGGCCGAGGTGGCGCGCAAGAACGGGGTCAACACCATCTGCAAGTTCTTCGACGCCGAGACCGCCCGCGCGATCGTCGCCGAGCACGGCCAGGCGGACGCCTTCATCGCCGCCAACGTGATGTGCCACATCCCGTACATCCACTCGGTGGTGGAGGGCATCAGCGTCCTGCTGAAGCCGAAGGGCGTCGTGATGTACGAGGACCCGTACCTCGGGGACATCGTCCAGAAGTGCTCCTACGACCAGGTCTACGACGAGCACGCGTTCTACTTCTCGGTCGCATCCGTCTCGTACCTCTTCGGTCAGCACGGGATGGAGGTCGTCGACGTGGTCCCGCAGGAGGTCCACGGCGGCTCGATGCGCTACGTCATCGCGCACAAGGGCGCCCGCCCCGTGTCGCCGCGCGTCGCCGCGCAGCGCAAGGTCGAGGAGGAGCTCGGGCTCCAGAAGGCCGAGACCTACGTCGCGCTCCGCAAGCGCATCGAGCACTCGCGCGACGCGCTGCTCGCGCTCCTCAAGAGCGTGAAGGCGGAGGGCAAGCGGGTCGTGGGCTACGCCGCGACGTCGAAGAGCACCACCGTCACGAACTACTGCGGCATCGGCCCCGATCTCGTCGAGTTCATCAGCGACACGACGCCGATCAAGCAGGGCAAGTTCAGCCCCGGCACGCACATTCCGGTGAAGCCCTACGCGGAGTTCCAGAAGGCTTACCCGGAGTACGCGCTCCTCTTCGGCTGGAACCACTCCGTCGAGATCATGGCGAAGGAAGAGGCGTTCCGCGCCGCGGGCGGCAAGTGGCTCGTGTACGTCCCGGAAGTGAAGGTGGTCGGTTGATTCTTTGCGGGCTCTCCGCCGCGTGAGCCCGCGTCAGTCGCCGCCCTTCAGGCTCCAGTACTTTGGAAACATCTGCTCGTCGTCATCCGAGCCGTTGAGGAACACGAGATGCTCCTTCGGCTCGACGATGCGGTCGCAGAGCCTGGAGAACGACTCGGGCAAGTCGAACGGTACGGCCAGCGAGCGGTAGACGAGCTTGGTCGCTGCGACGAGCGAGGCGTGACCCCACACCAGCGACTCGAGCTCGAGCTTCTCGAGCAACGGCGCCGACGATCGCCGGATGTCGCTCGCCTGGTTGTTGGCGAGCGCGATAAACGGGAAGTAGAGCCGCGGCATCGCCCTGCCTGCATGCACCCGAGCGTATTCTTGCTTTGCGTCGGGGCGGTTCCGCATCCCGCGCGCCGAGTAGTAGTAGAGCACCTCCGGCACTTCGAGGAACGCGCCGCGCAGGAGGAGCTCGAAGAGCAGCGCATTGGCCGAGCCGAGATCGCGCCGGTACATCCTGGTGGTCTTCAGTACGTCCGTCCGCATTAGCCCATAGACCGTCGTATCCGAGAAGAAGCGCAAGAATCGGAGGTATCGAAGGGGACGCGAGCGCACGCCGTCAACGCCGAACAGCTTGATGATGTACTTCACGTCGTCGGCGTCAGAGATGAAGACGCCGGTCTGCGAGTGACAGAGCACCGCTTCCGGATCCTTTTCGAGGCGTGGGACTGTCTTGCTGACGAAGGTCCGATCGCGGATGTCGTCCTGGTCCGCCCACATGAAGTACTTGCCGCGCGCTTCCCGGACGAGGAAGTTGAAGTTCTCGGTGATGCCAATGTTCTTCGCGTGCCGGATGACGCGTATGCGAGGACTCCGCTTCGCGAACTCCCGGTAAATCTCCGGGGAACTGTCGGTGGAGCCGTCGTCCGAGACGAGGATCTCGATGTTCGGGTAGTCCTGCTCGACGAGCGGCAAGAGGGCGCGTGCGAGCGTCGCCTCGCCGTTGTAGACGGCGCAACCGATCGTCACGAGCGGAACACTCATCGCCGTGCTCAGCCCTTGACGCCGAGGAGCTGCCGGATGCCCGCGCTGTACCGATCGAGGTCCGCGTCCGTGAGGTTCATGGCGCAGGGGAGGTTGATCCCGTGCTCTGACACGTCATAGGCGACGGGGTTGTCGCGGCGGCCCTCGGCCTCGCGGTCGAACGCTGGCAGGAAGCTGAGCGGGTAGAAGAACGGCCGCACCGGCAGCCCTAGCTTCGGGACCTCCGTGAGCGCCTTGTCGCGGGTCATTCCGTGCGATTTGCCGAAGACGAGCGCGGTTGCCCATACCCCGTTCGTGACGTCAGCGGGCTCCGGGTTGAGGAGGATGTCCGGGACGTCCCGCAGGCGCTCCTTGAAGCCCTTCCAGATCCAGCGCTTCTTCTCGACGAGCTCGTCGATGCGCTGGAACTGGGCGTAGCCCAGCGCTGCCTGCACGTTGAACGGCATGTACTTGAACGTGATCTCGGTATTGAAATACGTCCCCGGCGCGCGGCCGTGATCCCGCAAGAACTTGCAGCGCTCGAAGAGCTTCTCGTCGTCGAGGAGGAGCATGCCGCCCTCGCCCGTCGTGATCGTCTTCGTTCGATGGAAGCTGAAGGTCGAGCCCACTCCGAACTTCCCGGCGCGCTTCCCGCGATACTTCGAACCGAGGGCCTCCGCGGCGTCCTCGATCATGATGATGTTGTGGCGGTCGCAGACCTCCTTGATGCCGTCCCAGTCGGGCATGTTGCCGAACAGGTCGACGACGATAACCGCCTTCGTCTTCGGCGTGATCGCGCGCTCGATGCTCTGGGGGGTCAGGCACCAGTGGATCGGGTCGATGTCCGCAAGCACCGTCTTCGCGTGCTGGTACGTGATGCAAGCCACCGAGCCGACCCAGGTGCAGTCGGGGGCAATCACCTCGTCGCCCTCGCCGATGCCGAGGCCGGCGAGGAGGAGGTGCAGCGACGTCGTGCAGTTCGGCGTCATGAGCGCGAAGCGCCGATCGTGGTACTTCGCGAACTCGCTCTCGAACGTCTCGACGTAGTGGTAGGCCTGCTTGCCGTACCAACCGTTCCTCACGGCATCGAGGACGACCTTCTCCTCGTGCTCCGTGATGGACGGACCTGCCATGAAGATTTCGCTCATTTCACGCACCGACAGTAGCCCTCCGGCGAATACGTGAGGAGGAGCTTCGCGTTGACGTACGGGTCGACCTCGAAGCGGTCCGTCTCCTTCAGATAGGCGCGGAGCGCCGTCTTCGGGTTGTCGCCAGGGCCCCAGGCCCGCGGGCGGTGCTCCTGCGGAGGAATGTCCTCGACGACGGTGTCGGAGACCACGAGGTACTGCCCCTTCGTGACGTGCGGCGCGTAGATGCGAAGCTCGTCGAGGACGTGCTGGTGGGTGTGGTTCGAGTCGAGCAGCACCATGACCGATTGACCCGGCTTGATGTGCGAGATCGCCTTCTTCGCGATCTCCGGGTCCGTCGAGGATCCCTTGTAGAGGTGGATCCGGTTCGAGAACGGGAACGCCATGACCTGCTCGGCCACATGGTCGTAGAGATTGAGATCGATGCCGACGACCTCTCCCTTGCCGAGGAGCTGGAGTAGCGACGCGTAGAACGCCACCGAGCCGCCCCAGGCGATCCCGGTCTCGATGATGACGTCGGGCTTGTGCTCCCAGATGAGCTCCTGGGTCGCGACGATGTCCTGCGGCATCTGGATGAACGGGAGGCCGAGCCAGCTCCACTGGTAGCCGTAGCCGTGCTTGTCGGACTCCACGATGAAGTCGAGCGACGTCTTCCTGAGGCCGGCGTCCTTGGCGGCGGTGGCCGCGGTCTCGCGCTTCGACTTCTCGAGGTCTTCTCGGATGAACATGGGAAACGTTTCCTCTCTACCGTTACTCTTGAACGCGCGCGCGCCGGAAGACGACCTGGGACGT
>Ga0105047_10005795_pt1 | contig 21075 bp, 18 predicted proteins | sample MAT04_FD_78384 | JGI IMG/M metagenome (GOLD analysis project Ga0105047, IMG submission 78384) | Freshwater microbial communities from Lake Fryxell liftoff mats and glacier meltwater in Antarctica - MAT-04 (megahit assembly) | ecosystem: Environmental > Aquatic > Freshwater > Ice > Liftoff... | reverse complement strand
CGGCACCGAGGGTGGCCGGCGACACGGCGCTCGGGCTCAGCGGTCCGAGCGCGCCGAGTGCTGCGTCGGTCAAGGTGACGGTGGTGGTGCCCTTGGTCGTTGAGGTTCCGGTGGCCGAGGCGGCGGGGGCCAGAGCGATGGCCCCAGCGGCCACGAGGCCAAGCGCGGCGGTGGCCGCGGCGATTCGTCGGATCATGGGTGCTCCAGGTGTGAGGGGGAGGGGGGTTCACCGGCCTTCACCGGTGTGAGATCCACCGTTCGACGTCCCCGCGTGGGGGGCAACCGCTGGGCGCCCTTCACCGATGGTGTTCATCGAATGGTCAGACGTTGGGCGAGTCACTCGGCGCTAACGGCGCAAAGCGGGCACGCCGATGGGGCCCGACCTGGTGGGTCGGACCCCATCGGTGAAACGGGGACGCAGCGATCCAGTGCGCCCAGGTCAGGCCTGCGGAACCTCCAGGACGGCCTGGATGTCGAGCTCGATTGTCACCTTGTCGCTGACGACGGCGCCACCGGTCTCGAGCGCCGCATTCCAGCTGACTCCGAAGTCCTGGCGGGCGATCTCGGCGCTGGCTTCGAATCCGACGCGCGTGCCGCCGTAGGAGTCGGGGCCGAATCCGGTGATCGCGAGGGTCAGCGGCACCTGGCGCGTCACGCCGCGCAGCGTGAGCTCGCCGTCAACCACGAAGTCCTCGCCGTCCTGGCGGATGCTGGTGGAGCTGTAGGTCATCGTCGGGTGGTTCTCGATGTCGAAGAAGTCGTTGCTGCGCAGGTGGCCATCGCGCTGCTCGTTGTTGGTGTCGATCGAGTTCATGAGGATCTCGGCGCTGACGGAGGAATCGGTCAGGGAGTCGGCGGTGACGATCGATCCTGAGAACTCACCGAAGCTTCCGCGGACCTTGCTCACCATCATGTGGCGGATGCTGAAAGTGACGTTGGAGTGGCTGGGGTCGATGGTCCAGGTGCCGGTCAGGTAGCCGGGGATCTCGGTGGCAAGGGCGGTCATGGGGTCCTCCAGAGGGTGGGAGAGAAGGCGAAGCATGTTGTTGAACTTTCAACTTCATCACCGTAACTCAGATTGGTTGAGAGTTCAACATCTGGGGTAAGGTAGACAGATGAACGAGCCCAGGGATGTGCGCTGGCTGAGCACTGACGAGCAGAAGGTGTGGCGCGCCTACCTCATGGCCAGCCAGCTCTTGGCTGGGCGACTGGAACAGCAGATGCAGTCCGACGCCTCGATGCCGATGGCCTATTACGAGATCCTCGTGCGACTCTCGGAGTCTCCTGATCGTTCGCTGCGCATGAGCGAGCTTTCGTCTGCCTCGTTTCAATCGCGCTCGCGGCTCTCGCACGCCGTGGCTCGCCTGGTTGAGGCCGGCTGGGTGGAGCGTCGGGCCTGCCCGACCGATCGACGAGGGGCGTTCGCCGTCCTCACCGACGAGGGGTTCGCGGCGCTGGTGGCCGCAGCCCCAGGCCACGTCGAGCAGGTGCGCACCGATCTGTTCGATCAGTTGACGCCCGAGCAGATTCGTCAGCTCGGGGAGATCTCCGAGGCGATCGCCGGTCCGATCACGCCCCCGTAGTCGGAGGGGTTCCGGAGGGTTTTCGGGGCGAGGTGGACGAGGCGATCATGCTGACGGTTGCGGTAATGCTGCCCAAGGCGTTGACTGCGAAGTAAGGAATCCGCACGTGGCGGATCAGCGTCGGGAGGCAGTCATGGCGGGGTTCGGCGACATCGTGAACAAGGCCAAGGGTGTGGCTGGCGACGCGGCCGCCAAGGCGAAGGTAGCCGCTGGCGATGCGTCCGCGAAGGCCAAGGAAACGCTCGAGAAGAACTCCGACAAGATCGACGGCGCCATCGATGCCACAGCTAAGGGCATCAAGAAGGTGGCACCCGACAGCGTCGAGACGAAGATCGATTCCGCGGCGCAGAAGGCCAAAGACACTCTCTGAGGTAGCAACGCACTGGAGTTCAGCCCAGTTCGGCGGCCTCTTTCGCCACCACGTCGGCGTGGAACTCGCGGAACTCATCGGTCACGTTCATCTCGTAGAGTTTTTGCATGTAGTTCAGCGGGGTCATGTGAGCTTCGGCGTACGAAACGAACCGCCAACCGTCGTCGGTGCGGCGCAGAACAGCGGTGACGCGGGTGTCGCCGCCCCAGGCCGGCCGCGGGTTGCGCAGTTTCATGTCGTGGCGTACCCACCCGATGGCCATTGCGTGATCCTCGCCGATGGCTCGCACATCGGTGAGGCGGTAGTGCATGAGCAATGCTTCGACGAACGACGGCCCGCCGGGGTTGGCGACGAAGTAGCGCGACAACCCCTCGCGCCCAACGATCCAGTCGTCCTGCTCCTCCGCCAGGTAGAACGGACGATCATCGGTGTCATCCCAGAACGCGAGCAGGCCGTCACGCTCCTGGGAGTTCCACTGATCCTCGTAGGCAGCGAAGACGGCTTCGATCTCGGCGCGCAGGTCGGCCATGGATCCTCCGGTTGGGCGTGGTCCGGATCCGTCGCTACCGACGGACGAACACAAGGTCGTACACATCGTGCCCCTTGTCCAGTCCCGCCGATTCGTAGCGTGTGAGCGGCCGCCAATGCGGCCGAGGTGCGTACTCCTCATGGGCGTTCTCCAGGACCGGGCATGCCGTCAGAACCGAGAGCATCTGCGCGGCGTAGGGCGCCCAATCCGTGGCGATGTGGAGCACTGCCTCAGGAGCTAGTCGTGCCGCGAGCATGTCGACGAACGGCCTCTGCACAAGGCGACGCTTGTGGTGCCGCGCCTTCGGCCAGGGGTCGGGAAAAAAGATGCGGACGCCGGCCAAGGATCCCGGCGTCACCGCGTCGGTCAGGAAAGCGACCGCGTCGCCATGAACCACTCGAACGTTACTGATCGACTCCGCTTGGAGCCGTTGCATGAGGCGAGCCACACCACGCGTATGAACATCGATCGCCACGATGGCCGTGTGCGGTTCGCGAGCGGCCATGGCCATCGTTGCCTCGCCGAAGCCGCAGCCGATCTCAACGATCACCGGTAGGTCATGTCCGAACGCACGCTTGGCGTCGAAGGCACTCTCCGGTGCGATGAGGTATCGAGCACCGAGTGTGGCAAGCGTGCTGCTCGTCAAGGCGCTGATGCGTCCTTGGCGCGCCTTGAAACTGCGAATGCGATCCGATGCCTCTGCTGCAGCAGGATCGGTGGTGAAGCTGCGCGTTGCCGGTTCGTTCATGGTGGTGCCCAGGCTAGGTCGGACCCCTGGCCGCTGCGTCCGCGGCACCGGGCGAAGGCGGGCTGGGCACGCCAAGGCGGCACTAGGGTGTGACTCGGTCCTTAACCGATGGCGATCTACACAGAGTGGGAGCGCCATGAGCATCGATGCGGTCGGGGGTGTTCGCGTGGTCGGCACGGTCGAACCTGCGCTTCCCGAGCCGCGCGCCCAGGCCAACATGCTCGTGGTCGTGGCCAACCGCCTCCCCGCCGAGTACGACGACGAGGCCGGCTGGGTGCGTTCACCTGGCGGACTGGTCACCGCTCTCGAGTCGGTACTCGAAGGACGCCAGTCGGTGTGGGTCGGTTGGAGCGGTCGCTTCAGCGACGCACCCGATGAGGCCGATCCAGCCGGTGGCGCCATGCCCGACCGGATGGGCGACTGTGAGCTTGTCGATGTGAAGCAGTCGGTGGCCGACGGCAAGCTCTACTACGACGGCTTCTGCAATTCGACGCTATGGCCGCTGTATCACGACACGGTGGTTCCGCCCGCCTATCACCGGCGTCAGTTCGACGCCTACCGTCGGGTCAACCAGCGGTTCGCCGATCACGTGGCCGAGTTGGCCGGGCATGGTGCGACCGTCTGGGTGCACGACTACCAGTTGCAGCTCGTGCCGGCGATGCTGCGCAAACTGCGTCCCGACGTCACGATCGCGTACTTCCTGCACATCCCCTTCCCACCGATCGAGCTCTTCCAGCAGCTCCCGTGGCGTCAGCAGGTGCTCGACGGGCTGCTGGGTGCGGATCTCGTCGGGTTCCAGACCGAGGGTGGAGCTCGCAACTTCTTGGCGTTGTGCGAGCGCCTACTCGGCTACGACGTGGAGGGCGAAACGGTCGTTCTGTCGGCCGACCAGGGGGGCCGAAGGGTTCGTGCCGGCGGGTTCCCCATCTCCATCGATGCCACAGCCATGGATGCGCTGGCTGCTACCCCTGCCGTGCAAGAGCGGGCCCGTGAGCTCAGGGAAGAGCTTGGCGCCCCCGAACTGCTGCTGCTCGGCATCGATCGGCTCGACTACACCAAGGGCATCGACATCCGGATGAAGGCCTTCGTCGAGCTCTTCGAGGACGGACTCCTCGAAGCGGGTAGCGCGGTGATGGTGCAGGTGGCCACGCCCAGCCGCGAGATGATCGAGGAATACCAGCGCATCAGGAACGACGTCGAGCTCATCGCGGGCCGCGCGATGGGTGCGGTGGGCACCGTTGGTGTCTCTCCGATCCACTACCTCCACAAGCACCTGCCCCGAGAAGAACTCGTGGCGCTGTACGTCGCCGCCGACATCATGCTCGTCACACCGTTACGTGATGGCATGAATCTGGTGGCCAAGGAGTACGTGGCCTCGCGTCGCGACGGCGGCGGCGCACTGGTTCTGAGTGAGTTCGCCGGGGCCGCCCACGAGATGACCGAGGCCTTCCAGGTCAATCCCCACGATGCCGATGGTCTGAAGCGCGTGATTATGGCGGCGGTGAACTCTCCGGCAGACGAGCGTCGCCGGCGCATGGCGGCGTTGCGCAAGAACGTGTTTGAGAATGACGCTGCGCACTGGGTCGATTCGTTCATGTCGGCGCTTGCCGTGGCGCGATCCGACCGCGACGCATGACCCCCTCGACGGCCGACGAGGTTCTCCCAGCCGAGCTCAGGCGGGCAGTGCGCGAGATCGCCCGGACGCCGCACCTCTTGGTGTGCTCGGACTACGACGGCACACTCGCGCCGATCGTCGATGATCCTGCGATGGCACGTCCATTGGCGGAGACTGTGGCTCCGTTTCGTGCACTGGCATCGTTGCCGGCCACGACAACGGCCGTCGTATCCGGTCGCGCACTTCGCGATCTAGCGGCGCTCTCGCGGCTTCCCGCCGAAGTGCACCTCGTGGGTTCGCACGGCTCGGAGTTCGATCTCGATTTCGTCCACGCGTTGGCGCAGGAGCAGCGAGATCTCTTGAAGCGACTGATCAAGGAGTGTTCGGCGGCCATCGATGGAATCGATGGCGCTTCGCTCGAACGCAAGCCCGCCTCGGTGGCGGTCCACCTTCGTCGTGCTGAACGGGCGGCAGCGGCAGCGGTACTCGACCGGTTGCGCCGGGGGGCCGCGTTGTGGCCGGGGGTCGATGTGTCCGAGGGCAAAGAGGTGATCGAGCTGCTCGTGGTGCCTACCGACAAAGGGCATGCGATCGACGTTCTGCGCCATCAATCGGGCGCTACTGCCACCTTCTACGTCGGTGACGACATCACCGACGAGGCCGCACTGGCCAAGCTCAGCGGACCGGACGTCGGCGTCAAGGTGGGTCAAGGCGTCACGGTGGCGGGTCATCGCGTGGAGGATCCGATCCACGTCGCCGTTCTTCTGGCGCTCCTCGCCGAAGAGCGGGCCGCGTGGCTCCTGGGCGCCGACGCGGTACCGATCGAAGAGATCGCCTTCATGGCCGACGGAACGACGATGGCGTTGGTGACACCACGGGGGGCCATCACCTGGCTCTGCCATCCAGAGCCCGATTCCTCTGCGGTGTTTGCCGATCTCCTGGGCGGACCAACGGCTGGGCACCTCACCGTGCGTCCGCTGCTCGACACCAAGCCGCTATCGCAGACCTACTTCGGCGACACGCTGCTCGTGCGCACCCGCTGGGCCGGCCTTGATGTCATCGACTATTTGGATCGTTCTCATCGTGCCGAGGAGCCGGGGGTCACCCGCCTGGTGCGTGCTGTGTCCGGAACCGTTCCAGCACAGGTCGTCTTCGCGCCGCGACCAGAGTTCGGCCAGGTGCCGGTGCGGCTGCAAGTGCTGGATGACGGCATCAAGGTGAACGGTGCCGCTGAGCCGATCGTTCTTCGCGCACCCGGTGTGGTGTGGCAGGTGCATGCCGAGGGTGCGCACCAGACCGCGATCGGCACGTTCGACCCTTCGGGCGGCGACGTGATCATCGAACTCCGGTGCGGCACGAACGATCTGACCGAGGATCGGCTCAGCGAGGTCGATCGTCGTCGTTTCACGTCGTCGTACTGGCACGAGTGGACGATGATGCTCAACTTGCCCAGTCGTTACGACGAGATCGTGCTGCGGTCGGCGCTCACGCTCAAGGGGCTGTGCCACGACGAGACGGGCGCGATCCTCGCAGCGGCAACGACGAGCCTGCCCGAAGGGATCGGAGGGATCCGCAACTGGGACTACAGGTACTGCTGGATTCGCGATGGAGCCATGACAGCCCAGACGCTGTTGCGGCTCGGTTCGATCCACGAGGCCGAGGCCTTCGTCGCATGGTTGGGTTCGGTGCTCGAAACGGTCACCTCGCCCGAACGGTTGCACCCGCTGTACACGATCCACGGACAGCCGCTGGCCTCCGAAGGCGTGATCGACACCCTGCCCGGGTATGCGGGTAGCCGGCCGGTACGCGTCGGCAATGCGGCGCAAGGCCAGGTGCAGTTGGACGTGTTCGGTCCGGTGGCCGATCTCATCCACGACCTGCACCACGCCAGGGGGTCCTCCACCCCGGCCGAGCTCGCCCTGCTTGAGGCATGCGTGGCGGCCGTTGATGCCCGATGGTTCGAACCCGACCACGGCATCTGGGAGATTCGTGATCGGCCACGCCAGCACGTTCATTCCAAGGTGATGAGCTGGATGGCTGTCGACCGTGCAATGTCGGTGTTCGCCTCCGTGGGTCAGCCGCGCCCAGAGTGGGAACCACTGCGAGCGCGCATCTCCGCCGAGGTGCTCGAGAAGGGTTGGAGCCCATCGCGGCGCAGCTACGTGGCGGCCTATGACCGCGATGAGATGGATGCTGCCGCCCTGTTCATCGTTCTCAGCGGACTTCTTCCAGGTGATGATCCGCGGGCCAGGTCGACGATCGCAGCCGTCGAGGCCGATCTTCGCTCCGGTGCCACGGTGTACCGCTACCGCTATGACGACGGCCTTCCAGGCGATGAGGGCGGTATGCACATCTGCACGTCATGGCTCATCCGTACCTACCTACGGGCGGGTTTGATCGACGAGGCCGACGAACTACTGCGCGCGCTGCTGGCTACTGCTGGTCGGACGGGCCTGCTGCCCGAGCAGTACAACCCCGACCGCGAGATGGGGCTCGGCAACCATCCGCAGGCTTACAGCCAGATCGGGGTGATCGACGCGGTACTCGACCGTGATCTTCTCGTGGGGCCGGAGCGCCGTCGACGCGATGCATTCCCCGGCATCATCGCCTGAACCGGGCCGTCCTTACTTGGCGGCGATCGTGGCCGTTTTGCGCGAGTCGAGCAGCAGCACCCACACCTGGCCGGCCTTCATCGGGAAGTCGCGCCCCTGGTAGGTCCAGCGCGTGGGAGAGCCGACCGACTTGCGCGACCACGTGACCGGCCATGAGCGTCCATCGCGGAGCACGGTGGCCTTACCCGATCCCACCGTGCGCGAGAGCGGGACGGGATTTCCGGCCACGTCGTCGCGTCCGGTCGTCGTCAGGCGAACCGATTGAACGATGACCGTGCTCGCGGCGACCACACCTTGCGAGGAACGGTCTTGCTTGCTACCGAGCCAGTAGGCCCATGCGTTGGTGGCTGCGTTGTAGCGCATCGAGATGCGCGCAGCGGGGTAGATCGCAATGACCGAAACCGCCCTGGTGCCTCCCGTCGGTGCCGTGCCGAATCTGAATCCGACGTCGCGTGCGGGAACCGATCCGTCTGCCCTGTCGATGAGCGTTTCCGGAGCCGCTGCCTCGTTGTACGGCGCTGGACGATTGCCCAAACGGGTGTATCCGCGGGGCCCCCTGTCGGCGCTCACGTCGACCAGGCCGGCGCGGGTGACCAGTCGGTGCACACCGGCCACCGAACCGCTGAAGCCGAAGGCGATCTCTCCGTACATCGGCAGCAGTTCGGCATCGGTCTCGCGCGCGCTCCGGATCGGTGCCACCCTGCTTGGCAGATTCGATGAGTAGATGGCGGCAAGTCGTGTGAGCCCGCCTTCGACCTGCTGGACGTAGACGATGTCGGCGTCGGTGAGCCCGATGTGGGGAAGGGCTCGGGCGGTGTTGTCGATCTTCAACGCGAGAACGGGCCCGTTGGTGCCGGGTCGGCCGCTCAGAACCGAGACCGGCAGAGGTGCGGGTGTCGGTATGGGGGTCGCGGTCGGAGACCCGGTGGTGGAGGGGGCCCCTGTGTCGCTGGAACTCCCGCATGCGGCTAGCCCGGTGCACAGAAGCGAAACGAGGCCGAGCGAGAGGATGGCGCGGGTGCGGTTTCGTGAGCGGTTCACGCCGGAACCGTAAGGGATGGATCGGTTGTGACCGACAATGCGTGGCCGTACGGCAAAAGAATCGCTCAACGAAAAAGTGCCCCCGGCAGGATTCGAACCTGCGCGCATGCCTCCGGAGGGCACCGCTCTATCCCCTGAGCTACGGGGGCTCGGGCATGCCGAACCCTACCGGAGCGTGCTGGCTGTTCGGACGGCGCCGATGTGCACGATCGGGCCCGCACGGGCGCGCCACTACGCTCTGCACCCATGACGCCCGCCGAACTTGCCGACGCCGTCCAGCATGCCGTTCGGGCTGCTGTTGAGGCCGATGAGTTCCCCTCGGGTGCCGATGAGGCACCGATCGAGGTCAAGATCGAGCGCCCTAAGAACAAGGATCACGGCGACTACGCCACCAACGTGGCCATGCTGCTGGCCAAGCCGTTCGGCCGTCCACCGCGTGAGGTGGCACAGGTGCTCAAGGCGCGCCTCGAACTGCTTCCGGGGATCGAGTCGGTCGACATCGCCGGCCCCGGTTTTCTGAACATCAGGCTGCACGCGGCCGCTCAGGGCGCACTGGCCGAAGCAGTCGTTCAGGCTGGACGCACCTACGGTCGCGGCGACACGCTCGCGGGACGGCGCATCAATCTGGAGTTCATCTCGGCGAACCCGACGGGGCCGCTGCACCTCGGCCACGCCAGATGGGCGGCCGTGGGCGATGCCCTCGGCCGTGTCCTCAGCGCCGCGGGGGCTGACGTTGAGCGCGAGTTCTACGTGAACGACGCGGGCGTCCAGATGGATCGGTTCGGTGCCTCGATCAAGGCCGCTGCCAACCGGCAGCCGATTCCTGAGGACGGCTACCACGGCGGCTACATCACCGACCTGGCTGCAGCGATCCTGGCCGATCGGCCCGCGATCCTCGAGCTCCCAGACGACGAACAACTGGTCGCATTCCGCGAGGCGGGTTACCGCCGTCAGCTCCAGCAGCAGCAAGAAGTGCTCGCCCTTTTCGGCACCCACTTCGATCTGTGGTTCAGCGAGACCTCGATGCACGAGTCCGGCGCGGTCGACAAGGCGATCGCCACGCTGCGGACTCAGGGTCACGTGTTCGATGACGGCGGAGCCGTGTGGCTGCGCACCACCGACACCGGTGATGACAAGGACCGCGTGATGGTCAAGGCCGACGGCGACAAAACCTACTTCGCCGCTGATGCCGCGTACTACCTCGACAAGCGCGCTCGCGGCTTCGATCTGTGCATCTACATGCTCGGTGCCGACCATCACGGATACGCGCAGCGCCTCAAGGCGATCGCGGCGTGCGCGGGTGATGATCCGACGACGAACATCCAGGTACTGATCGGCCAGCTCGTCAAGATCGTGAAGGACGGGGAAGAGGTCCGGCTCTCCAAGCGGGCCGGAACGATCATCACCCTCGAAGACCTCATCGACTGGGTCGGTGTGGATGCGGCGCGGTACTCGTTGGCCCGGTCGTCGGTCGACACGCCTCTCACGCTCGATACCAAGATTCTCACCTCGCGCACCAACGACAACCCCGTCTTCTACGTCCAGTACGCGCACGCGCGGATCGCTTCCCTCCTCCGCAACGCACTGGAACTCGGCGCCATTGCTGGTGCCGCTCCCGGCCAGGACCCCACCGCGGCCTTGCTGGCCGCCCGCGGTTTCGACCCGGCGTTGCTCGACCACGACCGCGAGGGCGATCTGCTCGGTGCGTTGGCCGAGTTTCCCCGCGTGGTGGCCTCCGCCGCCGAGCTCTCCGAGCCGCACCGGGTGGCGCGCTATCTAGAGGAGCTGGCCGGCACCTACCACCGCTTCTACGACGGCTGCCGCGTCTTGCCCCAGGGCGATGATCCGGTGACGCCCTTGGTCACGGCCCGCCTCTACCTCTGTGCTGCCACGCGGACCGTGCTCGCCAACGGACTCGACCTGCTCGGAGTCAGCGCGCCCGAGCGCATGTAGTCGCGGGGCGGCATGATCCATGCATGTCTGATCAACCCGGCCCGATCGCGCTCGTCGGCAGTGGCGAGTACCTGCCCTCGATGCTCGAGGTCGAACGCGGCCTGATCGAGGGTCGTCCCGCGCGCTACGTCCAGATCGCCACGGCGGCGGCCCCCGAAGGCGATGCGAGCCTGGAGCGTTGGCATCGGTTGGGCGCAGAGCAGGCTGAACGCCTCGGGGTCGAGCAGGTCATCGTCGACGTTCGAAGTCGTCAAGATGCGGATGACCCACGATGGGCCAGTGCGATCGAAGGCGCCGGTCTGATCTACCTCTCGGGCGGGAACCCGAGCTACCTGGCTGACACCTTGCGCGACACCTTGGTGTGGTCGGCGATCGAATCGAACTGGCGAGCCGGCGCAGCGTTGGCCGGATGCAGCGCCGGCGCGATGGTGATGTCTTCACGCATCCCCTCGCTGCGTCACCCGATGAACGGCGACACCACCGGCCTGGCGCTTCTTCCGCACATGCGGGTGATTCCGCACTTCGATCGCATGGCTGGCTGGATGCCGGAGGGGATGAGCCGGTTGCTGCTGCACGGCGACGATGAGGTGACCCTTGTTGGCGTCGACGAGGAAACCGCCCTGGTCGGCGGACCCGACCTCTGGCAGGTAGTGGGTCACCGGCAGGCATGGGTTCTGGAACGCGCCGGTCGCACCGGGTTCGCGGTAGGGGAGACCGTCGGTACGGGCCCGCTGAGGGACGCGCACGGCGCCTGACACACCAGGTCGCCTTGGTCGCGGCCGGTGGATGGAAGGATCGGAGCATGCGCGCACATGAAGCCGGGGCCGTCCACGCCGACGCGGGAAGCCCGGGAGCCCGGCTGCTGTCACCGCCCAGCGATCTGAATGGGTTGGCGCCGGGTGTCTGGCCCCGGGGAGCAGTGCGCGATCCCGTGTCTGGAGTGGTCGCTTTCGTCGGTCACGATGTGCGCGATCTGGTCGCCGAGCACGGCACCCCGGTCTATCTGCTCGACGAGGCCGACTTCCGTGATCGCATTCGTGCGTGGCGTTCGGCCTTCCACCAGGCCACCGACGGCACGGCCGACGTGTACTACGCGGGAAAGGCGTTCCTGTCGGCCTCGGTGGTCAAGTGGCTCGATGCCGAAGGCGTAAACCTCGATGTGTGCACCGGTGGAGAGTTGGCGGTGGCCGTGCGCGCCGGTTTCGACATGCACCGGGTGTTGATGCACGGCAACAACAAGTCCACCGCTGAACTCCGCGAAGCCGTCGAACGCGGCGTCGGTCTGGTTGTCGTCGATTCTTTCGAAGAGATTGTGCGGCTCGCACACATCGCCGAGGAACTCGGAACCACCCAGCCCGTGCTGATCCGGGTCACGGTTGGCGTTGAGGCACACACCCACGAGTTCATCGCCACCGCGCATGAGGACCAGAAGTTCGGGTTCTCCCTCGTCGGAGGTCAGGCGCTCGAAGCGGTGCGCCGGGTCAGCAAGCTTGCATCGCTGGACCTCCGGGGGCTTCACTCGCACATCGGGAGCCAGATTTTTTCCACCGAAGGCTTCGAGGTAGCGGCACACCGGCTCGTTGGGTTCATGGGGCAGGCGCGCGACGAGCTCGACGTCGAGGTTGCGCTGCTTGATCTTGGCGGCGGTCTGGGTATTGCCTACACCGAGCATGACGACCCCCAGGAGCCGCGCGCGATCGCCGAGCAGCTCGCAGCGATCGTCAGTCGGGAGTGCCACGCTCGCGGATTGGCGATGCCGCGGTTGGCTGTCGAGCCCGGCCGCGCGATCGCTGGTCCTCCCACCATGACGGTGTACGAGGTCGGGACCATCAAGCCGGTCGATGTCGGCCAGGGCCTCACCCGTACGTACGTCAGCGTTGACGGCGGGATGAGCGACAACATCCGAACGCCGCTGTACGACGCTGCCTATACGTGCTCGCTTGTGTCGCGGTCGAGCACGGCAGAGCCGATGCTCGTGCGAGTCGTCGGCAAGCACTGCGAGTCCGGCGACGTCGTCGTCAAGGACGCCTGGTTGCCCTCAGACCTCGCGCCCGGTGACCTTGTGGCCGTGGCCGCCACGGGTGCCTACGGCCGCAGCATGGCCAGCAACTACAACCACGTGCCGCGCCCACCCGTGGTGGCGGTGACCGACAGTGGTGCACGCACGATCGTGCGGCGCGAGACGGTCGACGACCTCCTGGCCCTCGACGTCGATTGAACGGTTAGGCGTTGGCTGCGGCGGGTCGGCAGGCCAGCAACGCGTTGCAGCCGCTGGAGTGCACCACTGCCGTTGCCGTCGAGCCGACGGTGAGCCGCGACCATCCGGTGAGGCCGCGGGTACCCATCACCACGAGGTCGGGTGCCGAGTTCTCGATGGCCTCCACGAGCGCATCTGTGGCGTGACCGGACAGTTCCTGGGTGGCCAACGTGGCCACCGATCCTTCGAGCCGCATGGCGCCGGCTTTCAGGCTCGCGGCGGCGTCGGTGCGACCGTCGTCCACCGAGACCACGAGCACCTCGAGCGTGCTCGCCCATGGCAGTTCGACCAGGGCCTGCACCGCTGCATCTGCGTGCACCGAACCATCGACGGCCACCAGCACCCGCTGGGTCCGTCGACCGTGCCGGATCATGACGAGTGGTGCTGTCGGATCCTGCATCAACCAGGTGGTGGTGGAACCGACCCACGTGCCACGCCAGTTCGAGCGTCCGTGCGATCCGACGACGAGCAGGTCGGCGTCAGCTACTTCGCTGAGCACGACGCGGGGGTCGCCATCAACGAACGAACTCTGTACGGCGCTGAAGCCGGCCTCGGTGAAGGGTGTCCGTTCCAACCGGGGCACGTCACGCACCGGTCCGAGTGCCTTAACAGTTACGGTGCTGGCTGTTAGCCGATCCAGCGCCCAGCCGCTCCACGTGTGGTTGTTGATCCAGAGCCAGGCGGCATCCGATGCCTGCGAACCGTCGTCCCCGAACAGTAGGACGTGCTGGTCGTTCCGCATCGGGTCTCCCGTGGTTGACGGCCGATGGCTGTGATCGGTCGCAGGTGAGGTGCGCTTCCTTCCTACCTTGTCATGGATCGCGGGTGCCATAGGCTTCCGCGGGGCCGCTGCATCGTGCATCGGCGTGCGTAGAGGAGGAACCGTGAGCGCTCAGCCGCTTCGCATTGCGTTGCTGGGATGCGGCGTGGTCGGTTCCCAGGTGGCGCGCCTTCTGGTCGAGCATTCCAGCGATCTCGCCCAACGGGTCGGCGCTCCGCTCGAACTCGTCGGAGCGTTGGTTCGTGACGTGTCGACACCGCGCATTGGAATCGATGCGGCGCTGCTCACCACCGATGCCCACGAGCTGCTCGTCGAACGTCGTCCCGACATCGTCATCGAGCTCATCGGCGGCATCGAGCCGGCCCGGGAGCTCATCCTCACCGCCATGCGCGCAGGGGCCAGCGTGGTCACCGCCAACAAGGCGTTGCTGGCCCTCGACGGGGCCTCGCTGCACGATGAAGCAGCGAGCAACAGAGTCGACCTAGCGTTTGAAGCCAGCGTCGCGGGAGCGATCCCGTTGCTGCGTCCGTTGAAGGAATCCCTCGCCGGCGACAGCGTGCGGCGGGTGCTGGGCATCGTCAACGGCACGACCAACTACATCCTGACGCGCATGGACGAGTCGGGGGCCGCCTACGCCGATGCCCTAGCCGAAGCTCAGGCGCTGGGATACGCCGAGGCCGATCCCACGGCGGACGTCGAGGGGCTTGACGCAGCTGCCAAAGCGGCGATTCTGGCGGGCCTGGCCTTTCACACCCGCGTCACCTCAGACGATGTCATCGCGCAGGGGATCAGCGGAATCACCGCGGCAGACGTGGACGCAGCGCGCGACATGGGTCACGTCATCAAGCTGCTCGCTGTGGCCGAGCTCGCCGACGACGGCGGCATCGGTGTGCGCGTGAATCCCGCCATGGTGCCGCGGACCCATCCGCTGGCCGGCGTCCGGGAAGCCTTCAATGCCGTCTTCGTCGAGGCTGAGGCGGCCGGTGAGCTGATGTTCTACGGGCGTGGTGCCGGTGGAGCGCCAACGGCCTCTGCCGTGCTGGGCGACGTGGTGGCGTTGGCGCGCAATCGGGTGCTGGGCGCCCGCGATCCGGGGGAGTCCACCTACGCCGACCTGCCCATCAGTCCGCCCGGTAAGGCCAGGAGTCGCCACTACCTCTCGATCAACGTCGATGACCGGGCGGGCGTGCTTGCGCAAGTGGCGCGCACTTTCGCCGATCACGGCGTCTCGATCGAGACCCTGCGCCAGGACGGGCGCGGCGATGACGCGGTTCTGGTGATCGTCACGCACTCCGCCGCTGCCTCAGACGTGGCCAGCACCGTGGAAACGCTGCAGGCCCTCGATGCTGTGCGCGAGGTGGCCACCGTGATGCAGGTCGTCGGAGACTGACGCCCGGATCCTGCGCTCACCGGCAAGCCGCGCCTGCCAGCAGGGGCCGCCACGCGGGTCGCCGTCGTGCGGTGTCGACATCGACGGCAGGATGGAAGACTGGGCACTGGCCCGGTGGCCGCTCGGATGTCGAATCCCGCGGCAGCATCAGCGTCATGGATCGAGGAGGCAGGACCTCATGAGTGCCACCACGGTGCGGACCCACGCCAACCCGCAGTGGCGCGGTGTCATCGAGGAATACCGCGACCGTATGCCGGTCACCGATGCCACCCCGATCATCAGCCTCCGCGAAGGCGGTACACCGCTTGTGCGCGCCAACGTGCTGTCCGAGCGCACCGGGTGCGAGGTGTGGCTCAAGGTCGAAGGCGCCAATCCGACCGGTTCGTTCAAAGACCGCGGTATGACGATGGCGATCAGCATGGCGGCGCAGGAAGGCGCCAAGGCTGTGATCTGCGCGTCCACCGGCAACACCAGCGCCAGCGCTGCGGCGTATGCGGTGCGCGCCGGGATGGTCTGCGCCGTTCTGGTCCCACAGGGCAAGATCGCTCTGGGAAAGATGTCGCAGGCGCTGGCTCATGGTGCGCGATTGCTGCAGGTGGAGGGCAACTTCGACGACTGCCTCACGCTGGCCCGCGACCTGTCCGAGAACTACCCCGTTGCCCTGGTCAACAGCGTGAACCCGGCCCGCATCGAAGGGCAGAAGTCGGCCGCGTTCGAGATCGTCGACATGCTCGGCGATGCTCCCGACATCCATCTGCTGCCGGTCGGCAACGCCGGAAACATCACCGCATACTGGAAGGGCTACCGCGAGTACGCCGACGACGGAGTCGCCTCGCGTCGGCCCCGCATGTGGGGTTTCCAGGCGGCCGGCGCCGCACCCATCGTGAACGGCGCCCCCGTGGCCAAGCCGTCGACCATCGCCACGGCCATCCGGATCGGCAATCCGGCGTCCTGGCAGCAGGCCGAGGAGGCGCGCGACGATTCCGGTGGCCTGATCCACTCGGTGACCGACCGCCAGATCCTGTCCGCCTACCGGCTTCTGGCCTCTCAGGAGGGCGTCTTCGTCGAGCCGGCATCGGCCGCGAGTGTGGCCGGTCTGCTGCAGTCACTCGACGCCGGACTCGTCGACCCCGGTCAGAGCATCGTGTGCACCGTCACGGGTAACGGCCTGAAGGACCCCGAGTGGGCCATCGCCGGAGCACCCGCACCGGTCACGGTGGCTGTCGATGCGCGGGCCGCTGCACAGCAGCTCGGCCTGGTCGACTGACCCGCGCGATGCAGTTCCTGTGCCGGCCCGCCCGAGGCGGCGACCGATGAGCGCCACGTTCTGGGAGAACCCCGTCACGGTCCGAGTGCCGGCCACGTCGGCCAACCTCGGCCCGGGCTTCGACTCGCTCGGCCTGGCGTTGACCCTGTACGACGAGGTCACCGCGTCGGCCTCCAGCGGCGGCACCGTGATCGAGGTGGAGGGCGAGGGCGCCGGTGAGGTGCCCCTCGACGCATCTCATTTGATCGCCGTCACGATGCGCCGAACCTTCGAGGCCATGAACGCCACGTCACCAGGTATCACGCTCTCGTGCCGCAACCGAATCCCTCACGCGCGCGGGCTGGGATCATCGTCGGCCGCCATCGTGGCTGGCGCCATGCTCGCCCGCGCGCTCCTGGTGGACGGCGATCTGCGCATCACCGACCAGGAGCTGCTCTCGCTCGTAGTCGAGATCGAGGGACATCCCGACAACGTCGCCCCGTGCCTGCTCGGGGGTTTGGTCATCGCGTGGTCCGACGACGATTCGGCCGATGCTCGTGCCGTAGCGCTGCCCGTCCTCGACGCCATTGAACCCGTGGTGCTCGTGCCGGCCACCGGCGTGAAGACTGAACTCGCGCGCTCGATGTTGCCCGAATCGGTCCCGCATCACGACGCTGCTGTGAACGCCGGGCGCACCGCTCTGCTCATCGATGCCCTGACGAGGGATCCCGCCACGCTGCTGCCTGCCACCCGCGATCTGCTGCATCAGGATCAGAGACAAGGTGCGATGCCAGAGTCGCACGCACTCATGATGCGGCTGCGAGCGGCGAGGGTTCCCACCGCGATCAGCGGCGCCGGGCCCACTGTCATCGCCTTCCTGGCATCGGAGGAGCAGCGCGCCTCGTTCGACCAGGTGGTGGCGTCCTCGTCGGGCTTCAAGGAGCACCGGCTCGGCGTGGATCGGCTAGGGGCCACGATCGTCGCCGGTTGAGGCTGGGTCTGACCGAGCGGCACGGCTTCTGCACGAGCGGCACGGTGCGGCGCCACGCCGAGGCGCCGCCTGCACCCCGTGGGACTTATCGCTGGGGCCCCGGTGTTACTGTGAGCGAGTCTCCACGACACCGCAGGCCTGCAGGCCCCAGCCTCATCGGCCCGGCTTCTCAGGTTGAGAGCGGCAGGAAACGGAGACTCTGCCCCCACCAAGGCCCGCCACCACGAAGGCCCGACGGCACTTTTCCCTCGGGCATCCGGTGGCGTCCACCCCCTTGCCGATTCCCGCTCAGCTCCGCAGGACCTGGTCCAGCGAGGCGCGACGGTTCCGGCAGGTGGATCTCTCCTCCCCTTCGAAAGGGTCATCAGTGACCGACACCACCACGGCGCCCGACAAGGCCGAATCCTCCCGATCGCGTCGCAACAACGGCGCCGGGCTCTCCGCGATGCTGCTGCCCGAGCTCAAGTCGCTCGCGGGCCAGCTCGGGATCTCTGGAGCCTCCGGGATGCGCAAGGGCGACCTCGTCGCCGCCATCGAGACGCACCAGCGCTCGAGTTCCCCTAAGACCACGAGTTCCCCCAAGACCACGAGTTCCCCCAAGAATTCGGCGGCCACATCGGCGTCCGCCAAGACCGACGCCACCGCCTCTGGCGGCACCGAGCGTCCGAGCCGCCGTCGCGGAGCATCGCGACCCGCCGGCAGCACCGACGCTTCATCCAGCGATTCAGCGTCCACCGATTCGGCCCCCATCCAGGAGGCCGCTTCGACGCAGACCCAGACGCAGACCCAGCCCCGGGAGGCCCGCGAACCCCGTGAGGGTGGCGAGCGCCCGGCGCGCGAGAACCGCAACGACCGCCAGAGCGGCAACCGCGATCGCCAGAGCGGCAACCGCGATCAGCAGAACCAGTCACAGGGCCAGCAGAACCGCAGCAGCGCTCCGCGTGATGATCGCGAGGACGAGGAGCCGCGTAGCCGCCGTCGCCGCCGCGGCCGCGACCGCTTCCGCAACGAACGTCCCGAGCGCAATGATCGCCAGGGCGCCAACCGCGGCCCGCGCCGTGAGTACAACGACGTCGAGCCCGAGATCAACGAGGACGACGTCCTGCTGCCCGTGGCTGGCATCCTCGACGTGCTCGACAGTTACGCCTTCGTGCGCACCTCCGGCTACCTGCCTGGACCCAACGACATCTATGTGAGCCTGTCGATGGTGCGTCGCTTCGGCCTTCGCAAGGGCGATGCCATCACTGGCGTCGTTCGTCAGCAGATTGAGGGCGAGCGCAAGGACAAGTTCAACGCCATCGCGCGCATCGACACCGTCAACGGTGTTGAGCCGGAGAAGGCCAAGAATCGCATCGAGTTCGGCAAGCTCACCCCGCTTTACCCGCAGGAGCGGCTGCGCCTCGAGAGCGACCCGTCGAACATGACGGCTCGCGTCATCGACCTCGTCGCCCCGATCGGCAAGGGTCAGCGTGGACTCATCGTCTCGCCGCCCAAGGCCGGTAAGACCATGGTGCTGCAGGCCATCGCCAACGCGATCAGCCTGAACAATCCCGAGTGCCACCTCATGGTCGTGCTGGTCGATGAGCGTCCTGAAGAGGTCACCGACATGCAACGGTCGATCAAGGGTGAAGTCATCGCGTCCACCTTCGACCGTCCTGCCGAGGACCACACCACCGTGGCCGAGTTGGCGATCGAGCGCGCGAAGCGTCTCGTCGAGCTGGGACACGACGTGGTTGTGCTGCTCGACTCCATGACCCGCCTCGGTCGTGCCTACAACCTCGCCGCACCGGCGAGCGGCCGGATCCTGTCCGGTGGTGTCGACTCAGCGGCGCTCTACCCGCCGAAGAAGTTCTTCGGTGCCGCGCGAAACGTCGAGAACGGCGGCTCGCTCACGATCCTGGCCACGGCCCTGGTCGAGACCGGTTCCCGCATGGACGAGGTCATCTTCGAGGAGTTCAAGGGCACCGGAAACATGGAGCTGAAGCTCGACCGAAGGCTGGCGGACAAGCGGATCTTCCCGGCTGTCGATGTCGACGCCTCGGGCACCCGTAAGGAAGAGATCCTGCTGGCCCCCGACGAACTCAAGGTCACCTGGAAGCTTCGTCGCGTGCTCCACTCGCTCGACTCGCAACAGGCCATCGAGCTGTTGCTGGGACGACTGCGCGAGGCGAAGACGAACTACGACTTCCTGCTCCAGGTGCAGAAGACCACCCCGTCGGCGCCTGGCCAGTCGGACGACGACTGACATTGCCCACCGCTCAAGGTGGACCCCGCACTGCCGACAGCTCTGACGCGATACCGGGATCGTCTGCCTCTGCTTCACCCGGTAGCACCGCGGGCGGGGTCAGGGCTGGGGGAACAAACCCGCGGGTCGGCTGGTTGGACCGTGCTGGCACACTATGAGGGTTCCGGTTCACGGCGCGACCGACGTGACCGACCCGGAACCTCGATGAGGAGAACGCCATGAAGCCCGAAATTCACCCGACGTACGTCGACACCACCGTCACCTGCACCTGTGGCTCGTCGTTCCAGACGCGGAGCACCGCTTCCAAGGGCGTCATCCACGCCGACGTGTGCAGCCAGTGCCACCCCTTCTACACCGGCAAGCAGAAGATCCTCGACACCGGCGGTCGTATTGCGCGGTTCGAGAAGCGCTTCGGCAAGGCCGAGGATAAGCAGAGCGGCAAGGCCGAGGACAAGCAGAGCGGCAAGGCCGACGACAAGCAGAGTGACAAGGCCGACGAGTCGGTCGACGCAAAGTAGCCTTCCAGCAGCGCCGGATGCCCGTGGTCCCACGGTGCTTCCGGCGCTGTTGCTTTGCCGGTTGAGGTGCCCGCGGAGCCACGTGGCGGCGGGAGCAACGCACGAGGTCAGGAGGTGGAGCGATGTTCGACCATGTGAAGGAGTTGGCGGCCGAGCACGCTGAACTCGAGCTCGCCATCGCTGATCCGGCCGTTCATACCGATCCCGCTCGAGCGCGCAAACTCAATCGCCGCTATGCCGAGTTGACCCCGATCGTGCGTGCGTTCGAGCAATGGCGTCGCCTAGGCGACGACCTCACTGCCGCGCGCGAGCTCGCGAGCGAGGATCCCTCGTTCCGTGATGAGGCCCTGGTCCTTGCAGCCGATCGTGAAGCAGTCGAAGACCGGCTTCGCGAGCTGCTCGTTCCGCGCGATCCCGACGATGACCGTGATGTGATCGTCGAGGTGAAGGCCGGCGAGGGTGGCGACGAGTCGGCGTTGTTCGCCGGCGACATGGTGCGCATGTACCTGCGCTACGCCGAGGCCAGGGGGTGGCGGACCGAAGTGATCGATGCGGTCGAGTCAGACCTGGGTGGATACAAAGACATCAGCATCGCCATCAAGGCCAAGGGCACGGTCGAGCCTGGGCTGGCTCCATGGGCGCGGCTCAAGTACGAGGGCGGCGTCCATCGGGTGCAGCGCGTCCCGGTCACCGAGTCGCAGGGCCGCATCCACACCTCGGCCGTCGGCGTCCTGGTCATGCCGGAGGCTGAAGACGTTGAGGTGACCATCGATCCGAACGACCTTCGCATCGATGTGTACCGCTCGTCGGGCCCGGGTGGGCAGAGCGTCAACACCACCGACTCCGCGGTTCGCATCACACACGTGCCCACGGGTGTAGTCGCCAGTTGTCAGAACGAAAAGTCACAGCTGCAGAACCGCGAGTCGGCCATGCGCATCTTGCGCGCTCGCCTGCTGGCGGCCGCCCTCGAGACAGCCGCTCAGGAGGCCAGTGATGCGCGGCGCTCCCAGGTGCGCACCGTTGATCGCAGCGAACGCATCCGTACCTACAACTACGCCGAGAACCGCATTAGCGACCACCGGGTCAACTTCAAGGCCTACAACCTCGACCAGGTGCTCGACGGCGACATGGACGCCGTGGTGCAGGCGTGCATCGATGCCGATACCGCGGCTCGGCTCGCGGGTCAGGCCTGATCG
>Ga0105047_10005793_pt1 | contig 21085 bp, 22 predicted proteins | sample MAT04_FD_78384 | JGI IMG/M metagenome (GOLD analysis project Ga0105047, IMG submission 78384) | Freshwater microbial communities from Lake Fryxell liftoff mats and glacier meltwater in Antarctica - MAT-04 (megahit assembly) | ecosystem: Environmental > Aquatic > Freshwater > Ice > Liftoff... | reverse complement strand
GCGGAAAATCAACTCGCCATCGACGCTTACGTGAAAACCTATCCGATCACGATGATCCAGAATCCGACATGGGAACTGTCGTTTTCGCGTGCGCAACGGACACGGGAATTGATCGAGCAGGCGGGGCTGGACGATGGCCGCATGGACCGGATCAGCGGCCATGCCGACCGCAAGCCTGCGGTGGCCGATCCGACTGCGGTGCGCAACAACCGGATCGAAGTGGTGCTGATCCGCAAGGATCGCTGAGACACGGGGCGCGCTGGGCCGCAAGGAGGCCTGGGTAGAAGGTTGAGGAAGAATCCTCTTTGACGTTAGGCCGATCTTAAGGCGCCCGGGTGAAGTTTCGACTGAAGACAGGTCGAAGCTTCAGAAGGGCACCTTTCCATGACCATTTCATCCTCGCTCAACGCGGGCGTCTCGGGTCTGACCGCGAACGCCAACCAGTTGTCGGCAATTTCCGACAACATCGCCAATTCGGCCACCTATGGCTACAAGCGGGCGCAGACGGATTTCTCGGCCATCGTGGTGCATGGCGGCGGTGGATCGTATTACACGGCGGGCGGGGTTCGCACCTCGTCGATGCGGCTGATCGACGAACGCGGGCCGCTGATCGCCACTTCCAATCCGATGGACATCGCGATCGACGGACCGGGGTTCCTGGCGGTGACCACGACCGCAGCCGTCAATGGTGGCACCGGAGCCTATCCGGTTTCGCTGGTGACGACCGGATCGTTCGAGCCCAATGCAGAAGGCGTGCTGACGACCCAGTCAGGACAGGTGCTGATGGGCTGGCCCGCAGACGTGAATGGCGACATTCCGACCTATGCGCGCGACAGCATGGCGTCGCTTGTACCGGTGACCATCAATTCCAACGAGTATGTCGCCAACCCGACCTCGCAGATGACGCTGGGGGTGAACCTGCCCGCCACCTCGACCCAGGATGGCGCAGACGGCGCGCCCTTCTCACTGTCGGCGGAGTATTTTGGCAATCTCGGCACTTCGGAATCGTTGAACTACACCTTCACCCCGACGGTTCCTGCCGTTGGCGGCGCTGCGACAAATACCTGGACGATGACGATCACCGACAGTGCGTCGGGCAATGCGGTGGTGGGGGAATATACCCTGACGTTTGATAGCAGTCAGGCCACTGGCGGCACTCTGGCCTCGGTCACGACGGTTTCGGGTGCCGTCTATGATTCGGCCACGGGAACCATCCCCCTGACGGTCGGGGGCGGAGCGATCGATCTGAACATCGGCATTCCGGGCCAATCCGGCGCGATGACCCAGCTTTCGGACACGTTCGCGCCGGTCTCCATCACCAAGAACGGCTCGCCTGTGGCCACGATGACCTCGGTCGAGATTGACGAAAACGGCATGCTGCACGGGGTCTATGACCAGGGGTTCACCAAGATCCTGTATCAGATCCCGGTCGTGGACGTGCCCAACCCCAACGGGCTCGTCTCGCTCAGCAATCAGGCCTACCAACTGTCCGCCGAAAGCGGGCCGTTCTATCTTTGGAATGCCGGCGAAGGCCCGACCGGCAGCACGGTCGGCTATTCGCGCGAGGAATCGTCGGTGGATGTGGCGACGGAATTGACGCAGTTGATCACCACGCAGCGGGCCTATTCCTCGAACGCCAAGGTCATTCAGACGGTGGACGAGATGTTGCAGGAAACCACCAACCTCAAGCGGTAAGGACGCGCGATGAGCATCAACAGCAGCCTGTCGAGCGCCCTGTCCGGCCTGTCCGTCGCCGCCAGACGGGCCGAAATCGTCGCGTCCAACATCGCCAACGCTGCCACGCCGGGTTACGGGCGCCGCGTCCTGCAAATCGGTGCCCGCACCACCGGCACGCATGGCTACGGGGTCGCGGTCACAGGGGTGACGCGGGTTGTGGACATGCGGGTGATCGGCCAACGGCGGCTGGCGGACTCGGACGCCGGCAGCACCTCGACACTTGCCAGTTTTTACAAGGCACTGGAATTGAAGATCGGCTCGCCGGACGAGCCGCAATCGCTGAACGGCCGCGTCGCGATGTTGAACCAGTCCTTCCTTGAGGCGACCTCGCATCCGGAAAGCGAAGCGCGGCTGGACAAAGTCGCCTCCTCGGCCAAGGCGCTGGCGAGCACGCTCAAATCGGTGTCCGACGCGATCCAGGGCCAGCGCGTCGCGGCGGACTCCGGGATTGCCAATCAGGTCCAGCAGCTGAATGACGCCTTGAACCGCGTGGCCGATCTCAATTCGCAGATCCGCGACAATTCGGGGGCCGGGTCGGACCCGTCGTCCCTGATGGATCAGCGCCAGCAGTTGATCGATTCAATCGCTGCCATTGTGCCGTTGCGCGAATATGATCGCGGCAATGGCCAGATCGCGCTGATGACTTCGGGCGGGCAGATGCTGGTCGATGGCGGGGTGGCCAAGATCGAATTCACCCCGGTCGGCGTGATCTCTCCGGCGATGACGCTGCAAAGCGGGGCGCTGTCAGCGCTGATGATCGACGGGCGCGCGGTGGATGCGGTGGGCGACAACAGCCCGATCGCCGGGGGTTCGCTGGCGGCGCTGTTCAAGGTGCGCGATGTGGACGGCGTCGATGCGCAGACCAGGGTCGATGCAGTCGCCCGTGACCTGGTGGAGCGGTTTCAGGACCCCAGCCTTGATGCGACACGCATCGCAGGGGACCCGGGGCTTTTTACCGATGGCAATGCGGTCTTCAATCCCGCCAATGAGGTCGGCCTTGCCCAAAGGCTGAAGCTGAACCCTGTGGTCGATCCGGACGCTGGCGGTCAGCTTTGGAAGTTGCGCGACGGTCTGGGGGCCACCGTGCCGGGCGCCAGCGGCAATGCCAGCCTGCTGAACGCCTGGGAGGGCGCGCTGACGCTGGATCGCAGCCCGGTTTCGGGCAATTTCATGACGGGTGCGCGCAGCTTTTCGGAACTGTCGGCGGATTTCACATCCCTGGTTTCGACCGCGCGGCTTGGGGCGGAAAGCGATGCGACCTATGCCCAGGCCCAGGCCGATACGATGAAAAGCATGGAGCTGGAGAACGGCGTCGATACCGATCAGGAAATGCAGGACCTTTTGCAGATCGAGCAGGCCTATGCCGCCAATGCCAGGGTGATGTCGACGATCGACGACATGATCAAGCAACTGATGGACCTTTGAAATGACCACACTTTCCGTAGGTGATCTCGCGCAACTGTTCCTGCTGAAACGGCAAAGCGCGCTGGCCAAACAAGCCATCACCGACCGGTCGACCGAGCTGGTGACGGGTCTGGCTTCGGACAAGGGCGCGCATGTGTCAGGCGATTTCTCGCCACTCGCCAGCCTGCAAACCTCGCTCGCGCAGATGAGCGGATATGCCGCCGTCAACATCGAAGCCGGGGGCATGGCGGACGCGATGCAGATTGCGCTGGACACGATCAACAAGCAGGCGACCTCTGCCTCGTTGGTGCTGCTTCTGGCCGGCAATGGCGGGGCTGCGACCAGCCTTGGCGTGGTTGGCGGCCAGACCGAGGATGCATTCCGCACGGCGATGTCGGCGCTGAACGCGCGCTATGGGGATCGAAGCCTGTTCGCGGGGCAGAACACCGACACCGCAGCGCTTGGAAGTGCCGATACCGTGCTGTCCGACCTGACGACGCTGACCGCTGGCGCGCTGACGGTGCTGGACGTCACCACCGCGCTGGACGGCTATTTTGCCGATGGCGGCACTTTCGACACCACGATCTATCAGGGCGGTGCGCCGATGTCCGCGCTGAAAGTCGGCCCGGACGAGACGGCACAGCTGGATGTCCGCGCCACTGATCCGGCGTTGAAAGCCACGCTGAAAGCCCTGGCCATGGGCGCGCTGCTGGCGCAGGGCGTGTTTGCCGGCGATCAGACCGCGCAGGCCCAACTCGCCCAGACGGCGGGTGAGGCCTTGGTCTCGGCGCAAAACGGGGCGGCCCAACTCGCTGCGCATCTTGGCTCGGTTCAGGCCCGGATCGGCGACGCCGATGTTTCCAACCAGGCGCAGATCACCTCGCTGAAGATCGCCCAGTTGCAGATGATCGCCGTCGATCCCTACGAGGCGACCACGCTGTTGCAGCAGGCGCAGACCCAACTGGAATTGCTTTACACGATCACCGCGCGCATGGCGCAGCTGCATTTGACGGATTACCTGAGATGAGGGTCTCGCTTGCGGTCGCCTTGTGTTTCACCGCGCTCACGCCCGCTTTTGCCGAGCCGGTTCGCATCAAGGACCTGGTAGAGTTTGATGGCGTGCGCGGCAACGATCTGGTCGGTTACGGCCTGGTGGTCGGGCTGAACGGGACCGGGGATGGCGTGCGAAATTCGCCCTACACCGAAGAGATCATGTCGAATCTTCTGGAACGATTGGGCGTGAACGTATCGGGAGAGAAGTTGCAGCCCAAGAACGTCGCGGCGGTGTTTGTCACAGCTGCTCTGCCGCCTTTTGCGCGCACCGGGGGCCGGGTCGACGTCACCGTTTCGGCGATGGGTGACGCGAAAAGTCTGCTGGGCGGGACTTTGATCATGACGCCGCTGAACGGCGCGGACGGGCAGATCTATGCCGTGGCGCAGGGCGCGGTGATCTCGGGCGGGGTGTCGGCGGAAGGCCAGGCCTCCAAAGTGGTGCAGGGCGTGCCGACGGCGGGGGTGATCCCTTCGGGCGCCCGGGTCGAACGCGAGGTGGATTTCGACTTCACCGCGATGAAGCAGATCCGGCTGGCGCTGCGCAATGCCGATTTTACCACCGCAGACCGGATCGAGACGGCGATCAACAGCGAATTCGGGGCCCGGGTGGCCGACATGCTGGATTCGGGCACGGTCGTGGTCGACATTGCGGCGACCGGCATCCGCTCGCCTGCACACGCCATCAGGCGGCTGGAGGATTTGCTGGTCGATCCGGAGGCGCGGGCGCGGGTCGTGGTGGATCAGCGGTCCGGCACCATCGTGATGGGCAAGGATGTCCGGATTTCCGAAGTGGCCGTGGCGCAGGGCAATCTGACCCTGCGGGTGGATGAAAACCCCGAAGTTGTGCAACCCAACCCGTTCTCGCAAGGCAAGACGGTGACGGTGCCGCGCACCAAGACCGGCATCAACAACGCACCGGGCACCGGCCTTGCCATGGTCGGCGGCGGCACCAGCCTGTCCGAGGTTGTGGCGGGGTTGAATGCGCTGGGCGTGACGCCGCATGACATGATCGACATTCTGAAAAGCATCAACGCCGCAGGTGCCCTTCACGCGGAATTCCTGGTGAACTGAGGCTTGGCGTCACAAGGGCAGGGGCGCTACAAAGGCAGCGGCAGCCAAAGGCCGGGGGAACCAAAGGCCTGAGGCATCCAAAGGGCCGGGGGACCAAAGGCGCGGACACCACAAGGGCCTCGTCATCGCCGGACCGGTTACTTGTTCGGCCCGACCCAATGTCAGGAGTAGCTGCGCACCAGCGCGGCCGAGATCAGGCCCCAGCCGTTGGCCACCACGAAAAACGCCAGCTTGAAGGGCAGGGATACCACCGCCGGCGGTACCATCATCATACCCATCGAGGTGAGCACGGCCGCTGTCACAAGATCTATGATCAGGAACGGCAGAAACACCAGAAAGCCGATCTGGAAGGCGCGGGAAATCTCGGACAACATGAAGCTTGGCACCAGCAGGGACAAAGCGGCATCGGGCGGCGCGAGTGCCGGGCCGGGGCGGATGGCTTGCAGGGCCTGAAAGGTTGCGGGGTCGACGCGGGCCGCCATGAAGGTGCGGAACGGTGCGACGATCAGCGGCAGGGCGGTCTGCAGGTCCAAGGTCCCGCCGGTCAGCGGGGCGACGCCTTTGGTCCATGCCTCGGTGAACACGGGGTCCATGACATACCAGGTCAGAAACAGGCTGAGCGAGATGATCAGGATGTTGGGCGGCGATTGTTGCAGGCCCAGCGCCTGTCGCAGGATGGACAGCACCGTGACGATGAACGGAAAGCAGGTCACCATGACCGCAAGCCCCGGCACGATGCTGAGGACGCCCACCAGCAACAGCAACTCCACCGTCCGGGTGGACAGCGAAGCGCCGTCGCCGAAGTTGACCGACAGGGTCTGTGCAAGGGCCGGGACGGCGACGCCCGCGAGGACGAGGGTTAGCGCGGCAAGGCGCCCTGCCCTCACAGCCCGCCCCGCAGGTTGGCAACTTCGGTCAGACGAACAGCCAGCTGGCCGGCCTGATCGCCCTCCAACTCTTGCAACTCGCCCCGCGCGATCAGACGGTCACCGACGTAAAGCTCGACCGGATCATCGACGCGGCGATCCAGCGGCAAGACCGAATCGCGCGACAGGCGCAAAAGGTCCCGCACCAGCGGCCGGGCCTTTCCGACCGAGATTGTCACCTCGATGGGGACCTGGGCGAAGGGGTTGCTCTCACTGACGCTGTCCATGGCTCATTCCTTTCCGGGAAGTTCAAAGAAGCCGCGCACCGCGGCGGAAATCTCGAGGACGGCGCGGTCGAGGTTCACCTCACGCTCCACATCGCCCAGCTTCAGATAGACTTGCCCCTCGCCCAAAGTGGGCTCTTCGACCAGGATCAGGGGCAAGCCGTTGCTCTTGGCCAAAAGATCCTCGATCGCGCTGCGGGCGGCAGGGTTCAGCATCAAGGAGATCGGGGCTGCCGCGAGGTCTTCGGCCAGCGGCATCAGCACCTCGATCACCTTGGCCGCCAAGGTGTCCTTGGCGACGGCGGGCAAAAGGTGTCCGACCACGTGCCGCAGCAAGGGTTCAATCGCTTTGAGCACATGATTGCGGGCTTCATGATAGGTGAAGGTCAGACTTTGCAAGCTGCGGGCAAGGTCGGCGGAAACCCGGGTCTGGTCATCGGCCTGCGCGGCAGCCGCGTCTTCCCAGCCGGCGGAATAGCCACTTTCGAACGACGCGAGCTTGGCGTCTTCAAGCGCCCCGGTGTCGAGCACCAGCGTTTCGGCCTGCCCCGCGCCCATCGGCACCTCGCTTTCAAAGACTTCCAGCCGAAGCACCATCAGACCCGCTCCTCATCCGGTTCCATCCAGCCGCGCAGGATTTCCACCGATTCGGCCTGACGTTCCTCGATCAGGCGGCGCAGTCGGGCCACGGGGTCGTTGCCTGCGGGCTTGCCCTCGTCTTCGCCGTCCAGCAGCGCAAACCCGTCGCCATCGTCGATCTCGCCCGTCAGCGCGGTGCCGCCGGAGGCTTCGAACTCGCTTGAGCTGGTCACACCTGGTAGAGCCAGCCGCGCTTCGGGTGCGGACAGGGCCATCGCGCGGCGCGGGCCGGTCAGCACCGGGCGGACGACGAACAGGCCCAGCACCAGGGCGACCAAGGCCAGCACGGCCAACTGGACTGCGGACATCAGGTCGATCTTGCCAAGATGCGATAAAAGCCCGGCATCGGCACTGGTGCCTTCCGCAACCGTCGGTTGGAACAGCATGGATTTGAGGGTCAGAACATCGCCGCGTGTGATGTCCAGACCGGCGGCCGAGGTCACCAGTTCCTGCAGCATCGCGAGTTCAGCCTCGGGACGCGGTTGCTGGCTGACCGTGCCATCCGCCCCCGTCACCGGGGCACCATCCACCAGCACCGCGACCGAGATCTTGCGCACCGAGCCGGGGACTTTCACGATCTCGGTCTTGGTCTGCGAAACCTCGTAGTTCACCTTTTCCTGCTTTTCCGAACTCTGGTTCGTGTTTGGCGAACCACCGTTCGTATTTCCATTCGGCAGGTTCGACGCGACCGTCACGCTGCCGTTCGTGCCGTTGGAACTGCCGGTCTTTTCCTGCGTTTCCGATGAGATGGCGACCCGGCTTTGCGGATCGAACGTGGTTTGCGTGACCTGCTCGCGGTCGGTGACCACGTCCACCGCCACTTCCACCACCGACTTGCCCGGCCCGACCCTGGCGTCGAGCAAATGCTGGAGGTTCTTGCGAATCTCGGCCGCGCGGGCGTCGCCGCCAACCGCCGGATTGGCGTCATCACTTTCGCTGGGGATCAGGCCTGCAACCGAATCGATCACCGCCACATCATCGGCCTTCATGCCCGACACCGCCCCCGCGATCAGATGGCGAATGGCCTTGGCCTGCGCAGCCGACAAACCGCCATTGCGGGTGGTCACGGTGACCGACGCCGTCGGCACCTGTTCGGGCCGGAACAACTCGGTCGGGCTGCGGGCCAGATGGACCCGGGCAGAGCGAATCTCTGGCAAAGCGAGAATCGTGCGGGCCAGTTCTCCCTCTTTGGCGCGCCAGTAGGCGGCATCGAACATCTGCGACGTGGTGCCAAAACCGGTCAGCCCGTCCAGGAGTTCATAGCCGCCCTCGCCCACCGCAGGCAGGCCCTGGCCGGCCAGCACCATCCGGAGCGAATCGCGTGCGCTTTCCGCCACATAGATCGCGTCGCCCCGCACCTCATAGGGGACGGCGCGCTGGTCAAGGGCCGAGACGACCTCACCGGCCGACTTGGCATCGAGGCCGGAAAACAACAGCGACATGGACGGGGTCTGGGCATAGCGCGCAAGGCCGAGGATGGCGACGAACATGCCAAGCGTGGCTGCGATGACAATGATGCGCCGACGCAGGGACAGGGCCGACCACAAGACAAGCAGATTCTCCACTCACAACTCCGATCCCAGGGTTTCTCCCTCGAAAGCCAGCATTCGCCCTCGGAACTTAAGATTCGGTTAGTGACCTTCGTTCTATCTTTGGTCTCGAACCCAAGAGTGGAGGTTGCAGTGGCCGAAGCCGCGCTGCCGCAGGACGCGGCCCCGAAGAAGAAGTCGAAATTGCCACTGCTGATCGGCGTTGCCCTGTTTGTCTTGCTTGGCGGGGCCGGGTTCTACGCGGTCTATTCGGGGATGCTGTTCGGCGCCTCTGGGTCAGCCATGGCACATGGGGAGGGCGGCCCGGCCGAACTGCCGGATATCTCGTTCGTGGCGATTGAATCGCTGGTGATCTCGATTGGTGACACGGCCGCCGCACGTCATCTGAGATTCACCTCGTCCCTGGAAGTGACCCACGCGAGCGAAGAAGAGGTGTCGGCACTGCTGCCGCGCATTCTGGATGTGATGAACGGCTATTTGCGCGCGGTCGATCCCAAGGACCTTGAAAACCCTTCGGCGCTGGTGCGGCTGCGGGCGCAGCTTTTGCGGCGGATCCAGCTGGTCACCGGCGAGGGGCGGGTGCGCGACCTGCTTGTGACCGAATTCGTGCTGAATTGAGGAGGCGGGAATGGCTTTCATATCGGATATACTGATGTCGGCCGGCGCCTTTGCAGCGGCAATCTATTGCTATGTTCTGTCTGGGCGGCTGCGGAAAATCCAGACGCTGGAGGGCGGGCTCGGCGGCGCCATTGCCGTGCTGTCGGCCCAGGTGGACGACATGACCCGGGCGCTGGAACAGGCGCGCGGGGCGGCAACAAGCTCTGCCGGCAACCTGGAAGGCCTGACCCGGCGCGGTGAGCAGGTCGCGGCCCGGCTGGAACTGCTGGTCGCCTCGATGCACGACTTGCCCGAACCGGGGTTTGACGAGCCCGCCTCTGAGATGGCGGGGACAGAGCCGGACAGCGACAAGCGCCTTCGCTTTGTCAGGCGGAGACTGCCGCGGAGCGATATGGAGGCGGCGGAATGAGCGGGGCTGTCAAGACGGATGGCAAACCGGCTGGCAAGCCGCAGGGCACACCAGATGGCAAGCCGCAGCGCAAACCAGCCCGAAGGCCCGGGCGCGGGGCGCTTGCGATCGTGGCGATCATCCTCGCGTCGTCAGGGGCGCTGCGGCTTGGCAGCGGCATTGGCCGTGCTTTGGCCGAAGCGCCTGCCGCGGCTGCCATTTCGGACCCAAAGGACTGCCCGATGCCGCCGGTCGCCCTGGCTGCGGCGCTGTCGGCGCGCGCGCAGACCGTGAAGACGGAAGAGGCCGCCATTGCCCAACGGCTGGCCGCCCTGTCCTTGGCCGATCAGGCGATCAGCAAGCGCATGGGCGAGTTGAAAGGCGCCGAGGATCAGATGAAAAAGACGCTGTCGCTCGCCGACGGCGCGGCCGAGAACGACCTTGCCAAACTGACCGCAGTCTATGAGGCAATGAAGCCCGCAGATGCTGCGACCCTGTTCGACAAGATGGACCCGGAATTCGCCTCGGGGTTTCTGGGCCGCATGCGTCCCGAGGCGGCGGCGGCAATCCTGTCGGGGATGAACCCGGATGTTGCCTATTCGATCTCGGTTCTGATCGCGGGGCGCAATGCGAATGCGCCTAAGAATTGAACGGCGTTGAGTTGAAATCCACAGGGTCCAAGTCAGCGAATCTTAACCTGGATCGGCAAGGCTGGTCCGGGGCAGGACAGGGGCAAGGGTCATGATTGGAATTGTCGGCATCGTCATGATCTTCGTCATGGTCTTCGGCGGATACATCCTCGCCGGCGGCAAGATGGGGATCATTCTGGAAGCGCTGCCGCATGAGATGATCGTGATCGGCGGCGCGTCGGTCGGGGCGTTCCTGCTCGCCAATGACATGGCCGGGGTGAAACAGACCGGCAAGGACGTGATGAAAGTGTTCAAGGGGGCGAAGTGGAGGCCCGCCGACTACCGCGACCTTCTGGGCCTGCTGTTCGATCTGATCCGCGTGGCCCGGTCGAACCCGGTGGCTCTGGAAGAGCATATCGAAAACCCGGATGGCTCGTCGATCTTCAGCCGGTATCCGAAGATCCAGCATGACCATGAACTGGTCGAGACGATCTGCGACACGATGCGCGCGGCCTCGATGAACTATGACGATCCGCATCAGGTGGAAGAGGTGCTCGACAAGCGGCTGGAGGAGGCGCACCACCACGCCTTGCACGGCAGCCATGCGCTGCAATCGGTGGCCGATGCGCTGCCCGCGATCGGCATCGTTGCCGCGGTTCTGGGCGTGATCAAGACCATGGGCTCGATCGACCAGCCGCCCGAGATTCTGGGCGGCATGATCGGCGGCGCACTGGTCGGGACATTCCTGGGGGTGTTCCTGGCTTACGGCTTTGTCGGTCCCTTTTCGACCCGCGTGAAGGCTGTCGTGGAAGAGGATCAGCACTTCTACCTTCTGGTGCGCGAGGTGCTGGTGGCCAACCTGCACCGCCATCCGCCCAATATCTGCATCGAGGTCGGGCGGCAGAACACGCCGCACCATGTCCGCCCCAGCTTCTCGGATGTCGAGGCGGTGCTGCGCAGCCTGAAACAGGAAGCCGCGGCATGATGCAGCGGATTGTGCAGGCATGGCTGCTGGCTCTGGGAATGGTGATGCCGCTGCCCCTGCTGGCGCAAGACGTTACCGTGACCAGCGGCGAGCATGACACGTTCACCCGGATCGCGCTGGATTTCGGCGAGGTCATCGACTGGCAGATGGGGCGCACCCCGGATGGCTATGCGCTGCGTGTGGCCGGACAAAAGCCGACATACGATCTGAGCGCGGTCTACAAGCCGATCGGCAAGGACCGGATTGCGGCGCTCTGGGTCGACCCGGTGAATGGCGATCTGCATCTGGGCATCGGCTGCGGCTGTTTTGCCATGCCCTTTGCGTTCAGGCCCTCCATCGTGGTGATCGACATCAAGAACGGCAAGCCGCCGAAGGGTTCGGCCTTTGAGTTGGATTTGCCCGGCGCTTCGAGCAAGCGCGCCGAAGCTCCGCCGGACCCGGAGCCGAGCGGAAGGCCGGCCTATGACTGGGTGGGCGCGCGGCTGACGGAAACCGGCGCGAAGGCCCCGGCCCCGCCCGATGCGCCTGCGGCACCGCTGCCGGTTGCCGCCGGGCTGGAGCCGCTGCGCAAGGCGCTGCTGGAAGAGATGAGCCGGGGCGCCGCCGCCGGGTTGATCGATCTGTCCCTGCCGCGCAGCCCGACCGAGGGCATGGTCGTGGGCACCCCCAACACCCGATTCACGCTGGGCGACGCGCCGAATTACGCGACCCATCTGGGCGAGACAGCAAGCGAGCCAAAGTCAGCCACGGGCAGCGTTTGCCTGCCCGATACGGCGCTGGACATCACGCATTGGGCGCTTTCGGACCAACCCATTGCCGAACAGATGGCCGTGCCGATGACCGGGATGGTGGGAGAATTCGACAGGCCAGACCCGGAGGTGGTCAGCAAAGCCGTGAAATTCGCGCTGTACCTTGGCTTTGGGGCCGAGGCGCGCGCGCTGATCGGCGCGTTCCCGATCGAAACGGACGAAGTGCCGGTCTGGACCAGTCTTGGCCTTGTTCTGGACGACCGGCCCGATCCCGCGAGTGCCTTCGCCTCGATGGCGGGATGCGACACCGCTGCGGCGCTTTGGGCCGCGCTTTCGATTGAAGACTTGCCGCACGAGCCGGCGGTCAACACCAGGGCAGTGGTGCGCGCGTTTTCGGCCCTTCCGCCGCATTTGCGGCTGCTGGTCGGGCCGCGGCTGGCAGACCAGCTGCTTGCGATCCACGATGACCTTGCAGCCCGCGCGATCCGTGGTGCGGTGACGCGGTTGCCGGGGCCGAAGCCGGCGGAAGTCGCGCTTTTGGAGGCAAAGCTGGACGTGGCCCAAGGCGATCTGTCGGCGGCCGAGGCGCGGCTGGCACCACTGGCTGCACAATCCGGCCCTGCCTCAGCCGAAGCGCTGGCCGCGCTGGTTGCGACGACGGCGCGCAATCTCAAGCCAATCGCGCCTGAACAGGTGGATGCGCTGGCCGCCGTCGCGCAAGAGCGCCGCGACGGGCCGGATACCGCCCAGTTTGACGTCGCGGTGACGCTGGGTCGGGCCGCTGCCGGGCAATTTGACGAAGGATTTCAAGGGCTGACCGCACATCCGGAGCTCACCGAGACACTCTGGGCGCTGCTGTCCGTTCTCGGCACGGATGACGATGTGGCGGCCTGGGCGGTGCTGCCCGTCGGCGAGGGGCCCGCGCCCGCTGCCGCTGCTGCCGCGGCGCGGATATCGGAGCGGCTGCTTGGTCTTGGCTTCACCGATCAGGCCGCGCTTTGGCTCGCGCTGGTGCCCGCGCCTGATCCGCAGCAGGCGGCGCGGCTGGCTTTGGCGCAAAACGATGGTGCTGCCGTGGTGAAGGCCGTGGCCGGGATGGCAGATCCGGCGCTTTTGGATCTGAAAGCCAAAGGGCTGTCACTGACCGGCAACCACCGGGCCGCGGCGGATGTCTATCATGCTTTGGGCAAGGACGACGGGTATTGGGCCTCGATGGCCCTGGCGAAGGATTGGTCGACCCTTGCAAGCGGCGGCCCGGCGCCCTGGGCCAATGCCGCACAATCCTTGCTATCCGTGCCAAGTCCGCCGCCGTCCAAATCCGGGCAAGTGGCACCGGGTCCGCTCGCGGAAGCCAGGGCCATCCTGGCGACGACGGACAAGACACAAGCCGCCATCGTGGCACTCTTGGCGGCCGTGCCCATGCCGGCATCGCCGTCGCAGTAAGGGCGCGGCAAAGACCGGGGCGCCGACGGCAAAGACACTGGGCAAGCTTCATAAAACCCTGGGCCGGAAACCAGATGGAAAGGTTCGGCCCCTAGTCTGACCTTGACGCAAAGTCGCTGCGGGAGAATCCCACCATGCGCGGATCGAAGATCCTTCTTTTGCTGGCGCTGACCAGCCCTGCCGGTCTGGCCCATGCCGCCGATGACCCCGGCGCGCTGTGTGATGCGGCGGCACAAACGGCAGCGCGGGAGAGCGGCGTGCCGGTCGATATCCTCTTGGCCATCACCCGCGCAGAGACCGGTCGTCGCAGCGACGGCGTGTTCCGGCCCTGGCCCTGGGCGATCAACGACAATGGTCAGGGCTTCTGGTTTGCCTTTGAAGCAGAGGCGCTGAAGGCCGCCTCGGACCGCATGGCGGCGGGGGACGACAACTTCGACATCGGTTGCTTTCAGATCAACACGCATTGGCATGGACAGTCCTTCACCAGCCTGAACGACATGTTCGATCCCGCCCAGAACGCCCGCTATGCGGCCGCGTTCCTGACCGAATTGCGCCAGGAGACCGGCGATTGGGACAAGGCGATTGCGGCCTATCACAGCCGCACGCCCGATCTTGCCGGGCCCTATCTTGATCGCGTCACGGCCCTGCGCGGACTTCCGCCCACGGCGCCCGCGCTGGCCGTGCAAACCGCCGCCGCCACGCCGGAACGCCCCAATCTGTTTCCGCTGCTGAAAGCCGGGGCGCAGGGCGCAACCGGGTCGTTGGTTCCTCTGCAGGACGGGCTTGGACCGTTGTTCGGAAACCGGGGGTAATGGCATGACGCGCAGCCTGTTCTCGCCGCAAGTCCTGTTCCGCCCGACCATTCTGCTTGCGCTGGCGCTGATGGGCGTCATTTTGATGATGGTTCTGCCGGTGCCCGCCTGGTTGATGGACCTTGGCCTCGCCGTCAGCTTCGCTTTGGCGATCCTGATGTTCACCGTCACGATCTTTATCGAACGCCCGCTCGATTTCTCGGCCTTCCCGACCATCCTTCTGGCCTCGCTGATGCTGCGGCTGTCGCTGAACGTGTCGTCGACCAAACTGATCATCGGCGAGGGCCATACCGGCACGGCCGCCGCGGGGCATGTGATTCAGGGCTTTGCGACCTTCATCATGGGCGGCAATCTGCTGCTGGGCGTGGTGATCTTCTTCGTCCTGTTGATCGTGAACTTCGTCGTCATCACCAAAGGCGCCGGCCGGATGGCAGAGGTTGGCGCCCGCTTTGCCCTGGACGGGATGCCCGGCAAACAACTTGCCATCGACGCGGACATGTCGGCAGGCGCCATCACCCATGCCGAGGCGAAGTCGCGGCGCGAAAAGGAACTGGCCGAGACGAACTTCTTCGGCTCGCTGGACGGTGCGTCGAAATTCGTCAAGGGCGACGCGGTGGCGGGGCTGATGATCACGGCGCTGAACTTCGTCATGGGGCTGGTGATGGGCGTCTTTGTGCACGGCCTGCCCCTGTCCCGCGCGTTCGAGACCTATTCGATCCTGACGATCGGCGATGCCTTGGTCAGCCAGATTCCCGCCGTCATCATCTCGGTCGCCTCGGCCCTGCTGCTCGCGCGCGGCGGCACGGTCGGTTCGGCGGACTTGAGTTTCTTTGCGCAGCTTGGCCGGTATCCAGCAGCGCTGGCGACGGTTTCGGGGCTGATGGCGCTGATCGGCCTGGTGCCGGGCATGCCGATCATACCGTTTGCCCTGGCGTCAATCGCCTTGGGAACTTTTGCCTGGCGCGCCAAAGTCTCTGCCCGCAGGCCGCTGCCGATGCCAGAGCAGATGGCGGTGCAACCTTTGCGAAAATCCATCGGCGATGTGCTGGACTTCGATGATATCCATATCGAATTCGCCTCGAATCTCGTGGCGATGGTGCTGGACCCGGCGACCGGACTTGAAAGCCGCATTGCCAATATGCGCAATCATGTCGCGTCCAATTACGGGCTGATCCTGCCGGAAATTCGTCTGACGGATGAGGCTGGGCTGCCGCCCGGCACGTATCGCATCCGGCTGCAGGGCGTCGAAAGGGTCCGCGACAAGCTGATGAGCGACCGCGTGCTGGTGCTTCTGTCGGACGGTGTGCCGGCACCGGACGGGCTGGACGTGAAAGAACCGGTCTATGGCGCCCCGGCGCGCTGGATCCTGCCTGACGCCCAGGAAGATGCCGCCATTGCCGGTCTGACCGTGGTGTCCTCGCCCGAGGTTTTGGCGACGCATCTGCTGGAGGTCATTCGCAACAACCTGGCACGGCTGCTGTCACTGCGGACGCTGCGGCGGCTTCTGGATGAATTCGTCAAGGTCACGGACACCGCCCGGGCCGACCAGAACAAGCGCCTGCTTGAAGAGTTGGTGCCCGACAAGGTGCAGATCGACACGCTGCTGACCGTGCTGAAAATGCTGTTGGAAGAGAAGGTCTCGATCCGGAACCTGCCGCTGATCCTGGAGGCGATTGCCGAGGGCCGGTCGCTGGGCGCGCCCGAGGCGATTTGCGAGCATGTCCGCCAGCGGCTCGGCTTCCAGCTGGTGGCGGATTTGAAGCGCGCGGATGGGACGATACCGCTGATCCAGCTTGCGCCGGAGTGGGAGAAGACTTTCGCGACCTTCCAGATCGACGGCGACAAGGGCCTGCGCGACGTGGCCCTGCCGCCGGATCAGTTCGGCCGCCTCGCCAATGCCATTGCCGAAAAGTTCAACCGCTCGGCCGAGGCTGGGACGTTCCCGGCGCTGGTCACATCGACCCTGCGAAGGCGGTTTCTGCGTACGGTGGTTGCGGCCAAGGGCCTGTCGCTGCCGGTCCTGTCCTACGAGGAGATCGGGATGGAGGCGCGGCCGGCCCTGGTCGGCGTGGTCGCACCGTGACGGACCTGTTCGCGGAACTGCAGACCCTGGCCGATCTCGGATCAAGCGGGATGATGACGGGACTGACGGTGTTCTTCCGCATCGGGGCGATGACCGCGCTGCTGCCGGTGTTTGGCGAGCAGGTGGTTCCCGCGCGGCTGCGGCTGGGGGTCGCACTGGCCTTGACGGCAGTGGTCGCCCCGGCGGTGGCGGACAAACTGCCAGCGGTGCAGGATGGCTTGGGCGTTTTGCCGATGCTGCTGACCGAAAGCGCCATCGGCCTGGTGCTGGGCCTGGGGCTGCGGCTGTTCGTGCTGGCGTTGCAGATGGCGGCGGTGCAGATCGCGCAAGCCTCGTCGCTAAGCCAGATGGTCGGCGGCATCGCACCAGAACCGCAGCCGGCCGTTGGGCAATTGATGACCTTTGCCGGGCTCGCGCTGGCGGCCAAGGCCGGGCTTGGCGCGCATGTCGTAGCTTTAACGGTGCAGTCCTACACACTTCTGCCGGCCGGGCGGATGCCTGTCGTGGGCGATCTGTCCGACTGGGGGCTGCTGCGCATCACCGCCGCCTTCACCCTCGCGTTCTCGCTCGCGGCGCCGTTCACCATCGCCTCGGTGCTTTACAACCTCGCGCTGGGGCTGGTGAACCGGGCGATGCCGCAACTGTCCGTCACGCTGATCGGCGCCCCAGCCCTGACGTTCGGCGCGCTGGTGCTGCTGGTTCTGACGCTGCCCGCGATGATGATGGTCTGGCAGGGCGCGCTGGGCGGGTTCCTGTCAGCCCCCTATGCGATGCCGCCATGAGCGAGGCTGGCGACAGCGATGCCGAAAAGTCATTCGAGCCGACCCAGCACCGGCTGGAGGAACTGCGCAAACAGGGCGACATTCCCCGATCAGGAGAGCTGGTGGGCGCGGCGGCGCTGGTGGGCTTTGCCCTGGCGCTGACCTTGTCGGGTGCCACATTGGTACAGAGGATCGGCGATCTGGGCCTTGCGCTGCTGGGGCAGCCTGATCGGCTGGCGCCCCGGCTTCTGACCGGACCTGCGGGAGGGCCCGGGGACCTGATGGCTTACATCGCGGTGCCGCTGCTGCCGATCTTCGGGCTGCCGCTGGTGCTGATCCTTGCCGCCGCGTTTGCCCAGCACGCCTTCATCTTCGTCCCCTCGCGCATCGCGCCCAAGCTGTCGCGAATCTCGCTGACAGCGGGGGCGCATTCACGCTTTGGCAAAGAGGGGCTGGTGGCCTTTGCCCGCAACCTTGCCAAGGCCCTTGCGGTGCTGGCGGCGCTGGCCTTCGTGCTGGGGCCGGCCCTGCCCGATCTTCTGATCCGGTTCGATCTGGAGGCGGCCCCTGCCAGCCAGTGGCTGCTGCAATTGATGCTGCGGCTTCTGGCGGTTGCGGCGGTGCTGGCGCTTGGGTTTGGCGGGCTGGACTATGGCTGGCAGTGGTGGCTGCACCGGGGGCGGGCCCGCATGTCGCGCGACGAGATGAAGCAAGAGATGAAGGACAGCGAGGGCGATCCGCATGTGAAGCAGCATCGCCGCCAGCGCGCCCAGGAGATTGCCCTGAACAAGATGCTGGTGGCGGTCAAGTCTGCTGACGTGGTGGTGGTGAACCCGACCCATTATGCGGTGGCGCTGAAATGGAAGCGCACCGACCAGCGCCCGCCGGTGGTGGTGGCCAAGGGCATGGATGACCTTGCCGCCCGCATCCGTGAGCGTGCCGCGCTGGCCGGCGTGCCGATCTATTCCGATCCGCCGACGGCCCGGGCCCTGCATGCCACGGTCGAAGTTGGCAAGATCATTCAGCCCGACCATTACAAGGCGGTTGCCGCCGCGGTCCGTTTTGCCGAAACCATGCGCCGCCGCGCGAGGAGCCTGAACTTTGGCCGCTGATCCCCGCCTGCCCGCGCTTCTGACGATCTCGCATCTGCTCAAAGACCTGCATCTGGCGGCGCTGCGCCGGGCCGAGGCAGAGCGTGCCGCGCTTCTGGACCGGATTGCCACCTTGCGCGAACGGCCGACCCCGCCCGCCGACATGGCGCCGGCCATCGCCGAGGAGGTTGCTCTGCGGTATGACCGATGGGCAGATCTGCGGCGGCGCGAGATCGAGGGCGCGCTGAAGCGCAAGGCGGCAGAGTGCGAGGTGCTGCGGGACCGCGCAAGGCTGTCGGTCGGCCGCGACGGCGCCTTGGAAAAGCTGGTGAACAAGGACTGACCGCCGCGCGGTTCGGGATGTGGCGGGCCCAGACCGGAAACCACACCATCGCCCCGCGCGCGGCAGGGGCCTTCAGATCAGGACCTTGTGTCCTGGCGGACGATATCGGTGATCAACACGTCCTGTGCGTTCGCCCCCAGAATTTGCCGGGCCACCTCCAGCAATGCCCTGCGCAAGGCGATCATGTTGGCGCTGTCGGTGAAGGGCCCGTCAAAGCCACCGGCATTGGCGTGGTCGAACATGACTTGCAGAAAGCTGTCCCGCAGCTTCGGCTCTTTGGTGTAGGCGTCGGCGGTCTCGTCTGCCTTTACCTCGATCGACAGCGACAGGATCACCATGGAACTGACCTTGCCACCGTTGATCAGTGGCACGACGAACTGATTGGTCATCTTGACATATTCGGCCGCATGCGCGCCCTCGACCGGGGTGCTGGCGCCCTCGGTCTTGTGCTCTGCTTCGCCGACCACTTCGGCCTCCGCCTTGGGGGCCGCAGTGGGGCGCAGGGCCATGCCGGCGCCAAGACCAATGCCGAGGCCGAGGATCGCGAGCAGAATGGGAAGGAGTTTTCGGATCATGGCACCTCAGAACGGCAGGACTTTGTCGATGATCTGCTGGCCATAGGCCGGCTGCTGCATCTCGGAGATCTGGCCGCGCCCGCCATAGGAAATCTGCGCATCGGCGATCTTGTCATAGGTGATTTCGTTCTGGCGCGAGATGTCCTGCGGCCGGACATAGCCCGACACCACCAGATCGCGCAGTTCAAAGTTCACCCGTAGCTCTTGGTGGCCTTCGATTCGCAGAATGCCGTTGGGCAGTTCCTCGACCACGGTCGCGGCCAGACGCAACGTCAGCTTTTCATTCCGGCTGACCGAGCCGTTGCCGGAATAACTGGTCCCGCCATTGGTCGAAACTGCGGCGCCCAGTGTGGCACCGGCTGGCAACAGCGGGTCGATGCGCTGCGGGATGCCGAAAAACTGCGAGATGCCCATGGTGTTGGTCCCGGTCCGGGCCCGATCGCTTTGGTCCGAAATCTTGGCCTGATCGTCGATTTCCACCACCACGGTCAGGATATCTCCCCGCGCCGAAGCCCGGTGATCGCCAAGGAGCGACGAGCGCTGCGAGGTCCACAGCGACGAGGACGAGGTTGGCGTCACCGGATCCACCGATCCCGGCAACGAGGAATACATCGCGGAATGCTCATAATTGCTTTCCATCGGCGTGAACTGCGGCGCGCGTCCGACGGTGTCGAGCGGCGTACAGGCAGCGGCGATCAGCAGCATCGCAACGGGGGGGGCAAGACGGTGCATCATTCACTCCTGTGGGCGGCGACATGCACGGTGCCGTCAGAGCCGATGAGGCCTTGGACGGTGGCATGCGAGTTCGTGTTCATGACCTTGATCACCTCACCCGCCGCACCGGCGGCCAAGGCGCGGCCTTGTGCAAAGATCGCCAAGGGACCGGCCTGATAGATCAGCGATACGGTCTGGTTGCGCTGGATGAGGACCGGCGCATCCACATTGCCCGCCAGCACCGGGCGGCCGGGATAGATGATTTCCTTGACTTCCTGGCCCAGTGCCGCGTCCAGCGTGGTGAGGGCGCCGGGAATGTCGGCATCAACCAGGGTCACATCGGCTTCGGCAATCACGCTGCCCGCCGTCAACATATGCGTGACGATCACGGCCTGGGCTTCAGCCATGCCCGGCACCAGCAGCATCATGGCGGCCAGGGCGCGCATCAGCGGAGCTGCGTGGTGGCGGCGAGCATCTGATCGACCGCAGTGATGACTTTGGCGTTCATCTCATAGCCGCGCTGGGCCTGGATCAGTTCGGTCACTTCCTTCACCGAATCGACCGAGCTTTCCTCGAGATAGCCTTGCCGCAGTGTGCCTAGGCCATCGAGGCCCGGTGTGCCGGTGATCGGCGCGCCCGAGGCGGCGCTTTCGGTGAAAAGGTTCGATCCCTGGGCCTGAAGGCCCTTCTCATTGGCAAAGCTGACCAGCGACAACTGGCCCAGAAGTTGCGGCTGCACGTCGCCCTGGAAATAGGCGTAGATCTCGCCGCTGGAATTGATCGACAGGCTTTGCGCATCGCTGGGAATGGTGATGCCCGGCGCCACGGCATAGCCGTCCGCGGTGACGATCGCGCCGTCGGCAGAGCGTTGCATAGAGCCGTCGCGGGTATAGGACGCGGACCCATCCGGCATTGTCACTTCCAGATAACCGCGGCCCTGAATGGCCACATCAAGATCGCCGCCGGTCTGGGACAGCGACCCCTGTTCCAGCACCACCGAAACCGAAGCAGGCCGCACGCCAAGACCGACCTGAACCCCGGTCGGCAAGATGGTGCCGTCCGAAGCCGAGATCGCGCCCGGCAATTGCAGTTGCTGATACATCAGGTCGGCAAAATCGGCGCGGCGGGCGTTGTAGCCGGTGGTGGACATGTTGGCGAGGTTGTTGGAAATCACGTCCACCTTCATTTGCTGGGCGCTCATCCCGGTGGCGGCTATCTGCAAGGCATTCATCTGAAATCTCCTATCGGCCCAAGGTCTGGATCACGGATTTGAGGCGCTCGTCCTCGTGG